>Ga0116144_10000560_pt1 | contig 49758 bp, 37 predicted proteins | sample AD_UKC035_MetaG_FD_89746 | JGI IMG/M metagenome (GOLD analysis project Ga0116144, IMG submission 89746) | Active sludge microbial communities of municipal wastewater-treating anaerobic digesters from USA - AD_UKC035_MetaG | ecosystem: Engineered > Bioreactor > Anaerobic > Digestate | place: USA...
ATGTGCAAGACCTTGACCCGCAAAATGCCCCAGAAAGCCGTCAGAAAGGCTTGCCACAATTTCAACTCACACCAATCAAGTTTCGGAGAACATCGAATCTATGACTCTGCCTCAACATTATAGCCTTCCAAATGCGTCAAAACAAACCTCAAAAAAACTAGACTTAGCGGAGGTACGTCGGGCACTTCCATCTGTTGGTGATCTTATGAGAGATGGTATGAAGGTTAGACCAGACTACCCAATCTCCACATACCCTCAAACCATGGTGGGGGCCAGCGCCGCGGTAACGCGTAAAATCGATCTGGCTCAAATGATCGAGAGGCAATCCCAAGATGCCGCATCTTCCCAGGTTGACGACGAAACTAAATATTTCAACATCTACCAATACGAGACAAAACACGTTCGATTTTTTATCGAGTCAACCCATCAGCATGTCTCGGATGAAGAGATTTTGAAGGCGCTGATCGAAAAAGAAAAATTGTATTGGGTCCGTCTTTTGAGTTCGTCAAAGAACCATGAAGGCTACTTTGCATCACTTAAGGAGCGTGACTGTTCGGAAAGTGTAACTGAAACACGCATCCATACAACCTTCGGTGTTATTTGGAGGCGTCAGGGGAAAATCGGTCTTCTCAATAGATTAAGGGAGATCGCTCATACAGGGTGTAAAAACCTTCCATTCTGGCCTGCTCTTGTGGGCGCCCTTTTGGCTTATGAACAGGTGCTCATCAACAATCCAGAAACAGATCCAGACAAAATACTCGAAGCGACGCTACCCGGTTTTCTCGGTAAAGTGAACCAAGAACTGTATGATGGCGGAAATCTTGAGGTCAGTCTTGGTAGTATCCAGGCGGCCTCGCATTCCTTTGCAGAGTTAAATGATGACGGTTTTTCAAAATTTAATATTGCAGCACTTGATGCTCCTGGCCTGGCAACCTTTCTCCTCGAAGTCAGTAAAGATCTTTGGGATCCTACCATCCGAAAAAAGCTGGCACATTCACATGATTATTTCGCCACTAATCCTGAAACCTGGAGTTTCTTATCCTCTCTTGCAGATTTTTGGGTCAATTTGACTCAGCCCGGAAAAATCCAAATCAATGTATCTGGCATCAAGCTTATCTACGATATAGAGAAACATGTAATGTTTGGATTATGGCGCCAGGTATTAGAAATGGATCGGTGGCATATTCCTGCAGAAGCCCTGCGTTACCTTCACACACGCCAACGACCAGTTGAAAATACAGGCTCCATTTATGTAATCGAGAATTACGACGCAGCGTATGGAAATGCCCTCGCAGATAAGCTAATTACCGAGGGTACCCTAAAAAGCGCTTACGTTCCTGTTGGTGCATTTCGAACCTCCCTGCCCCCAAATCTTCCAATTGTTGGCCTGGAAGAAATATGCATATGGAGTGATGGTAGAGGTTTGTGGGTTTTACCATTACCTGGTGGCAGTATTTTTTATTGGCTACCCAAAACAGAAAATACACTTTCCCCAAGTGGTTTGGATTGGGCTAATCCATCGCCAATGAACTTGATTTTGGCTGCACTATGGCACGATCTGGTCACCCAGGGTGGTGAGGTTGTGGTGAAAACTGCCAATGAATGTTTCACTCCTGAACCCCAAAGTATCGGACATAAGAGTCGCAAACGGCGCAGCCGCTCTCGCCCTGATACGCATGTGCTGCGCTTGCCCAGCCAGCGCGTTATTCACATGGATGGTGTCCATACATGGGGAACACCCGAAGAAATCGAGAAGATCAAACGCCAGGCGCACCAGGTGCGCGGTCACCGCCGCAAGTTGCTGCCGGGACACCAGCGCAGCCTGTATGCCCTGGAAAACGCCCGCCGTTTCAACTTCATCATGCCCGATGGGTACACCTTTGTCAAACCCTACCAGACCGGCCTGAGTGACCCGGATGCCCCGGCAACCAAAGAGACACCGATCCTGGCGCGTGGCCTGGCCAGCCTTATGCTGATGAGCAAGGATTATTCCAAACGGAGCGATGCCTCATGAACGATACCCTGATCCCCCACAGCGTCGAAGCGGAAGAAGCCGTCATCGGCGCCATCCTGATCAACCCGGACGCCTATTACGATGTTGCCCAGTTTCTGCGGGGCGAGGACTTTTACATCCACCGCCACCGTTTTATCTGGGAAGCCATCAACCGCCTGCACGAGGCTCGCACGCCGGTAGATTTCCTGACCCTGACTGAAGAATTGGACCGGGTCGGCCAACTGGCCGAGATCGGCGGGCCAGCATACATCACTGGCATGATCAACCAGGTGCCTACTTCCCTGCACGCGGTGTCCTACGCCCATATTATCGAGCAAACTGCCGTGCGCCGGCGCATGTTGGAAGCCGCTAACAAAGTAGCGAAGTTGGCATTCGAGGAAGGCTCTGCGCTGGATACCGTGCTGGACGAGTCCGAAAAAGCCATCTTTGCAGTCAGCGACCGCCTGCTGGCGCACGATGTCAAGCCTTTCTCCCAGGTTTTGAGCGAGCTGTATGACCAGGTGGAGTTGCGATCGCAAAACGCCGGATTATTTGGGGTACCAACCGGTTTCACCGATCTGGACCGCATCCTGCAAGGGATGCAGCCATCCGACCTGTTGATCGTTGCCGGTCGCCCTGGCATGGGCAAGACCAGCCTGCTCCTCTCAATCGTCAAATACGCTGCCCAGGCTCACAAAAAGCACATTGCAGTTTTCACCTTGGAGATGTCAAGCGAGCAGCTCGCCCAGCGCCTGGTGGCCCAGGAAACGGGCATTGATATGCAGCGCATGCGCTCCGGTAAGCTGGAAGAAGAGGAATGGCCGCTCTTTACTCATGCCGTCGAAGTATTGGGCGATGTGCGTCTGTTCCTGGATGACACGCCAGCCATTACGCCGCTGCAGATGCGCTCGAAATGCCGCCGTTTGCACATGGAGTATGAACTCGACCTGATCGTGGTGGACTATCTGCAACTGATGAGTGGCGGCGGGCGCTTCGAAAACCGCGTTCAGGAAGTTTCCTACATCTCCCGCCAGTTGAAAGTGCTGGCGCGAGACCTGAACGTGCCGGTGCTGGCCGCTGCACAGCTCTCTCGGGCGGTCGAGCAGCGCGCCGATAAGCATCCCATCCTTAGCGATCTGCGCGAATCGGGCAGCATCGAAATGGATGCTGATGTGGTGATGTTCCTCTATCGCCCGGAAGATGGAGATTTATCCAACCAGATGGAAGTGATTGTGGCCAAGCATCGCAACGGCCCTACAGGAACGGTGCAACTGGCCTTCCGGCAATCGCTGACCAAATTCGAGAATGCCGCCCAGGAGGTTGTCATTGACTGACGATTTACTTCCCGAAAATGAGCGCGACGCGCCGATTGAAGTTTATTTTGGCAACTCTACCCTGGATATGGGGATTGCAACTGTCCCCAAGATCCTGCCGCGCTATTGGATTTACCTGGCCAGTGACGGCGACCGGCTCAATGAGCGCGAGTACGCCCTGCTGATGCAGGTGCTGCTTTTGCGAGAAGCGCAGGATTTCGAGCTGCGGGTGAGCAATATCCCTGCCCAATGCCCGGTCAGCACCATCACCCGTTCCCTGGCCTTGCTGCGGCGTATGGGATTGGTATTTACCGAGCGAATATACTACGACCCCAAGCCCGGCAAACCGCCTGTGCTACGCGCCCAACGTTGGGATTTGCGTTCATTATTCTTCAACCTGGAAGTAATTGCCAAAACCTGGCAGGCTGGGCAGCGCCAGGCGCAGCTCGAATGGGAAACCGGCAACCGGCGCGGAAGAAGGCCGGTTTTCTCATTCCCGGCCGATTTCAGCCACGAAGTCCGGCTGCCAGTGGAAGTGGCCGTGGATGTGCTGCGTGGAGTCTTTTTCCCCCGTTCTGAAAAATGGGAGAAACGCGCCCAGGAACTGATGGAATCGGTGCAAAACGACCCGGCCAACACATCTTTGCCTACCGCGCAGATTCTGCGCGATAGGCAATCTACCACGCAAAATCTGCGCGGTACACCTCCCCCGCCTACCGCGCAAAATATGCGTGGTAGGCCATCTACCGCGCAAGATCTGCGCGGTCATCTATTTAAAGATGACGAAGACGAGGAGGAGGATGCCGCCGCCCTGGTTGAGCGCGTTTTCGCCTACTTCGCTGAACGTAAAGGCGGCTCCGATTACCACCCAACCGTCAAAGAGCAGTTAGCGCTCGAAAAACTGCTTACAGATGGTTTTACTTTCGAGCAAATCATCGCCGGGGTTGACGCAGCCTTTGCCCGCCCATCCCAGCCCAAGCATTTTACCCATTGTGCGGCGATTGCCCGCGACCTGGTCCGTATCCAACAGGAATCCCGAATGCCGGAAACCCGTATTCAACCGGAAACCCGAGAGCCGGAAGCCCTTGAAGAAACAAGCCAGCCGCACACGGAAACGCCTGCACCGGTCGAAGTTATCGAAACCCAATTGGCGCGCGCCGTCGAAGTCTACCGCAGTGCGGGACGAGAGATCACCGGCGATCTGCTGGCGCGCTTTCGGCTGATGGCCACCCGTTGTGACCAGTTGGCTCGCACGGCTGGCGCTACTGGCGGCGACTGGCTGGCCGATGCGCTGACTGGCGCGCTGGGCGTTGCCAGGCCCAATAACCTGATCAATTATGCCGATGCAGTGTTGAATGATTGGATCGCCAATGGTCGCAGCGAGAAACCAGCCAAATCGGCGCCCAAACCCAAAACACCCCGCCGTGAAACGCCGGCAGCCGGCCGCGAACCGGCCGCCCATGCTGGCATTCGCGAGTATCTTGAAAAACATGGAGGCATTCCCAATGGCGACAGAGATTGAAACCCTGCGCGTCCTCAAAATCTTGGGGGATATTTACCCCTCGTTCCACCTGAGCAGTTCGGCCATCGAGGTCTATGTGCAGATGCTGTCCGATATTCCTGGCGCAATCCTCGAACAGGCCGCCCTGGATCACATCAGCCGCTCAACTTTCTTCCCGGCGATCGCTGAACTGCGCCAGGCGGCATTCAACATCCTCGAAGCGGCCAACCCCATCCCGACCGATTACGAAGCCTGGGCCGAAGTGCAGGCCGAAATCCGCCGCGTCGGGCATTCTGGAAAACCGCAGTTCAAAAATCCCCTGGCAGCCCAGGTGGTGGAGCAGTTGGGTTGGCGCTACCTGTGTTTCTCCGAAAACCCGGTGGCCGACCGCGCTCATTTTGTCCAGGCCTACCAGGCCCTGGCCGAACGCCAGCGCTATTCCGTGCGCCGATTGCAAGCGGTAACGCAGTTCATCGCCGCCCTGAAAGCGGCCAACCAGCCGCTGCTGCCAGGCGGGGAAGGGGAGACGGCCTGAACCATGCCAACCTACACCAATCTGAGCATCCTGCAGGGCTGGCTCGAAGTCGAGTCCGTCCAGGCCGTGACGATGGATCGCACACCGGTAGTGGTCGTCAACGGTTGGATTTACACCACCGACCACGATGGGCTGGAGACGTTCTTTGGCGAACGCCACCCGGTGGTGATTTCCGGCCGCCCGGCCGAAGCCATTCTCGACATCACCCGCAAGCTGAACGACAAGTACCCCCACCTGTCGGGCATCAGCCTGGTGCACCTGCCCGGCGCACTGGCCGACCAGTCCCAAATCCTGGTCAGCCAGGGGCGACCCTATGTGATTGCCCAGGGCAAGCTGCTTTCGCATGATGGGCAGTCACGCGTGGATCTCAAGCACATCTCGTTCCTGGGGCTGCCGTGGGGCGCGCTGGATGCCCTGGCTGAAATGGAGCCTGTGATGAACCGGGAAGTGCGTTCTCTGGTGGCCGCGCTGACTCCAACGGAGAAATCGCAGATCAGCCAGGCGTTGGGCGCGGCGCTGCAGGCGATGATTGCCGTGCGCTCTTCTCAAACAGCAATCCAGGGGCGGGCATGAAGCGGCTGCACTTTTCCGTTGAACTGACTCATCTGGCTTTGCTGGGCATTTTCCTGCTGTCTGCGGCGCGCGTCTCGCCCGACCCGGATACCTGGTGGCACCTGAACGCTGGCAAATGGATGGTCGAACATGGCGAGCTGCTCCGAGTGGATCAGTTCTCCTACACCCGCCTGGGGGAAGCATATTCCGCTCCGGGCTGGCCGGTGCAAATCCTGCTCTACCTGGCGTACCAGGTGGGCGGCATCGGCGGATTGAACCTTCTGACCGGCCTTGTATTCACCCTGACTTTCTACTTTGCCGGCAAGGCGTTGTCGGGGAATGAGTTGCTCAAAGCCTCAGCCCTGATCTTGGGCGCGGCGGTCTCGTCCCTGCACGCCTCGGCCCGGCCGGCGCTGTTGACGCTACTGTTCAGTGCGATTTTTCTGTGGGTGCTGGAAGATTACCGCTGGGGCCGCACTAACCGCCTGAAGCTGCTGCCGCTCTTGATGGTCGCCTGGGCCAACAGCCACGGCCTGGCGGCGATCGGCTTCGGCCTGGTTGGGCTGTATGCCCTGGGGATGACGAAGGTGGAGAAGCGCGGGGCCAGGCTGGTTATTGCCAACCTGCCCAAGAACCTGTATATCCTAATCCCCTGGCTGCTCTTGGCAGCTTGTATCAACCCCTATGGCCCGGCGCTGCTGCTCTACCCGCTGCAGGCCGCTTCGGTGCATTGGGAAGCGGCGCAGCATATCCAGGAGTGGCAGTCGCCCGATTTTCATCGCTCATTCGTCCAACCGTTTATCTGGCTGCTGCTCCTGACCCTGGCCATGGTGGGCGCCAACCGTAAACGCCTGGCCCTGACCGATTTCCTGCTGACAGCTTCCTTTGCTTACCTGGGGTTGTACTCGGCGCGCAACGTGGCTTTGTTCGGCCTGGCTGCGCCGGTTGTGCTGACCCGTTCTGCCGCTCCCCTGGCCGAAGCATGGGCTAGGTTATCTCCAAAGCGGGTTACCGCTCCCAAACCGTTATTTCGCCGTGTCTTGATCTACCTGGTTCTGGGCGCATTGACTCTGGGGGGACTAGCCAGGGTTGTGCAGATGCTGCCCAACCAGGCCAATCTGGTCGAGCTGGAAAAAGCTGGCATGATCGCGCCTGTAGGCGCACTGGAATATCTCAAAGCCGAGCAGCCTGCCGGCCGCATGTTCAACTCGTACAACTGGGGCGGTTATCTCCAGTGGGCCTTGCCCGAATATCCGTTGTTCGTAGATGGTCGCGCCGACCTGTTCCAGGACAAGATCATCGGGCAGTGGTTCCAGGTGGCCCTGGTGCAGAAGGGCTGGCAGGAAGTTCTGGACCGTTGGGATATCCACGTGGTGCTGATCGAGCGCACCTGGCCAGCGGCCGAGGCGTTGAAACTGGCGGGCTGGAAGCTGGTGTACCAGGACGGTTTTGCAGTGATCTACACAAGGGATGCCGATGATTGATCCCACCCTTCGCAAACAAGTAGAGCAAGCTGCCCGCCTGGCCGCCCAGCGCGCCCGCCAGGTTGACCTGGATGATTGGCTGGAGCGCCTGAAAGCGGCAGCCAGCTCATTCGGCCTGGCGGAACGCGTTTCGATTGCCCAGGGTCACCGCTGGGCCGGCGCCATTCCAACCTGGGAACCGGTTGACCTGGCGAAGACGGCTGATGCACAGCCCGTAGAAGCTGTAGGCATTGATGGATCCCAAATCTATCCCCTGGCTCACAGCCCTGTCTTGTGGGCCTACCTTCAGGTGGTCGCTTACCGGGTGCAGCGCCCACCCTTGTTCGAGTCTCAGTTCGTGGACATCGGCACGGAAATCGTTCAGGGCGGCAGCCAGGCGTTGGAACTTCTCGAGAACCGGGATGAGTTGACTACCCTGACTAACGCTTGGCGCACATTGCTGGAGATGCGTATGGCCTGTGCGGCGGCCCAGGTTTACCCGGGCGATGTTGTTTTGCTGGATAACGGCCTGCTCCCCTGGCTGAGCGTGGGTGGTCAAACGGCGCACCGCCGGCTGAACGAGTATCTTGAACTCCTACTGGCGCTACGGCCCGGATTGGTTACCGGCGTGATTTCCGGGCCACAGTCTCGCCTGCTGGCGCGCCTGGTCAACCTGGTAGAAGCAGAAACCGTTGAACAGGGGATCCAGGACGGTCATGACATCGCCGACAGCATCTTGATGCGACGATTGCTGCAACAGGGGGAGCGCTCTGCCTTGTTCCTGCACGGAAGCCCACGCAACAAGGTCTTCCAGGATCATAATGCCGGCGTGTATTTCTTCTTCCTGCGTATCAACGAGCAGGAGATTGCCCGCGTCGAAATCCCGGCCTGGCTGGCAGAGGACCCTCGGCTTGTGGACTTGATCCACGCCTCGGTGCTGTCCGACGCCCGGCTGACCGGCTACTCCTACGTTTTATCTCAGGCGCACCAGCACGTGACCGTCCCCTTTGACCTGACGGATGTGCTGCACGCCAGCGCCCGCGCCTGTTACTGGGCCGAAGCCGGGCAGCTCTATTTATTATCATCAAAGAACCAGATGAAGGGGGCGTCAGGTCGCGCAGATAGGCTTGTCACCCCTTAACCCCAGGCACATCTGCCCAGGCGGAGAAAGGATGACGATGCCTGAGGCGGAAAATCCTCCTCATCCACTTTCTTGGGAAAAGCAATGATCCAACTTGGCGAAACAGGCTGGTTCCTGCCGGTGGGCGGAATGGTGTTGGGTGGGTTGCGCCCGGAAACCGGTGAGTTTTGCTACCGGGTATTACCGGTCGAGTTCTTCCAGGGTGAACGCTTCCAGGAGCGCCAATACGTTCAGGAAACGTGCAACCTGGTCGCCGAAATCCTATCTGGCCTAAACGCTCCCAAGCATACGGAACCGCTGCAAATCTGCGCCGGGAATATTATGTCCTCCATCCGGTTTTGGGCTTATCAGCAAGGATACCAGTACAGCAGCATACAGGAAGCGAAAGAACTCCAGATTTTGTTGGACACTGCTTTGTTCCAACACTTGCGCGAGGATATTGATCTCAAGAACGTTGATTTCCAGATACTGCACGAGAAACCGGCCCTGGCGAACTGGTTGTGCTGGCAGTGGTTGAAGGGTGGGAATATCAACGCCCGGAGAGCTATCCCTGCTCGTGAACGCTTGGCAAAAACCGGCTGGAGTACGTATCCGGTGTGGATCGGGCATCCTTATGATGATGCAAAACGCCTGCTCAAGGAAAAGCAGGCGTCTGGGGGAAAGTAAAGTCAGGGTGGGCAGATAGGCCCGACGTTAAGGGGAGGGCGGCCTATGTGACTCAAACCAATATTTGAAGGCTCTTCAACTAATCCCCAGTCTTTCTTGATATTTGCGTATCTCAGGTGCCAAATAGAAACCGATTATTTTAGACACGTACTCTCTCTTAATCGTGTGTTCTATTGTAATGCAAAAACGAAGTTTGCTTTAGTCCTTTCGATTCTGGTAGATTACACGGATTTTTTTATTGGATTCGAAATCTATGCGCGTGGCATTAGTATTATCCAACACAAAAGACACATCTAATTCAAAGGAAGTCTGCAATACCACCTTCATAAAAACACTATAAAAATTTTCGTGTGTAACAACAGCTACATGGTGATTCGTCTCGCCATGTAGTACATGTAACTCCTCCAATAATTTTGTGGCTCGAACGCGACTTTCATCATATCTCTCAAAACTTCTTTCACTCCACCAACCTTGTTCACCAAGAGCATCAGGTAATACTAAATCTGGAAAATGTTCAGCAAAATAGGCTCGATTTTTCCCTGGCAGAGTTCGATGGTTACATTCTTTGCCATCTAAAGTGTAATCTGCTAAGTAAATGCCGCCGCATTCATGCCAATCAATCCAAGCAATTATTGGCAGTCCAGTTTTATTAGCAATATAGCTGGCCGTCTGTACCGACCTTAACATCAGGCTACAATAGAGATGGGTTAATAGATATTCTCGAGAATTTGCTAACCGTTCTGCGAGGAGTTTTGATTGAATATGCCCTTTTTCAGATAACTCAGTATCCTCATTTCTGCCCACCCAGGATCCTGTTTCTCTAAATAAAACATTATTCTTTGTCTCGGCATGCCTGATGATATAAAGCTGCATGAATAACTCCCTTAAAAAATCGGTTTTTGATTTTCATTCGTTGACGGTGAGCCTAGGGCTCATCATCAACTTCTCTAAATTGAGTGGTAATTCTTAGGATTGTTTGGATGTGCGGGTGTGCCATTCAGGGAAGCAAATATTGACTTCGGGAAATTGCAGGTCGGACAAAGAGTTATTTCGGATCAAACTAGAATACTTTTCTCCTCCATCGGGAGATAAAGCCACGATAATTTTTTTGGGGTTGCTTGAGGCTAGATACGAAGCAACAGCTAGAACAGAGCCAGTTGTTATACCTCCACTTAAACCTTCTGCCTTGGAAACCCTTATGCATTCCTGGATTGATCGTTTATCCTCGATCTTACAATACAAATCTATATTTCTGCCATATCTATTAACTATCCCTGAAGGGTATCTCATGCCTGCTCCAGCATTGATATAATCACCCGGTGTGCCACCAAAGATGGTTGATCCTACAGGTTCTACCGCAACAACCTTTATGTTAGGATTTACCTCTTTCAAAAACTTTCCTATACCACATACCGTTCCACCAGTGCCTATAGAGCATACTACAAAATCCACTTGTCCATCCGTTTGTTGCCATATCTCTGGGCCAGTTGTTTCATAGTGGGCAGCAAAGTTTGATAGATTGTCGTATTGATTTGTCCAAATCCACCCCGGCAATTTGTCAAGCCTTTTTGCTAAACTTATTCGGGCCTCTCTATAATCGGGGTTATATCCCTTGGCGACAATATGAACTCGAACTCCTGCCTCATTCAATTGCAGCAATTTATCCTTCGAAATGGTTGGATCAACTAGACAAGTAAATCCTATTCCAATTTCCTTTGCCAAAAAACCCAATGCTAATCCCAAATTTCCTGACGATGATTCAACCAAACTTACGCCCGGTTTAAGTCTGCCTTCTTTTATCAAATCACTAATTATAAAAAATGCAGCACGATCTTTTGTACTGCCAGTTGGATTAAATCGTTCAAGTTTTATAAATAAATTTCCGATAGGACAATATGTTCCAATTCTTAATAATGGCGTCTGGCCTATACCATAATCATTTATTTGACCCAGCCTAAACATATTTGTTTTGCTCCAAAACTTCTCATAGGATTCCAGACTTTAGGATAGTTTGTATCTATCCCTTAGAACTCACTATTGAAATCCCTAATAAAGTGTCAGTAATCGATGCATTATTATCCGAGCTTATTGTTTAACAATACACGAATTGCAGAACAATGAGCACACTCGTGGGAAAGTATACCTTTGTCGAAATATCTATTTACATCATCTAGAAAACTCGCCTTTTGGAATTTTCCCACATGGTCGTGCCCAATGTTCCAAGGACAAACTCCCAAATCCCCATCATAGTTTATAGTTAAGCTTGGTATTCCCGAAATATCTAGCAGCAAATAATTCCGATCTTCCAACAGCACTTGGTATTTTCTTACTAAGTCTTCCCGTGTTGCATTGAAGTTAAGCTTTAATATGTTGATCTCGGATAGAGGTTCATTCTCAACCAATAGCTGAAGAACTTTCTCGATCTCAGATTGATCTAGCCCGTATTCTCTTTCACATGAATGGCCCCGCCCAGAAGATTGGAACTCATAAAAACTGAAATTCTTAAAGCCCAAACTTGTGAAATATTCTAGCATATCAATTAATGCCGAGAAGTTCTTCTTGTGAAGAGTGATTCTCAAAGTGACAGATACATTTTCAGATATCAGTCCTAAACCCGTATTTAAGACTGGGTGCAATGATATACCTCTAATATCTCTCTGTAATTCATCGCTGTGACCCTCAACAGAGATTCGGAATTCATCCAAATATTTTATATCCCGACTCAATATATTTTTGGCTAAAGTCCCGTTTGTAGTTATTGTGATATTCTTAAGGTATTGTTGTGGAAGTTGAGCAAATAATTCGTTTATATCGTCCCTTAAAAAAAATTCTCCCCCCTCGATATCAAAGGCCGCATCGAAATTGTTGGAAAGCGTACGAATAATGAAAACCATTTCTTCTATTGTAAGCAATTTGTTGGGGCGCTGATCTAAAGGCCAAGCATCATAATAACAATGTTTGCAATGCAAATTACAAATTGGCGTCACATACAAATGTACATTTAGTCTATTAAGGTGTTTCAATGTAATTCCTCCACTTTTTAACGTCTTATCAGTGTACAACCTCTAGTCCCACCAAATCCTGGATTTACTAGTAATGCCAAGTCGCCGCTTTTGATTTTTCCCTCAACGGTAGCTCTAGTATAGTGAACAAAAGAATCATTTGAATTTAGATGACCGGTTTCGGATATATAATCTGTCAATATTCTTTCTCTTGGGTAGCGCAACAATTCGGCAATTACATCCCAAATCATAGTATAAGGTGTATGTGGAATGATGTAAGAAAGATCGTTTAAATTCACTCCCCCTCTTTGTAAACACGACTCTATTGCATAACGGATAAATAGGGGGTTAAGTTTCCGGAAGTGAGCAATATCCGCTTCTGGTGAAAGTTCTCCTTCATAGGCTATTATCTCCGAATGAACGAAAGATGCTAAGACTCTATTCTGTAAACTGTTTTTAGTAACAAGACCAGCCAAAGATACATCCCCCATTGCAGATCCAAAAAAAATTCTTTCTTCTGGAGAGTAGGCCTGGTCGGCACCTATCACAAGAATTCCCATATCATCGGGTATCTTTTCAAGCCAAAATCCCGCCAACTGAACTGCAAGATGGATAACAGCGCATGGCTGTCCACTTACGCCTATGCTTGGTATGTTTTCAAGATCGGAACCCTGCAAACACAGGTTGATGAATGGAATATGGCTCGGAGCCAAAAAAGGTATAGAATGCGCTAAAATTATTCCCTTAACTTTTGATGAAAGACTAGGTATAGTCCTACCTAGTTTTCTAATAGACAAATTTATTAATTCTGTAAGTGGCTTGCCAGAAGCAACTGGAACCCGTCTTAGCCCTCCTGATTTGACTCTAGCTACCATCTCGTCTCCATACCCGGCATCCCGTATTAACGTGTCAACATCAACCAGATTGGAAGGCATTTCATAAGTTAGTTCTTCAAAACCGAAGGTCATATAATTTTCCCTAATAACTGACTATTAATTTAGTCGGATTGACCACAATATTTGTTTATGGTAAGGCATTTTACCTTATTGATTGAAATTACAACATTCTTCAAGTGCTAGTTTCTTGATTAGCGAACGATCTAATTTCCCATTTTGGGTTTTGGGGAGAAACTCATTTTTAACCAGAATGTATTTAGGCCTTTCTATAGGGGGTAAATATTCTTTACACTTGTCCTTGATTATCTCTTTCATTTCTGATGATAACCTTCTACTGTAAGCATATACGCAAATAACTTCTCCTAAAATTGAGTCTGGTAGGCCAACTACCACTACTTCACCAATATCAGGGACCGTATAAAGGAAACTCTCGATTTCAGTCGGGCTGATTTTTTGTCCGTGAGATTTTATAAACGCTTCTTTCCGACCTTCAAAATAAAGGAAACCATCTTTATCTTGATAGAAATAATCACCCGTACAGAGGGCGGGATGTTCAGTTTGGAGAAATTTGAAACGACGGTCCGTCTCTTCAGGATCGTTCCAGTACCCAGACATAACATGACCACCTTGTACTATAAGTTCCCCTACTTCGCCCATTATTACTTCTGCCCCAAGTTCATTTATTATTTTTACAGATGTTCCAGGAAGCGGACAACCCACCGAATCCTCGTGATTACTTAAATACCCTCTTGGAACTATACTCACCCTCTTACATTCGGTTAATCCGTACATAGGATAAATTTCCACGTTGGGCAAAAGGGATCGTAACTTAAGAATATTTGCTTTTGGAAATACATCTCCTGTAGATGTGATATACCTTAAGCTTGGCAGATTAACCCTCTCGAAGAGTCTAGTGTTCAATAATAATGCGAACAATGAGGGAACACCAGGAAAACCTGTTATATTATGCTGGGCTAAGAGATGAGGAATGCTCATTGGAATTGAGAATTCCTCTTCTAAAACTATAGTGGCTCCCGCCTGAAAGGCTAAGAAGATTTGATAAAGTCCATAATCGAATGATAGCGGTATACCACACAAGATAATATCAGCAGATGTATTACCAATTACGGAATTTATGGCAGTGGTCGCGAATAATATTTGACGATGGCGTTCTACGACACCTTTTGGAAATTTTGTTGAACCCGATGTATAAATAATGGCAGCTATATCATTAGAGTTAACTTTCTTGCTTATTGAATGTGGTGAGTGAAGAATTAAATCATTCCACCCAGTAATATTGCCTGGCCCGTCCACGTTACTGAGTAAAGATGTTATCAGCGTAGAACCCCGATTGCTTTGTAGCATCTGGTGAGTTTCCCATATTTCGGAATCAACAATAATAGCTTTGGGGTCACAATCGTGCATAATGTATTCAAGTTTAGCTGATTGCATCTTGGGGTGTACTGGAACAAAAATAGCCCCAGCCTTCAGGCACCCAAAAATGCCACTTACTATCTTTTCGCTATTCTTCCCCAGAAGCATTACTCGATCGCCCGGTTTTACTCCTGATGTATGTAACCAGTGGCTAATTTGGTTGGCGTGTGTGTAAATCTCATGATAAGAAATCTGCCGATTTTTAAATACTAATGCTGGCTTATCGGGATTCTTATTAGCTTCGGTATCAAGCAATGAAATTACAGTTTCCAGATGATGAGCGTTTTGAAACATCTTCAGACCTGCCACTAGTTGCTAAGAGTTTGTTCCATTTGCAAAAGCATCATACCTACCGACCCGAACTTCCCTATCACCACAATCATCCCAACCGACGAAGTCGCTGGCGGCGTTTGACTTATTGCTTCCAGAGTAAGAAGCGCGTCTGGTGTACCGAAATCACAATCCCGATAATTGGGTCGGTTAATCAATTTTATGCTTGGTAATATAGCCAGATCGTCGAGCTTGAATTGGGAAATTCCCCATTTTACATCACAACCCTTAACACCCGCATCTTCTAACAAGTTGATGACCCCATTCATGACCTGTTCATCACAACCTTGTTTTTCAACAGAGAGCTGAAGAATATTCACCCCGAGTACCCTAAAACTAATACCTTGTATCAGATGAAGCGATTTAGAAATCAATATTGCTGCGGATGCATCCGATAGAGGATAGCGTTGCCTCAAAAATCTCGTGTCGGGAGAGACCACACATTGGGTGGCTACAAGTATTCCATATTGCTCTTGGATTAGCATTTGATCTGAAAATAACAACCCCATAAAAATCTCAGTTCCACCCTGGTTATCAAGCGAAAAAGGCATAACCTTAGACAACCCTGATAACATAGCTAGCCTATAAGAAGGAGCTGGGCCACTTAACGCCGCTGTAGAATGGCAATCAATCAAGAATACAGGAGGGTGTTCTAGCTTATAACGTTTTAACAAAATATCTATCGATGCTGTGGCCAACTTTTCACGGTCAAGCCCACTGTATCGTGGTATTTCAGGCCCATCATTGCTTAGTTCTTCTGGCTGTTGAAATGCCAAAGCGACCCGTTTGAACATTTTTCTATAAGTTCTTGATATTCTGCTTTCACCTTCGATAAAATCTGTTGGTGCTGGTTGTGGAACGTATATTGAGGGAAGACTAATCCAAATAGGCATAAAATCCTCTATCTGCTGGGGTTAGATCCATATTTGTCAATAAACTCGGCTAGAGAACCGACTGTACTGAAAATCGAGAAGATATCCATCTCTATTGGATCAAAGCGGATACCTAAACTATCTTCAAGGGCTACTTGCAGATTAACCATGCTTAAGGAATCTAGTTCCAAGTCTTCTCGGAGTTCATCATCCTGCTTAATAGGTCTCGATTCAAGCCAAGTAAAGTTTTTGCGAAGAATATTTTCTAAGATCATTAGTGAATCAGTCGTTGCCAAATTAACCTTCCTTATGCTCTAATTTATCTAAATGCTAAACATTGTGGGTCATTTGAGAAAAGCATCTACCGTTATCGCAGAACGAATCACTTTTGATGCATCATCCAAGAACAACACCTCTGTTGGAAATCCGTGGCTTAGAAAGAATCCAGGGCTTGCTGTGTAACGATAGGCACCTGCCTGGTAGAAAGCATATACATCACCCACTTCAGGTACGGGAAGGATTGTATCAACCGCTAAGCGGTCTGCACTTGTGCACAAAGGACCGCAAAGGGTTAATTCATCCAATTGGTTTGTTTCACGACTAATCATACGGATTGGTAAAGATCTAAATCCTTTATATTGATCATCACCACCAAACACGTTAATTCCGCCATCGAGTATGACAAACCATTTTCCCCATGATTTTTTTACATCTAAAACGCGTGTTAGAAACACACCTGCTGGTCCTATTATAAAGCGACCGGATTCAAATGCTATTTCCGTTGTGTGTTCGTGTGCGTTACGATATTCTTTAACAAGCGATTCAAGTCGCGGTTGAATTTGCTCCCAATCGGGCTCATGATCGCTATCAAAATACGGGATTCCCCAACCTCCGCCCGCATCTAGAAAATATAGCTTAGTGCCACTTTTGGTTTCAATTGAATCGGCTTGATCCAGGAAGCTTTTTGTTTGGTTTAAGATTGCAGATGGTTCAAGAACTCCTGTGCCCATATAAGTATGCAATCCCATGAAGTTTATTTGTTTATAGGATGCTGAGTTAGCTAAAACCCGAATTGCTATCTCCGGCTCCATTCCGAATTGTGTTACTCCCCCCATTGAGATAGCCCCTTTTCCCCGGTTAAAATTGATTCTTAATGCAACTGATACTTTTTTATTCCCCTTTGATGCCAAGATATTTATCCTGTCAATTTCATGAGCTGACTCCGCTACCACACAATGTATGCCGGATTCTATAGCAACCATCAATGCCTTATCCGTTTTCCCCGGCCCAACGAATATGATTTCTGTTGGAAGAGCGCCGATAGATAAAACGGCTTTTAATTCCCCTAATGATGCAACCTCAAAAGAGCCTCCCATTTTTTGAATGTACTCTAGAATCTTGATATTAGGGTTTGCCTTAACGGAATAGAAGAGTCTAGAACCCGATGGTATAAGCTGGTTGAGTTTTTTCCACTGCTCATTTATACAACCGGCATCGTAAACATAAATGGGGGTACCGTAATCCTGTGCTATTTGGATTAAGACGTTATCCGGGATTGTAAAATTTTTCGAGATGTTCTGTAATGGCGGTAGTTTACCCATTCTATACCTCTGTAAATAAGTTTACCGGTTACCTGGGGCGGCGAACTACCCATATCTGTTCTTTAGAGGTCTCAACTAGAGGATCTTTGTTAAAGCTTCCAAATACTTCTACTATTTCAAATCCCGTATCTATAAGTAGATCCTTAACTTGATTCGGATATATCCAACTAAAACTAAGATTATTATGAGACCGTTCCAAAACCAGGCCATTATCATTTGTTTCTTCTATAGTTATTGTACAGTCCATTAGTTGTTGTTCAAATTGATATAAGTATGTATCCCACACATAGTATGTTCGCTTACTAGGCAGATCATTTTTCTTACACATAAGTCGAGAAATTCCATCGTGCGATCGAGCCCAATCTTTGTTAAATATGTAGTGATCAAATATTAAGGTTCCGCCAGGGGTCAATTGGTTATAGATGTTAGTGAGACCTTGACGCTTATCATCTAAAGAAAGCAGATGTCCAATTGTACGAAAAGGGATGATTATCCAATCAGCAGGCTCATCCAATGAAAAATCCCTGATGTCGGATTTTATCACTCGGATATTATCTGCTACACCGAGAGCTGACGCCGCCTCTTCACAGTTTTTGATCATAGTTTCTGAGACATCTATCCCTATTATCTTTTTTCCTTGTTTTGCGAGCTCTAAAGCTATTCTTCCATTCCCTATACCTAACTCCACAATTGTATTTTTATCAGAAGAAATATTTAAATAAAAGCGTAAAGTTAGGGCTGCCGCTGGATCAGCATTGCTCCAATCGCTGTAAATATGAGCCAGATAATCATACTCTGTTATTGTTTTCATGTTAGGCCGTATTGTGATTTTTTGCCTGAGTTAAAAACTCAGCATCGTCGAACAATTCTTTAAGTATTTTTTCTCGTCTCGGTAGCCACCAATCACTCCCTAGCATTCTTTGACCGATTAACTCATAAAAAGTAGCAACTCTCTCTGCCAAGGAAGGTATTTCTGGTTTCTTATCCAGGTCAATCCACCAATCATCCTTACAAATACATTTGTAATCTACTAATTTTTGTATCCATTCATAATCATTGGTCTCATCAAACCGATCTAAATACTCAATCACGATATTTTCACATAAACTACAAGTCGATGGCTGTTTATGTACATTTATCGATCCATATGTTTTGTACCAAGAAAGCTCTAATTTTTGGCAGGCGATTTCCGGTCCTAATCTTCGGATTACCTCGATATATGTCCAAAGTGATGGGGGATGATAAAGGTCTTGTTTAAACAACCAAAGCAGAGCGGTCCAATCTTTAACATGGACTGGAAACAAGTTGCATTCATTAACGCCATTTGATAAAGCCCAACTTACCGAATACAGCGCGTCATCTATGATTTCCGATACACTTAGAAATGGTGTACCTATCAGAATATTAGCTACCGCTTTTATTTGATGGCGATTCAAAATATTAATCGCTTTTTGAAATTTGGCTTGAGATAAACCTTTGTTGAGGCAATATTTTGAGATCCATGGATTTGCGGACTCCAAACCCATATAGATTTTCAACTCTCTTTTTATAAGCGAAAAAACCTGTTCTATTTTATCTTCACTGACAGTTTCCGCCCGTGTTTCAAAAGAAAATGTTTCATGGTCGGTAAGAGCTAATAGCTTTAGTATTCCAACACGTGCTTTTTCAGGAACTTCCCACTCATCCAGAAAGCTTCCTATCGGCGACACTAATAAATGATATAAATTGGGATGCAGTTCTAACAAACCAGCTTGAACGTATGAGATCATTTGGTCACTAGTGGTTGAATCTGGGCCAGATCCGTAATCGCACATTACGCATCCACCCGAGCGATCATACAAACAGCCACGCGTTCTAAACCAGAGGCCAGCCTCAGGCTTTCCACGCCTATTAGAAGTTCTTATACCATAGGTGTGAGAATCCCAATAACTAGATCTGCCTATTTGGGCTTGAACTCCTGATTGAGAAAGTAACGGGTTAATTAATTTCACAATGACTCTAGTTCCTATATAAATTTGCTTGTTATCTTATATTAATAGGGATGTAATCCAATCTCGGCCAATCTATGGTGTAATAACAGATCAGCATTATCAACTACATATTTATCCGGCCCCAAAATGACGTATCCTAAACCAGGGTCGTTTTTTATATCAAGCCAACTTATACAAGTAAGGAATAAATCCACACCCTTTCCCAATTCACAACCTACATCTGCAAATAGATCTATTACGGAGTTTGCATCGGTATCAGTGGTAGCCTTGATCCTAAGAGGCAAACGGGTTAACACATACTTGTGGGAACGCCACTCCGTATCGAAAAGCCTAGTCGCTAAATCATAAATATGCGCTTCCGAACATCGCCTCGGGTTAGCCTCAAGAACATATAACTTATCGTTTTCATCAAGCAAATAATCAAAACCAATATTTCCTTGATACCCCAGTGATGCAAATAATTGACACAGATACCTTGATATTTTCTCGCATTCATGTGCTACTGTTTGGTCAAACACGGACCCTATTCCCATTTGTGCGCCCACGTAATGATTATGGTTATTCCTGAGTTCACACCCCCCTCCTAGGAGTTCAACTTCACCAGTTGAGTGGATAAATAAATTGACAAAGAATGCGCCCGCTATAGTATTGGAATCCACACGAACTAACTTCTGTCGGATCTTTTGTTCCACAACAATGGGGCTGCTATCGAACAAGTACGGCATTTTTTGAGTTTCTTGGTCAATATAAGTTTGAAATTTTTTGTCTGAGTGTTTTTTCCATTCTAAATTTAATGGTATTAGGCCAACTCCTCCTACACCTATATTGGATTTTATAAAACAACCATCGCCAGCATTATAGAATGTACGAATATACTCCAGTGCATCTGAAAGGTTACATACGAAACCCCTTGGCATACTAATAATCTGAGGATCAACTGGACAACAAATATGGCGAAAACCTGCTTTCGAGTCAATATATAAAACAGCCCAGTAATTGGAGCGCGATGTTGTATCTGGGGTATCCAGTTTTATTCCCATATCGTTCAATGTATCGCAAAATTTGTATACTCCTTTTGTGGTTCCCCATGTAATAAGGTCTGATTCTTGATTCTGCAATTCATTTATCAACAATTGATTGATGGTGTTGTCTTCTAAGATATCATTAAATAGATCCCTAGAATTTACACTTGGAGAATAATTGCGAATTTGCTTATAATTTAGTTTGTTAGTAATATACTCAACGAAATGAGAATTGATTAGTCGACGAGATGCAATAATTTTATATTCACCGGGCCAAAATATGGCTAGGTCAGCTAGAGCTGTCCCTACTTCTCGCCACGAGTTCAGGTATTTATCTAATACCCCAGATGCAATACTCTTGGTATTGAATTCAAAAACATTGGGGATCACTAATGTGCTTTTATTCATTTGGCCATTTATTATAGATAATCTGATCTGCAAATTTCAGAGGGGTATCTCTGTATAAATGTATTCTTTGTGCAGGAAAATAGATGAAATTATATAGATATTTAATTTGATCTTCTGATGTTTTCTCTTGATTTCTCGATAAGGCGCGTGCCCAAGCAGTTGAAAATGAGCACTCAATCCAAATGGAATAATCATGATGCTTCCTAAATTCTTTTTTTAGCAAAAAGATGCCATCTAAAAGGATAACATCAATATTCTCGAACAGGAAACTCTTTGTATATTGATAGTCAGAATACGCATCAAACAATTCGACCTTGATGTCAATAGCCCTGCTCTTTTTTAACGGCTCAACTAAGAGACTAAAGAAATCATTGAATTTATAAGCATTCAGATAATAATTTTCACCAGGGTTGTTTTTTGCAAATCTGATATAAGATGGTTGATGCCACAAGTCAAGCTTTAGTATCGCACAACTTAATCCAGCTTCAGACAAACGCGAAAATAGAACCTCACTCAGAAAACTTTTTCCTGAACCATCTATGCCCGTTATCGCTACTGACAAGCTCTGGTCACACCTTTTTTTTGAAGCAGCATGATTGACAATACAATCAATTGTCTGTTCAACGGTAGAGTTCATTTGTGCCATTGCACATCAAGCCAATTGGGTTCCTACAAGCTCAGGAATTCCAGCAGTAATTGTTTTACCACTTCAATGGGAACTGTGGTAAGCGCATTTCCGTTTTCGGAAAAAACGCCACCTATTTTTTGAGGCAAAATAAGCTTAACATCATTTACTCCAGCATGTTTATCTTTTCTCGCTTGATCCAGCAATTGGTCAACGCTAATTCCAACAGGGATGGATGTTGGCAGCCCTAAGTTTCTTAGTAGGCGTTGTTGTCTGAGCCATTCTGCTTCACTCCATAATCCAAGTCTGGTGGCAATAAAACCCTCGATATTTAAACCAATAGCAACACAATCCCCGTGTCTACTTCTGTTCGGCGTTATACATTCGATGGCCTGCCCTATAACATGACCATAGAGCGAATGAAGTCTTATGTTGGGAGGGCCTTCAACGATTGCCGCCTTCAAGCGACATGATGTTTCAATAAGACTTGCTAATTCTTCGTGTCGGGAATTAATACTTTGTAAAGTCTCTAGATGTTCAAAAAATTCAACATCAGAGGTTACTGACACTTTTACCATTTCTGATAAGGCAGATCTAAATTCTATCAGATCCAAAGTATGAAGAAAATCAATAATAGAAACACATAAATGGGGGTAATGTATAGAACCGACTGAGTTCTTGATATTAGCGAAATCCACCCCCGTTTTACCACTAATTGCCACATCAGTCATCGCAAGAAGGGTTGTTGGGAATAACAATATGGGAATACCACGCTTGTACGTTGACGCTGCAAAACCAGAAAGGTCACAAGTAGTGCCTCCTCCAAATGCGATCACAAATTCCGGCTTGCTGATCACCATAGCTTCCCAAATTTTAATGACAGCATCTAGGGATTTAGCGCCTATCTCCAAGTAGAGAGGTTTGATATTCAGATCATGGAAACCTCCTGTTTGGAGTTTTTCAAAGTGGTTTACCACATTGTTGTCAACCACACACAGGCAACGAGTTTTGTTCCCAAGAACAGAAAAATCTAATTTATTAGGTACGTTATTGAAAATCCGAACTTCAAAAGTGCGCCCCGAATCATTAGGACAACATTTGATTGCCATTGGTTCCATCATGTAGACCTCCCATGTCTGTATATATTAACCAATTTGTCACAAAATCCTGCCAAATAGTAAGCACAATAACAAATCCTATATCAGAAACTACCCATAGGTTTTCGACATTCTGCGCTGATTATTTTATCCCAGGACTATTATTCTTTCAATAAACTATAAAATTCAACATTTGTCATCACCGAAAATCACAAGAGTAACTTCTATCAAAATATAACGAAAACAGTCAATACATTTAAGCCAATTTTTTTACAATGCTCCCCACTTTTCCCAATACAAAGTGGATATCATCCTCAGTATGAGCATCTGAAATGCCATGATGCCACCCGGGGTTAAAATATATTCCTTCGTCAAACGCCAATTTATAAAACCTATTGGCTAAATCCATATCAACAGCAGCTAGATCTTGATAGCAGCGTATTTCTTGATCTTGAGACACCCCAAACAATAAAGAGAAACGAGCTCCGAGGAATTGAACCTTAACTGGAATCTGTGCCGACGAAAAAATATTTTGTAGTTCTTGACAAAGATAATCACTCTTTTTTAGAAGATTGGCGTAAAAATCCGGTTTCTCGGCTCGCTTTAAAAATGCTTCAGCAGCCATAATAGCAGTAGGATGAGCGATGTAAGTTCCGCTGTGCACTACTGGCCCAACTGGAGCGAGCATTTGCATTATGTCCCGATTGCCAGTCAGTGCTGATAAAGGCATTCCTCCTCCTAGCGCCTTTCCCAAAATGGTGATATCCGGTATTACCCTATAATAACCTTGCATACAACTCAATCCGGTGCGAAAACCGGAAAGGATTTCATCAAAAATAAGCAGTATACCTAAGCTGTTTGTTAACTTCCGAAGATATTGTAAATAACCCGGTAAAGGTAGAATTGTTCCAGAGTTATAATTAACTGGCTCCAGTATTATTGCTGCAATTTCATCTGCTCGGCTTTCTACAATGTTATTTAAAACATCATAATCATTAAACGGCAAAACGATAATGTGTTGCTCCATCCAATCAGGAATTCCAGCTGTCTGTGGATATGGGATGCATCTCGCTTTGTTGGTCTCGATGGAATAGGGCGGCCACGCGCTAAAACCTAAGTAATCATTGTATCCATGAAAATGCCCCTCAAACTTGACAATCCAGTGCTTCTTTGTATAAGCTCTTGCCAATCGAATAGCATGCCATGTTGTTTCGGTTCCCGTTGAACAGAAGCGCGTCATCTCTGCTGACGGAATTATCTGCGCCAATTTTTGAGCAACCCACAATTGATGATGTGTTTCATGTCCACACAAAACGCCATCTCGCGCGGCTTGTTCAAGCGAGCTTACTATGGCTTCATCTCCATAACCGAGAAGAGATGCCCCATAAGACATATTCATGTCTATATATTTCCGGCCATTGATATCTGTGATAAAGCATCCTTCTCCATGCGAAACAAGAAAAGATTTCCCCAGAAGTTTATTAAAACGAGCTGCTGCGTTAACTCCGCCTGGTAAATATTTCTGAGCCATTACCCACCAATCATTATTTTCATTACTATCTGAAAACATAAGAAGCTCCTGGGGAATACTCAAAACCTTCAATGTCTTTATCACTTGACATATAATGCAATGTTTCCACACTGATCACGAAAACACAATAAACATCCTAAATTAGCTGTTAGTCAACCCAAATTTTTCCCAAATTCCCTTCTCTTATAAGAAAAAGCTTCACGAGCTAGCTTTACCAACCGTTCTATAACAAAAATAGATAATCCTGTGTCTTTTGATATTTGCTGTGTGCTTTCCCCTAAATTAATACCCTGTAAGGCTAAATCGATAGCATAAAAGCTTAATTCCTCACGTATTTTTTTTATTACTTCCTTTTCATCTGGACCGAGTTTTAAATCTATTTTTATGGGAGCACCGTTATACAACCAATATGCAATACCTTTTAGATCTTCGTCACCAATCCAAAAACCAGCAGCGGGGGGTTGAGTTATTACTTCGGGCCTAGTTCCAATCGCTTTGGCCAACTGTTGAACTTGCGTTTTATAGAGATGTATAATAGGGCATATATGAGCCAATTTATCGCCAAACGGCAGAAAATATCCTAATTCAAGCTCTGTTCTATTTGAAGGTCCAACTACTAAATACCCTCTTTCTGCATAAGCGGAGAATAGGAATGTTCGTATAGCGCACTTGCTACGACCCACATCCAGGTAAGCCGCATCGGCCACGAAACCGACCTCAGGATCAGAACTCGAAAGAATCGTCATTAGTTCAAGAGGATACGATGCCAAAGGTATCTCTACAAGCTTTACACCGAGATCTCTCGCCAGGCATTGAGCATTAGCAATAAATTTAGGATCAAATTCATCTTGTAGAACGGTAAAACATTTAAGTCTTTCACCACCAACGGCACGGTAACAAAGCCTTGCTGTTACGTCAGAATCGATACCGCCAGACAATCCAATCAACAACTTTTGATCGCCTGCCTCTTTCCTAATAAAGTCAACTATTCGCTCAATCTCTTCTTGAAGTGCCATTTCTGAGAATATCAGATTTTCCATCACAAATATCTCCTTGATAGATATGCTTTTATTACCGGATTTGATAGCCTATTATTGTGTACTCTGATACTGTAGAGCCGATGTGCTTTACCATAGACATTTGTCGCCTCTCCAATTAAAAAATCCCCCTGTATCCAACTCGTTAATATTATCAATAAGGCTTATTATGCCTTGTACTGATTCTGCAGGAGATAGCTGAGCATTTATGCCCCCCATGTCAGTTTTAACCCAACCAGGGTCGACTGCTATTGCAATTATTTTCCACTGAGCGACATCGAATGCAAGAGTCCGGGTTAGCATGTTTAATGCCACTTTGCTTCCACAGTAACTATAATTTCCCCCTTCCATTTTCCCGGAAAGGGATGCGCGTACGGAGGAAATATTCACAATCTTAGGATTCACCCCATTTTTCAATAAGTATAAATAACGTTGTGCTACTATTATGGGGGCAATAGTGTTGACATGAAACATTGCTAACATTTTCTGAGCATCTAGTTGTCCCAATACACAATGACTGGCAGGATTTTCTCCCATATCTTTACTTCTAGAGTGTACCCCAGCGTTATTGATTAGCAAATCTAGCCCATTTACCTTTTGGCTTACAGTATGAAAAGATGCGTCTATCGATGCCATATCAGTAATATCAAGCGTCAACAGATGGATTAGGTTGGGGTATTGAACAGCCAAAGCTTGCAAGTTAGTTAAACCCTTTGGATCTCGAAAACCAGCAAAAACGTAATCGCCGCGGTGAAGATACTGGCGAACAAATTCGTAACCTAACCCCCGGCCTGCCCCAGTCACCAGAATACGGTTCATAATTGATCGCTTTCAACAACTCCAAGCCAAAATTTCCAATCATTAAAACCCAAGAGATAATTTATTATACAGGATGTTACCAACTCACCGGGATCACAATGACGAATTTTTGCTGTCGATGGCAATACTGCTAATGCTGTTGGACAACTCTTCTACTTCGTTTTCGGTAAATCGCGGGCTTATAGGAAGAGTTACTATTCTCGAAACTATTTGCTCTGTCACTGGGCACTCCCCATTGCCATATCCATATTTTTTATAAGCTGGAAGGCAATTAACTGAGGGGAAATATTTTGTTACAGCTTTAATTTGATATCTTTTCCATAATGTTTCGATAAATATATCCCTGGTCATATTTAATTTAGTTTCATCTATCACAATATTATATAGATGGTAAACATGCTTGATGTTTGAGATTTCATAAGGAGTTGTAATGCCATCGATAGATGCGAGCAATTCATTCAAGCGATAAGCCAGCCTGCGGCGAATTGAGTTGTGAGCTTCTAATCTTTCTAATTGAATTGTGCCAACCGCACCTTGTATATCTGTCATTCGGCAGCTTATCCCTTGATATTCTTGACCTCCATGAGAGCGGATGCAGCGCATTTTTTCTCCCCAGTCTTGGTTATTTACAACCACCATGCCTCCTTCTCCCAGTGTGGAGATATTCTTAGCTTGCTGAAAACTATAAATTGCGAAATCACCCATCTCCCCCATCTTCTTCCCGTGATACTCTGCTCCAGGAGCATGAGCAGCATCTTGAATTATTAATAGATTATGGCTGCGAGCTATTCTTAAAATGACATCCATATCACAAGGCTGACCACACATGTGAACGGCCACAATTGCTTTGGTATGAGATGATATCTTTTCCTCCAGTTTGTCGGGGTCTAGATTAAATGTTCTAGGATCCGACTCGGCAAAAACAATCTTGGCACCCTCTCGCATGAAAATGTTGGCTGAAGCCGAAAAAGTCAAAGCAGGGACTATTATTTCATCCCCTGGTTTTATGTTTATTAGGATAGCCACTAAATGAGCCGCACCTACCCAAGAATTGGTGGCAACCGCATATCTAGCGCCCACATATTCGGCAAATCTTTGTTCGAATTCAGGAACCTTATGGTTGCAGGTTGGCGCCCAGTCATTAAGTACTTCAAGCATTGCTTGAGCTTCCTCTACACCATAGATTGTCCCAAAGTAATGGGCCAACTCCCATTTATTTTGTAACAAACGTGGCGAAAGCATACTTCTGCTCCACTTTCTCAAAACGATTACTGTTAGATTCGATTAATGATGCACTCTGATTGGAGTGATATCCTTATTCACCAATATCAGAATTTATAATTCTTGCACTGCATTCTGACAGAGGTTAATTGCAGAATAAGCTATGCAAAACTTCAAAAGTGAGTGATACACCTGAAACACTCTGTTAAGGTAATACTTGATATTCACCTTCGTGGTTAGTTGAAAAATCACCCACAAAATTATCAGGTTTGTTTTTCCCCAGTGCCACAGCGATTGTTTGATCTAAGGGGCGTGTCAATCCTTGCTCCCACACTCGTGCAAAAATTTCCTCACCAAGTTTGGATTTAGCAAGTTGAATATAGTGATTTAACTGGGCTATTTCCAGAGGCATTAAAGTCGCATCTATCATTGTTAGTAAACCGCTTGTCGATGCGAGAAGAGAAATCGCTAGTTGAACTTGCCCTTGTTCAAACAGAACTTTCCCCAATCCAAAAAAGCTCCGCGCAATATTCCTGTTTGCATCAATTGCTACTACCGCGGCTAGACTTTCCTCATAAAAATTTTGGGCTTGCCTATAGTACCCTTGCATAAAAGCAATATTGCCTAAGATATATGATCCTCTCCATTGTACTAGCCGTTTATCGTAACTAATGCCTTGGATTGAATTGAGCCCTTCATAACAAAGTGCTTCCGCCTGGCTATAGTTGCCTTCAAAATATTCTATCTCGCTTAAATTGACATACAATACAGCTATTTTGGCTTTTAGATCCAACTCTTTTGCTAAAATCAGACCTTCTTGATAGTATTTTTTTGCCTGTTCGTACTTGTTGCCATCTCTGGAAAGATGCCCAAGCGATTCTGAACTCTGTGCTATTCCCCATCTATCTCCCAATTCTTTAAATAATGAGAGGCTCTCTAATAGGAAAAGAGACGCTTCTTCTAACTGACCTTCTGTTCGCGCTAATTCGCCTAAAAATATCAACGTCCAGGCAATGCCTGGTTTGTTACCCAAATTCCTAAAAAGCGGCAATGACGCCCGAAGCTCAACTAATGCTACCTTATATAAACCTTGCTGATAATGTAATACCCCTAAATATTCAAGGTTCCAAGCCGTTTCCAATTGGTCACCAATCTCTTCGGAAATTTTCAGACTCCGTTTATATAATTTTTCCGCAAGCTCGTAATTACCTTGCCCCAAATGGAATAACCCTGCCATCCTTAATGTTTTGGTTTGAGCTTCTTCGCGTGTGGGATTTTTCTCGACCATAGCCAACATTCTTTCCGACCACATCAAACCTTCAAGAAAGTAACACCTCATGAACCAAAACAACCCCAAAGCGCCCGCTAGCCGTAAACCTTTCTTTACTTCAGCTTTGTCGGTAAACCACTTCAATGCCGCTCGAAAATTATTGTGGTCTTGCTCTAAGTGAGACAACCATACGAGTTGCTCATCAGCCTCTAAGAAGGTTTCTGCATATTCGGCTTCCTGCAAATAGAATTCCGCATGCTTGCACATGATAATATCCAATTCGCCACGCTCAGATAGTTGATCTTGACCATACTCTCTAAATATTTCAAGCATCCGAAATCTAGGGACCCCATCATTTTCATCTACTTTTATCAGGAGACTATTACCAACCAACGAAGTTAAATCCTCTGATAAATTCGAATTGGTTTTATCACCATTGCTATCAATAATAGCTTCTGCCGCATCAAGTGTAAAACTACCTACGAATACAGATAATCTTACAAATAATGCCTGTTGGTAAGCATTTAATAAACCATAGCTCCAGTCAATAGTAGCTTGAAGACTTTGCTGATGATCAGGAATAGATCGTCGCTTGGTCATCAATAATGTAATCTTTTGGTTTAAATCCCTTAAAATTACTTGCAATGGTAAAGATTTAACACGCGTTGCAGCTAGTTCAATTGCCAGAGGTAAACCCTCTAAGCGAATACAGATTTCGGCGATAACCTTAGCATTTTCTGCTGTGATTGAAAAACCAGGGCTGACTGCTTGAGCACGTTCAACAAAGAGGTTTACAGATTCGTTTTTGGCCAAAACATCTAATGTGGTTAATTCGTGTGGTAAATCAGGTGTTCTTAGCAAAGGAACGGGAAATTCATGTTCGCCGTCAATCTGCAAAGCGATTCGACTTGTTACTAGCGCGCTCAGGTTAGGACAGTTCATCAACAGCGAGATAATATTGGGCGATGCATTCAACACTTGTTCAAAATTGTCCAAAACTAACAACGCTTTCTTATTTGCGAGGAAATCAATTAACTGTTGCATGAGTGTCTGGCCACTGATTTCGGGAATTTTGAGAGTTTGCGCTATTGTTGGGACAACTAAGTTGTAATCCTTAATATCAGCCAACGAAACAAAGAAGACATCATCAAACCCATCAGAGAGATTTTTTGCCGCCTGCAAAGCAAGGCGGGTCTTTCCAACCCCGCCAGGGCCTATGATTGTGAGAAGGCGTACATGATGTTCGCGAATTAACTTTCCAATAGCTAATATTTCTTCATTCCGACCAATTAGAGATGTTAATGGTACTGGTATTGAATTCTTTGCCCTTGGTGCTTCAGATTTGCTAGTAACAGATATTGGTTGAGTAGAAAGTTGTATAGGCCGCTCTTTACTCTTCTCTTTTTTCTTTTCTAAATAATCTAGAAGTTGAACGAAGCCGGCTATAATGCCTACCACAGCGGCAACTATCGCAATTATCTCCATATTTTCCATCCAAAGACTGTTAGCAGTAAACGCAATATGTACATAGTTCAAAATCCACTAATGATCTTTCTCTTGCCTTTAGTTCAATCTTACATCATCATAGCTATCGTGAGAAGCATTGGGCTACATTTCTGCAATTTTTTGCCCTAGTGCTAAGACTATTACTTGATCTAAAGGTCTTTCTAATTCTTGTGCCCATAATTTTTCGAATATATCATCTCCCAATCTGGATTTTGCAAGTTGAATATACTGATTTAGTTGGGCCATATCAAGAGGCATTAGCTTCGCGCCAGTGACAGTAAGCAAATTAGTCGCTCCAGCAAGAAACAAAATGGCCGTTTGCGTTTCACCTTGTACGGACAGAATCTTTCCCAACCCGAGAAGACATTTTGCAATATACCTTTTTTCCTCAATTGCTACTACTGCGACTAAACTTTCTTCATAGAGTTTTTGGGCTTGAGTATAGTGCCCTTGCATAAAAGCAATATTGCCTAGGGTTAGCAATCCTCTGCCTAACAGGCGTTTATCCTTATTTTTTTCCCCACCAACACATAATCCTTCGTTGCACAATGATTCGGCGTGATCGTAATGGCCTTTACAGTAAGCCAATTCTGCTAAGCTAATAAAAGAGACCGCAATTCTCAACTTGTCGTTCAACTGGTTTGCTACACTCATACTCTCTTGGTAATATATTGCTGCTTGTTCATAAATACCGAGATCTCTAGCAAGATTTCCAAGTGTGTCAGAACACATTGCTATTCCCCATCTATCTCCAAGTCCATGAAATAACTCGAGACTCTCTTTTAGTAGGGCAGAAGCCTGCTCCAGTCGGCCTTCTACCCGCGCAAGATCGCCTAGATACCTTAAACTTAAGGCGACGCCGCTATTGTCTCCTAGTTTTCGAAAAGAAGATAAAGATTCCTCTAATTTGGGTTTTAGTTCTTGGTACTTCCCAAGTTGAAAGTCAACATATGTAGCTGATAACTTGGCCCATGCCGCATTCGTCTGGTTTTGGGTCTCAAGAGATATCTCTAGACTCCTTTGAAAAAGTTTATAAGCCTGCGAGAAGTCACCTAAGTTTAATTTAAACATTCCTGCCATTCTTAGCGCCTTCGCCTGCACAAATTTACACTGATGATCTTTCATATCCAATGCAAAGATTCTATCAAGCCATAATGATGCTTCATTTTTGTAGCCTCGTAAAAGCCAAAACATTCCGAGTGCTCCTGCTAATCTTAGGCTTTGTTCCGTTTCCCGATTTTCTATTAGCCAATCTAAAGCCGCTCGGAAATTATCAATATTTTGTTCTAAGCGATCCAACCAAATTAGCTGTTCTTTAACTCCTAGCAAAGGCTCTGCATCTTCAGCCATATGTAGAAAGAATTCAGCATGTCGTTGTTTGAATGGCCTGATTTCATTGCGTTTACGCAAGCATTCCTCGGCAAATTCTCTAAAAATCTCGAGCATTCGGAAGGTAGGAATTCTGCCTGCCGATTCCTCTTGCATCAGCAAATTACTTTCAACTAAGGAATATAACCCATCTGATAAGTCAAATTTAACCTTTTGAGTAGGGCCACAAATTGAATTGTTATAATCTGCAACTGGCGCTTTTTCATTTTCAAAACCACTCCATCCACCGAGTTGCACTACATGAAGTACAAACTCTGCTGCATTACGCGCTGCCATCAGCTGAGCGGAATCGTTCTTTGTGCCATCTCCCCAGTCGCAAATTGCTTTAACCATGATCCAATCCACTTCGGCGCTACGAGCAGCAATATATAATCCTGTTCCCTCCATCTCCCCACCGATTGCTTCTGGCTCTGTCTTCAGAAGCCATTCTCTAAACGCAAGATCATTAACTAATTTTTCGCCAGATAAAACTAGCCCGAAGTGAGTGGGAGTACCACTCCAATCATTATCACCGGTACGGAATCGATCAAGCATACGTTCAGATGCCGTAACACGGTCTCCTCGGGGTATTTGGCCACGTTTTACATCTATTTTCTGAGGTTCATAATTTTGAATCTGTTTGGCTATTAATATGTCTCCCAACTGCTGTTTGTCAGAACGCAAACCATAAGCAATTCCACACATAATAACTGCTTGAGGCTGTAGATTCTGAATGGCCTGGAGGACTGTTGGCAATGCTCCGCCTACTGTGGATGCGCCCATCTCTGATTGCACCATATAAATGGGTACTCCCCCATGTATCCCCAGATCATAGTAGGTTTTTTCTTCTATAACTTTTCTGGTCACCTTCTGCTCGGCACAAAAGGTTTCTCGCACAGCTTGAACTTCCACTTTAGTAACAGTAACTATCAAAATACCATTGGTAATAATATCTTTCTCAATGTCTAACGAGGATACTGACGAATTCAAAGATGGCTGGGCTTGGCGAAATCCCGCTGACTGATCTTCCACGATTTGCTTTTGAAGGTTATTCTCAATAATAGCTTCTGCTGCATCCAATGTAAATCCACCCACAAATACTGATAACCGTGCGAATAATATTTGTTCCCAAGTATTCAACAAATCATAACTCCAAGCAATTGTAGCTAGAAGAGTTTGTTGACGCTCAGGTGAATCTTGCTGCCCTCTAGTTAAGAATTCAAGCCCTTTGCTCAATTTTTGGAGTATGATCTGTGTAGGTAAAGATTTGACGCGAACCGCGGTTAATTCAATAGCAAGCGGCAAGCCCTCTAGGCGGGCACATATTTCACCTATTATTCTGGGAGACTCCGTATCTAGAGAAAAGCCGGGTTTAACCGCACGGGCACGCTCAACAAAGAGCATTACCGATTCATATTTAGCCAGCTCTTCCAGAGGAAGTAACTCATGACTTGATAAATCAGGCGTTTTTAGGAGTGACACTGGAAACTCATGTTCGCCGTTAAGCCGCAAAGCAACTCGACTGGTAACCAATATTCTAAGTTTAGGGCAGTGAATTAATATAAACATTATTTGTGGGGCTGCCTTTATCACTTGTTCAAAGTTATCTAAAATTAACAACAAGTTTTTCTCTTTGAGATAATCTATAATCTGTTGGATGAGCACTTGGTCACAAATTTTTGTAAAGGGAAGGACTTGAGCTATTGTTGGTATGACGAGACTGTGGTCTCGAAGATTACCAAGAGCCACAAGAAATATCCCGTCATCAAATTTGCCCACTAAGTTATGTGCGACTTTTAGAGCAAGGCGTGTTTTGCCTACACCGCCAAGCCCTGTAATAGTAAGTAAGCGAACTTGGTCTTCAATTAATAATTTTTCAATAGTTGCTATTTCCTGGCCCCTACCAATCAGAGAAGTTAACGGTAACGGAAGATTATTGTTTTCTTTTATTTTTTCGGATATTGCAGGGGTAGGTGACCCTGTGAGGGGAGAAGCAACCTGGACTTTATTTTTTCGTTCTCTCTTCTTTTCTAAATAATCTAAGAGTTGAACAAATCCAGCTATAATGCCTACCACAGCGGCAACTATCGCAATGATTTCCATATTTATAACCTAAAGATCACATCATTGATCATGCTGAATAATACGACCATCCGTAGGGTTCTAAACCATATATACTGGGTGCAATGCCTAGAACTTTATCATTGCTTTCGTAAGACTTTATTAGAGCTACAATATGTCGTAATCTTTGGCTTGCTGTTTGAAATAGATCTTTTGCCCAAGGTATATCTACATGATCTGCTGCCCAGCCCAAAGAGCCGAATAAACGAGCAGCAACAAATAATGGCAAGCTTCTTATCTCAAGTTCGGTAAGGCTTGTATGGGTTGTATAACCAGTTACAAGATCCGAAGCATACGACACCGATGCAGATAAAATCTGCGGAGAGCACAAAGGGGGAGTCAATTCGTAAATACGAGCTCCATATCCCATCTCGTCAAAATCAAGAATGCCCACTCCCCTTCTACTAAATTTTACATTAGGGAAAATAGCATCACCATGTAACAATTGTTTGGGTAATAGAGCATAGTTACGACAAAACATTTCTTTAAGTTGCATCGCAATTTTTTCAATTGAAAGCCATTCCTGACCCAAATGATCTATTCCATAAGTTGATGGGCTATTTATAACGTTAACTAAACTTTTTAAAGGCCACTCTATAAGAGCCTCGTGATCCCAGATTATCCTGCTTTTAGATGGATGTGGCTCAATGAGCCTATCGGCTTCCTCAAGCAATTGGTCGAGTTGAGCAAGAGTAGAACCCAATTTATACATCCGAGAATGTGAGACTCGATCAGCATGTTTTCCACTAATAAACGAAAATACAGCAAATTTTACGGTATTAGTTTGGTCAACTGCTATAGTAAGCAACTCGCCTTTTCGATTTCTAATAGGTTTTGGGATTAATAACTCCGATTTATTACCAATATAAAATAGAACTCTTAATTCATCTTTAAGGGCATCTGTAGTTCTCCAAGAATCCTGATATAGTCGCAGTATTTTGGGTCGAGAATTCTCGGATGTTATAACCTTATACGTTCTATTTTGACTAACCCATAATGGCATAAACTCTGTCGAGCGAGGAAATCCATATTCTTCACATACCACATGACGCAAAAGGGGCGTAAATTCTGGGGGTCTCATTATGGTTTCACTTATCTTTGAAGAAAACTCGTTTCTTGGGATGAATGTAAACGCTAAATAACCCTGCTTATTCGTTGGTCGATTTCATCAACGTCCTTAACCTGATCAATAACCGATGGGCCGTGTTGCGACCACCACTTGTTACCTAGCACTTTTTTCCCAATAAATTCATAGTTAGTAACGATTCTTTCCCGAAGCGGCGTATGAACAACCAACCGTTGATTCTGCCAAATATCTCTACATTCACATTTTATTGTCATCAATTTTCGAAGAGTAACCGTTCGATCGCGTTGTAATAAAAAATCATCAATCAATTGCATAACCTGAGTATAGCAATTGGGGCATGTGTTAGGGCCTACATTATCTATCATATATAGCGGATGATATTGTGGCCTTGTTCTATGCCAAGCTATACCTATACGAGGAAGCAATTCGGGGTCTAATTCACACAATACGTCAATTAATGCCCACAAGGGAGGAATATTATATAGATCATTTTCCCCCATCCAATGGGTCAGCGTATAAGGCTTAGAGTTCATTGTAAACAAAACACACCTATTAGCGCCATTCTCAAATGCCCATTGGACGGATGACATCGTGTCAATAACGATCTCGTATGGCGATAAGAACGGAATACCAATCAAGATATTTACAATTGATGGAACATTGTATTTCCTAAGCCTCCTGATAGCGGTTTTTACATGCGCTAATTTTAAAGGTTTATTCACGCAATATTCTAATACCCATGGATTAGAGGATTCTAGCCCCATCTCTATACGTATCCTCTCATTACCCAAGTGGTTTATACAATCAATAATATTATTATCGGTTATTGTTGTAGCATGTGTCTCAAAAATAAAAACGGTTTTCTTGAATCGCGAAAATAGTGAATATATCTTCGTCCGTGCATCTTTTGGAACTTCTAAATCGTCAAAAAAACTTCCGGAAACATTTACAAGCATCTCGTCCGGTTCAAAATCTAGCGTTTGTAATGCCTCTTCTACGTTAGCTACAATTTGATCTGATGTTAACGGATCACTTATCCAATAATCACACATTGTGCAGCCACCCGCAATATTGAAACGACAACCACGGGTGCGGAAGCCCAGGCAAGCAAAGGTGTAGTTGGGGTCCTTCTCTGTTCTGATAGTATATTTCAACGCTTCTGGAACTTTCGGTCGATTACTCCTGATCTCTCTTAAAACTGTATCTAAAAATTTGGTCATATTATTCCACCAACTCCAAATCAAATATAAGTTTTACGCCAGTTTACATGAGACAATAAAAGGCTTCAAGTAGAACTCGTCGCGAGACTAGGGAATGAAATGTGTCTACTGGAAAATATCTTGTAAATATCTACCAGTATAAGATATTGGACAACTTATTATTTTGGCAGGAGTCCCCTGGGCTATAATTTCACCTCCTCGTTCCCCACCTTCGGGGCCCATATCAATTATCCAGTCAGCGTTCTTAATAATATCAAGGTTGTGTTCAACCACAATAATTGTATTTCCTTTGTCAACCATCCTATTCAAAACTTTCATCAAGAGATCAATATCTGCTAAATGCAATCCTCTAGACGGTTCGTCTAGAGCGTAAATATTACCTGGCATGGTAAGGCGACTAGCCAATTTCAAACGCTGCGCCTCACCGCCTGACAATGTATCCAAAGGTTGTCCCAACTGTAAGTAACCTAACCCGACTGATGTTAACCCACTTAACTTCTTAGAAACCACTGGGGATTTAAAGAAAGCACTGGCATCAGTTATACTCATACTTAAAATATCGGCTATATTATTACCTCTGTACGTGAATCTCAGGATGTCTGGTTTAAACCTAGAACCGTTACATTCTTTACATATCTGATACACATCTCCAAGAAAATGCATATCTGTTACCTGATATCCTAACCCTTTGCAGCTTTCGCATGCGCCGTTGCCGTTAAAGGAAAAAAGGGATCGGTCCTGGCCTGTCGCATGTGCAAATTCATCTCTTATTTCATCATACACTTTTAAATAAGTGGCAGGTATAGATCTAGTTGATGACATAATCGCAGCCTGATCTATAGCCACTATATTGGGATATCTTGTTATCATAACCTCAATCAATGAACTCTTTCCAGAACCTGATACCCCACTAATTACAGTCAATACATTTTTTGGAATCTTTACATTTAAGTTCTTCAAATTATGAAGATGAGCATTTTTGATTTCTAGATACTCACTTGACGATCTTCTTTGTTGTTTTTGGGTAATATTTCTATCTCCAGAGAGGTATAACCCTGTTAATGTCTTACTTAAAATCACATCTTGCGGTGTGCCTTGGGCGATTACATTCCCGCCTAGACTGCCAGCCCCGGGTCCGAGATCGATCACGTGGTCGGCGCTCATAATAACTTTCTTGTCATGCTCTACCACAATTACTGTGTTTGGTTTTTCTACAAGTTGCCTAGCGATTCGAATTAGTTTATCCACATCTCTAGCATGCAATCCAGATGTCGGTTCATCCAGTATATAGATCATTTCTGTTAATTTACTGCCTAGTTGACGAGTGAGTTTAAGTCTTTGGGCTTCTCCAATCGAAAGAGTGGAAATCGATCTATTAATATTTAAATAATCAAGCCCAAGATCTATCATATTTTCAAATAGCCGCTTCATGTAAGGAGTTATTGCAGTGGCGACAGTTCCTTCAAGTGTTCCTATAAAAGACAGTAGATCTCGTATCTCCATGTTAACAAGATCAACTAAAGAATTTCCTTCGACTAAAACGGTTCTGGCTATCTGATTTATTCTTGCGCCTTTACAATCATTGCAGACGCCCATAGAAAAAAATTTTAGGCTGTGAGACTCACTGGATATTTCTTCACTATCTCTTTTCCCTCTAATCAACTTGGTCACTATTCCTTCAAATGTAAAAGTTTGTTTATACCCTTGAACAAAACTCTCATATACTTTAGGCTCTGAATATAATAGCAAGTCAAGTTCATTTTGAGAGAAATTACTCAAAGGCTTGTCCATATCAAAACGCTTTGTGGAATTAATCAGGTTCCAATTCCTTGTTCCTACTGCCCAATTATGGTGGCGAATTGCTCCGTTAGAAAGGGATAAATCCCAATTTATGAGCTTATCAATATCTGGAACTAACTCTATTCCGATGCCTCTGCATGTTCGACAAGCCCCATTGGGTGTGTTGAATGAAAAATCTACCGCATTCAAAGTGGGTTTCCCCATGCTTGAAAACAGCAATCGGAGATAGGTATAAGCTTCAGTAAAAGTGCCCACAGTAGATCGCGGATTAGATGCTAAAGGGTTTTGATCAATAACTATACAAGGTGAAAGACCCTCTATTCGATCCACGTTAGCGGGTGAAAATCTGGCTATACCTCTTTGGGCATACGTACTAAGAGACTCCAGGAATTCTCGCTGAGCTTCGTTAAAGATGGTGTCATAGGCAAGGGAAGATTTTCCTGATCCTGATACACCTGTTATCGCAACTAATTTGTTGCGCGGAATAGAGACACAAATATTCTTGAGATTATTCTGCCGGGCTCCAATGACCTTTATAGTCATTATTTCCTCCAGTAATTTCTATTAGCCTACCAGAAAAGATTCAATCTGGAATTATTAAGTCGAGGTAATGTACTTAATATAGTATCAAGTCCCTTTTTTATAAGCAATAAAAAAATACTAACCTCATAACACTTGTCTTAAGTAATGTGCTGTTATAGATTGATCACATTGCAAAATAGTTTCAGGTGCGCCCTCAGCTATTATCTCTCCACCTCTTTTGCCGCTTTCTGGTCCCATGTCTATAATCCAATCGGAGTTCTTTATAACTTCAAGATTATGCTCCACCACTATTACGGTATTGCCGCTATCGACTAGCTTATCAAGCAATTTAACTAAAAGATCAATATCTGCAAAGTGCAATCCACGAGTAGGTTCGTCAAGAATGTATATATCGCCTTTTCTGCCCAAACGGCTAACCAGCTTGATTCTTTGTGCCTCGCCTCCAGAAAGAGTTCCCAATGGTTGCCCTAACCTTAAATAGCCCAAACCCACATCGTCGAGGAGATGCAACTTGTTATTTATAGCCCCAATGTTTTTAAAAAAGTGCAATGCCTCTTCAACTGTCATATCTAGAACATCGACGATCGATTTACCTCGGTATTTGATTGATATTACATTCTCTTTGAATCTCTTGCCACCACATTCTTCACAAACCTGATTCACATCCCCCAAGAAATGCATATCAATTGTTGAGTAACCTGAACCCTCGCATACTTCGCAAGCTCCGCTACTATTAAAAGAGAACAATGCGGCATCCTGGCCAGATGATTCAGCAAATACTTTCCGAATATCATCCAAAACCTTGGTATAGGTAGCGGGATTGGATCTACTGTTCACTCCGGGTGGGTTCTGGTCAACTACAACAATATCGGGGTAATTCTTGAGGACAAATTCAATTAGCGAGCTTTTTCCAGAGCCTGAAACACCGGTGACGCAAGTTAGAACACCCAGGGGCAATTTAGTGTTGATGTTTTTTAGATTGTGGATGTTAGCATTTAATATTGGCAAGAATTGGGAGACAGATCTTCGAGACTTCTTTTGGGGTATGTTAGTTTTACCCGACAAATAATTCCCGGTCTGTGTTCCTGAAAGCATTATTTCCTCTGGGGAACCAGTAGCAATAACTTCACCGCCATGAGTACCTGCGCCTGGCCCCATATCTACTATGAAATCTGCGTTTAGCATCATATCTTTGTCGTGTTCTACGACTATAACCGTATTGGGTTTTGTGGAGAGTTGTTTTAGAATTAAACAGAGGTGAGATATGTCTCTAGAATGCAATCCCGCCGTTGGTTCATCCATTACATAAACAAGTTCTGTTAACGAACTTCCTAATTGCCTGGCTAGCTTCACTCTTTGGGCTTCTCCGTTAGACAATGTGGAAACTGAACGGCTTAGGCTTAAATAGCCTAAGCCAATATTGACCAGATGCCCCAGCATTTTTTCCATGAAAGGCTTAAGCACCCCCACAACTGGCCCTTGTAAACTTGATATGTAAGGCAGCAAATCATCGATTTGCATTATGGATAACTCAACAATACTCTTGCCATTTACTAGAACAGAACGTGCTTTGGCATTTAACCGAGCCCCCTTACATTCGCTACATGTGCCCATAACAAAAAACTGTTGATCATAAGGTGTACCAGTTTGGCCTCGACTGTCTCCTTGTCGTTTCATCAAGCGTTTGATAAGCCCTTCAAAAGCCCAGCTCTGAACATAACCGGCTTCTTCTTTTTGAGATTGAATTGGTTCGGAATAGAGTAATAGATCCAACTCTGCATCCGTGAACATTTTGATCGGCTTGTCCATATCGAGCAAACCTATGGTTTTTAATATATTCCAGTTACGGGAGTTCAAAGCCCATGTTTTGTGCAGTATCGCACCTTCTGAGAGAGATTTGCTCCAATCCAAAAGCTTGTCCAAATCGGGTTGCATTTCAACTCCCAAACCCGCACATGTTTGACATGCACCAGAAGGGGTGTTATAAGAAAAATCTCCCGCACTTAATCCAGATCCCCCTAAACGAGAATACATTAAGCGTAAAAAAGTATAGACCTCCGTTACAGTTCCGACCGTGGATCGCGGATTTCTAGTTAAAGGCTGTTGATCTATAGAAATAGCAGGAGATAAACCCTCAATATATCGAACATTAGGCGGGCTAAAGTGTGGCAAACTCTTTCGTGCATAAGTGTTGATTGACTCTAAGAACTCTCTTTGAGCTTCAGCGTATATTGTGTTAAATGCTAATGAGGATTTCCCTGATCCCGATACGCCAGTAACAACAACTAATTTACTCCTTGGAATGCTAACAGTAATATCTTTCAAGTTATTCTCTTTTGCCCCATAAATTGTCATTAGCATAATAAACCTTCCATTTCGGTAAAGTTGTTTTCAGCCATTTTACTTTTGCACCTATTAATTATATCCCAGGTAATATACGCATGCCACTCCTATCTAGAGTTAAGAAGGTAAGACCTGTAAACACTGGCTACGCTTTTGTGTAGTGAGTCATTTCACTGACCTAGCCCTTAGTTAACTGTGCTACAGAAATATAAAGGGACGCCTAATGGTGACCTGTAATTCCATTTGTCATTTTGTAAATATAAATTCTTTATACATTCTCTTTATACATTCTTGACCTTTTTTGCTATACTGGTTTATAATTTCACTAGACTTTGCGCACCCCTATTGGGCGGGCGCACTTTTGTTTAAGCACTAGCAGCGCACATTGCTTCTAACCGCGCACCATCCACCTGGGTGGTGCGCTTTTTTTATTTCCTTCTCGAGGAGCGTGCTGTGCGCCTGAAACTTGCTTTTCTCATACTGATCTTTGTGTTAGTCCTGGCGGCCTGCCAGCAGCAATCTACGCCAACCCCTACGGCGACTGTTGTTGAACCGTTCATTACCGGCCTGACCGTACCGGAAATCGACCAAGCCACCGCTGATGCCATCCGCCAGAACATGGCGCTGTTCCTGAAATCCAACCCATACACGGAATTCGAGGCTGGCAACCAGTTGCTTTTGTACCTGGCATCCACGGGGGAGTTCGGCCAGACTGAGATCACACTATCCAACGAGGATACCTACCAGGCGGATGTGCTCTACGCCTACGCCCTGATGAGCAGCCAGCGCGTGCTGGTCGCGCCAGTGATAGTGGGCATGACTCTTCCAGACGGCCGTTACGCCTATTTCTCCGAAAAATACTCCTTCGAAACCGAAGAAAGTGTGACCACCACCAACGCCGACCGGGAAACAGCCCTGGCCGATGCACAGGCGCGCCTACCGCGCGGGCGCATTTTTCGACTGCTGGCCTACGGCATGGCTACTCGCCAGGGATTGGATTGGGATAAGTGTCCGTCCATCTCATTCTACCCGCCTGAAATCTGCCCTGTGGGGGAGATGATTGAGCAGTTATTCCCCAATCAGGCCAAGACCTTCGTGCTGCGCCTGGCGGGTGAATTCTCGCCCAACTGGCTGCTGGCTGGCTGGGTCTTCCAGGAATTTGCCCCCGAAGAGCTGGTGCCCGGCGCCAGCATTGATGTTCCCCTGCCGGAGCCATCCCAACCCTAGGAGTTCGTCCTTATGAAATTCTATCTTCCTTCGATCAAGTTATCCCCGCCCAACCTGGTTTATGTCCGCCAATCCTGGTGGAAGATCCTGGCGCTGGGCATTCTGCTGGCTATCGGGATCAGTTTATTCCCTACAGCATATTGCGTCCTGGCTGATTGCGGCGTCAAAGACAAGTGGTGCAACGGCGACTGTTCGCAAACCTGCGGGCCGACCCACGGCCTGGGCGTCGTAGTTGGCTGCTCGCGCGGCGCGTATGGCTGCGTGCAGGACTGGATCCCGGATGCCTGGGGCATGCGCTGCACAAACAGCAATGACTGCGCCATCACCGAATGCGCTTCCACGCCGCCCGGGTATGGCTGCTATATCGTCAGTGACGGGTACTGGGATGTGGGCAAGTGCAGCGTCTACCCATCTTGCCGCCGCGAAGCACGCGTCATTCCCGAATCCTGCTGCCTGTCGGGCGGCCCGACGCCTTGCCCAAAGTCTGGCCCTACCATCACCACCGCCGCCCTGCAGCCCACGCCGGAATATCCTTTGGTGCTTGGCCAGGACCCTGACCGGCGCGGCATCACCATCAGCGGCGTTACCGTCACGGCCGGCGAACACGACTGCCGTACCGGGACGATCTCCGCCATCTCGGTCAGCATCCGCTTGAGCAGCGCCAGTATCACCTGGATCAACGGCGAACTGGCGCGCAAGTATCCCGGTGCCCACGTGAAAGGCACTTATCCTATCACGCCTGTTCTCACCACGACTGGCTTGAATACTGCTTCGGCTGTCACCTCATTTCACTTCGAGCCGCTCGATCCTGGCGATTACGAGGTGACCGTGACCGCCACCCAGGATGACGGCCAGACGGCGGTCAAGGTATTCACCGTTCACGTGGCGCTGTACGAATCCACCATCACGCATTGATATGGTCTACCTGTATTATCTCCTGAACGGCTTCCTCGCCCTGTTGTGGCTGCTGGTGGATCACATCCTGCTGGCGCTGCTGATCGCCCCCCTGGCCTGGCTGAGCTACACCGCCCCGGACGAGCAGCGCCCCTGGACATTGGTAGCCAGCGGGTTGGCGATCCTGGCCTCGGCAGCCGCGCCGTCTCCAGTGCCGCTATTGATGCTGGTGATGGCTGCGGCAGGCTGGGCGGCCACGCGCCTGGAGCAGTTCAACGCCGCGGCGGCGCGCTGGAATACGGTGCGCGGCGTGGCGCTGTACGGCCTGGCCGGGCTGGCTTTCACCATTTATCAGGATGTGGCAGCGCGCTCGACGGAATCTTCTCTGCTGATGCAGGGTCAGGTATATCTCTCAGCCATCGCCGCCTTTGCCATGTACCTGATCCCGCTCGGCTTCCTGGTCATCTTGGCGCAAACCTTGTGGGCGCACCCGCCCGCGCCGGGCAAGCCGGCTGAGATGATCCACACCATCCGTTCGCGCGGCAAGGGGTCGTAGCACATGGAAATCCTGGATAACGGCCTGCAGATCGAAAACGATGTCTTGCAGTACGCCTGGTATCACCTGAATGATGAGAAGGGCAAGCGGTACCGCTGCGTGGCGCTGCGTGAACTGGCAGCCCTGCCGGTGGACTCGGCCGAGGATTACAACCTGCTGGGCAAGCAGTGGGGTGCGGTGCGCGGCCTGTACAACGCCGGCGTCAACTTTATCTACACCGCCAGCGGCATTTTTACCCCGGAACACATCGGCGTAGTGCAATTTTACGGCGCGGCGGTAGATGGCGACACCCGGGAAGAAGCCGCTCGCAAGGTGACAGAGCATCTCTCGGCCGTCCTGGCCGTGCTGGCCAACTTCACCCAATCGCGCACCCGCCCACCCGATTTGCGCTGGGTGCGCTGGTACATCGACTTCATCACCCACCGCAGCCAGAACGTGCTGGCCATCCTGGGATACCCCGATCCGCGCGAGAGCGCCCGCGGCTTGGGCGTGGATGGCAAGCTGCCGGACGAGACCGGCGATGATCTTTCCAGCGAGCAAAACGAGCTGCTCTACCGTGGCCTGGCCAAGCTGCGCGAGGATTTCGTTTTCCAGGTCACCGCCCGGCACATCGGGCGCAAGTTTCTGACCGATACCCTGGTACAGGTGGCCGAGGTGACTTCCAACATCGCCTCGCGCCGCAAAGGGGCGATGAGCGCCGGTTTCAGCATTGGTATCCCGCTGATGGCAGCGCTTTCGAATGCAGTCAGCGGCGGCCACGCTATTGCCAGCAGCCAGGCGCATTCAACATCAGATGGCCAGTCACACGGCTGGGGCCAGGGGCACACCGATAGCTACAGCCACACCGAAAGCCAGGCGCACACGGTCGGAGGTTCAGAAACCCATTCGGTCGGCACATCTCACACTGACAGCCAGGGACACACCGACAGCCAAGGGCATACCGATAGCCAGGCGCATACCGACAGCCAGGCGCATACTGACAGCCAGAGCCATTCGGATACCTGGTCACAGACTTCCAGCCACTCGCACAGCGAAAGCTCATCGAGCGGCGGGAGTTCTTCGCACACAGATAGTTCTGGCCATAGCGACAGCACTTCCTCGGGCAGCTCCGAATCCAGCACCAGCGGCTCGTCTACTGGGTCGTCATCTTCCACCGGCGAAACCACTGGCACCTCTACGGGAAGCTCAACCAGCAGCGGGACGAGCAGCTCGGATACAAGCGGGCATTCGGATAGCTGGAATGCCGGGGCATCCGTGAGCGGCGGCGTTCCTGGGGTGGCTTCGGCCAGCGTCAGCGCTGGGGTGGGCGGGAGCGACTCGTCGTCATCCACCACCGGAAGTTCATCCAGCACTACCGACAGCAGTGGGTCCAGCTCTTCCACCTCTACCGGTTCATCCACCAGCAGCGGCACATCCGAATCCACCACCACCGGCACAAGCAGCGGAACCGGCTCGTCTGACAGCACCGGCAGCAGCGACACGACCTCATCGTCATGGTCAAGCGGATCGGCAGATACCTGGGGCAGCGCCAGTTCGGTGGGCGGCGCCGATACCGTTGGGCATGCCGACACGGTCGGTCACGCCGATACGGTCGGCTCGGCCGATTCGGTAGGCAGCGCCGACAGCGTAGGCAGCGCCGATAGTACGATGGAGTCGCACTCCTGGAGCCGTTCGTGGGCCGAAACCCGTGGCACGGCTGATAGCTGGGGCAAGGCCGACAGCCGCAGCGAGAACTACGGCCAATCGCACGCCGAAGGCGACAGCATTGGACAATCGGTAGGCCGGTCGGGCGCGCAGGTTTTCTCAGGCGGCATGTCCACCGGCCTGGTGCCGGGTATTTCGCTCAACCGCTCCTGGCAGCTCGAAGATGATGTCGCCGAACGCCTGACCGAAGTGCTGCGCCAGGTGCAGGGCGTGGTCAACATGGCCGCCCAGGAAGGCGGCTTCATGACCGATGCCCGACTGTTCACCGCCTCGAACAGCGGGGCGCTGGCCGCCGAAGCATTGGTGCCGCAGGCCTTCCATGGTCCGAACGTGCCCACGCCGGTATTGACCGTGCGACCGGAAAACCCGGACGAAGAAGCGCTGCTGCGCCAGTATGCCTTTGCCTTCCTGCCCTGCGACCTGCCCAACCCCAACGACCTGCTGCACAACCGCCTGGGCGAGCGCTTTACCACACTGTTCGCCGCCAAGCACCTGGCTGCCTACACCTCCCCGGCTTTCTTTCCCGAAGGCACGACGGTCACGGCCATGCCTCCGATCCCCAAGGGTATGGGATTTTATCCCAGCCTGCCGGGGGATGTGATTCTGGGCCACCAGTTCTCGCCTGAAACCGCCGACCTGACCACGGCGCCGGTGCGCCTGGATGAATCCCGCCTGATGCACACCATGTTCGCCGGCGATACGGGCTTTGGTAAATCCGTAGCGGCGATCCGTTGGGCCTACGAGACCACGCTGCGCTGGCATCTTCGTACCGTTGTACTGGACTTCGGCGCCGGCTGGCGGCAGTTGCTCAACGCTCCCGGCCTGGAAGGGCACGTGGATATTTTGCAGCTCTGGCCCAACGCCGCCCGCCCGCTGCGTTGGAACCCGCTGCAGATCGGGCGCAATATTGATCCCGAAACGCAGTGGCGCGCCTTTGCCGACATCTTTGGCTCGGTAGCCCGCCTGGGCGTCAAGCGCCAGAAGCAGGAGCTGCTCGAAGCCTTGCGCAAGGTCTATGTGCGCGCCGGCGTGCTGGTGGACGACCCGGAAGTACGCAGCGATCTGCAATGGGGGCGGGTGCAGCCAGACGAAAGCATATTGATTGGCGAACCAGTGGGCAAGGCGATCTCTGACCTGCTGCCCAACCAGCGCCAGCAGTTAGCCGTTTTCCGCTCCTCCAGGGTGGACCTGGCCGATCTATCGAAAGAAGTAGCCAGCAAGTTGAGCGCCGTGCCGGCCCGCGACACCATGCTCTCCGGCGTGTTGGAAGGCATCATCTTCCGCCTGAACCCCCTGGTGCAGGGCGCGGCCGCGGCGCAGTTTGCTGCCGGCCCCGGAACATTGGCTATCGAGGATCTGGGCAAGCCCTGGGGCGTGGCCATTGTCGAAGGCGGCATGTTCCTGGACGATTTCGGCAAGGCTTTCCTGCTGGGCTGGATCGGCTGGCACCTGTATACCGACATGGTTGCGCGGCGCGTCCACGAGGTCAAAACCGGCGAGCCGCTGTTGCAAATCTTCTTTGAGGAAGCCAACAAGATCTTCACCAAAGACAGCGGCGGGGGTGGGGAGGACGACTCGGGCGGCGTCTCAGCTTCACAGCGTTTCAGCGATATGTTCCGCGACGCTCGCAAGTACCTGGCGCGCCTGCACATCATCACCCAGGCCCCCCACCTGATCCCAGACGATATCGTCTCATCCTGCATCAACCTGATGATCGGCTTCTTGAAGAACCCCAAGGATAAAGACCTGGCGCTGTCGGGCCTGGCGCGCTCCGAAAAGGGCTTTCACGACGAACCCTGGAGGCGCTTCCTCTCTGACTTGCCGATTGGCATGGTCATTGGCCGTCTGCCTTACACCACCAGCCGCGAGCTGCAGCGCCCGTTCCTGTTCCGGCCCTTGATGGTCAACGTGCCCGAGCCGACCGACGATGAAATCGTGCAGAAATTAGGAAAAATCATCGCATGAAACGCAATGCTCCCTTTGTATTCCTGTTCTTTTTGCTGCTGATCGTGGCGCTGGTCTTCACCGCCGCTCACCAGGCGCGCCGGGATGATACAACCGCAGCACCCACTCCCTGGCGATCGCCACAGCTCACACCCGATGCCAGCCAGCCCACGCTGACCCCCGGATGGTGGGGCGAGATGCCCACCGCCATCCCATTCCCAACGCCAACCCTAAGGAAGTGACATGAACCAGCCCCCAGATCTACTCTCCCCTGCGCTCCACCCCTGCCCGGACGAAACCGCCCGCCCGGTAGTCGTGCTGGTGCTCGACCCACAACAACGTTTGCTTTCATGGCGCCATCTCACCCTGGCCGAAGCAGCCACCGTGATCGCCATGCACCAAAGCTCAGAAATAACGAACGGCCCGGCCGTTCCAACCCAATATGAAACCCGATAAGGAGACCTATGAAGAAACTGCTTCCAATCGTAATTGCCATTCCCGTATTCTTGCTCGCCCTGCTGTTCATGCGCCCAGAAGCGACCACCCCGGTCGTGGTGGCGGCCATGGATTTGCCCGAAGGCCACACCCTGGCGACCGCCGATGTTACGGTCAGCCAGGTGCCCCAGAGCCAGGCTCCGCAAGGCGCGTTCAACGATCCAGCCCAGGTGGTCGGCCAGACGCTGCGCGTCTACCGCGGCGCCGGCGACGTGATCAACCCCTCGCACCTGGGCGGTGAAGTCATCACCCTGGCCCCGAACGAGCGCGCCGTGGCCATCCATGTGACCGATGCCGCCGGCCTGGCCGGGTTGATCCGCCCCGGAGACACAGTCGGCGTGACGGCTGTGATGGACAGCCAGGATGGCCCCTTTGCCAAAACCGTGGCCAACGGGCTGCGGGTGCTGTATATCTCGCCCGAGTTCAAGGCTTCGCAGGGCGGCCAGTCTGCGCCGTCGTCATCTTCGTCCGGCGACCCATTTTCTGGAGGTGGAAGCACATCCTCCCAAAGCCCACGTGAAACCGAAGGCACGGTGGTGCTGGCTGTGCCAGTGGAAGCTATCACCATCGGCTACGATTTTTCCACCTTTGGCGTCAATTCCGAAAGCCGCCTGGTCAGCCTGACCGATCTGCTGCCGGCGCTCGACCTGGTCGCCAACGTGCAGTTGAGCCTGTTCCTGGAGCCGGACAAACCAGAATCTTTCATTACTTCGGGCGTGTTCCTGCCCAACCTGGTGATCACCCCCGGCCCGACGCCTACCGCCACCCCTTGCCCGGGCGGAATTTGCGCTCCTTCGACCACCCCAACCGTTGTTGCCCCAATTCCATGAGTATCCTGTATGTGGCCTACCAATAATCCTGCTTCTCTCCAACAGGCGGCGGAAGCCGTCACCATCCTGCTTGCCGGGCCGATGCCGCGCGTCAATGCCTGGTACACCGCCCTGGCCGCCGACGCCCGCGCCCGGGTAACTTCCTTCGCCACCGATCCGCAAGACCTGGCGTTCAAGATCGCTTCGGCGCCCGAAGCGCTGCTGCTCGATGCCACGATCTATCCCGGCCCCAAAGAGATGATTGATATGCTCACCCGCTACAACGGGGCGGCCTACGTGATCTTGCCGCCGGAGGTCAAACCGGACATTGCCGACAACATCGGCAAGACCCCATCCGTCAAAGGGCTGTATCGCGGCGATGTCAACCTGGCCGAGTTATCCGGCAAGCTTTTCGGCGACGTGCAGGCGCTGCGCCAGAGCAGCAAGCCCGGTATGGAAGCGCTGTGGAAGCCGCGCAGCGAAGGTTTCTCGCCGGTGGGCATGCGCATCATCGCTGTGTGGAACCAGTCTGGCGGGGTGGGCAAGACCACCGTCTCAACCAACCTGGCATACGAAGCCGCCCGCCGCGGCCTGCCCACGCTGCTGATCGGCCTGGGCGCGCCGGATGACCTGCCGCTGATCCTGGGCCTCAAACCCGAGCCGAACATCGTCTCCTGGCGCTCGACCCCCAACCAGGATGGTTTGAAGATGTCGCTGCAAAAGCTGGACACGCTTGATGTACTGGCCGGCTTCCCGGATGTGCTTTCCGAGGCCATGGCGATCAACACACCCCAAGACGCCCCCAACTCGGTGCAAAAGCTGATCCTGACCGCTGCCTACGCCGGCTATGCCGTGATCGTGCTGGATGCCCCGCCCACCGCCCTGGCTGCCAGCGCCATCTCGGCGGCCAATACGCTGGTGTTAGTGGCGCGCCCTTCGCTGGAAGGCGTCATGCGCACCGTGCATGCCTACCGCACCGTGGTCGAGCGCCTGGCCGGCGAGCACCGCATCGCCGCCAACGGCGTGTTCGTGGTGCTCAACCGCATCACATCCAGCCGGATGAGCTCAGAAGAATGGCACAAGGCTGCCTCAGGCTTGCTCAACCAACCGTTCCCGCCCATCGTCGCTCAGATCGCCGACGATCCCCAGGTTGGCGAGCTGCAAGACCGCAAGCGCATCCCCCTGATGGCGACCGAAACCTTCACCCGCGGCATCCAACCCCTGGCCAATGCCCTGTTCTCGACGAATAATGGTACACACGCTGCACCCGGCGCCAGCCGCCCGCCGAGTAAGGGCCGCGAGATCAAAGTGCTGGGCATGAAAGTGAAGGTGTGAGCATGTCTTGGGCTGATCTTGCACAATCCATTACTCAGGAACAGCAAGAAGCGCTGGTGGAACAGGCCTTGCAGAATCTGCAGGGCCTGCCCCTGGCCACCATCCGCGACCGGGCCAAGCTGACCGCTCACGCATCCAGCGCCATTTCATTGGCTGCCACCCGGCTGGGCCTGGTTGTACCCACCGCCCTGAACGCGGCCCTGGTGCAGCAGTTGGTGGCGCGCACCGGCGGCCTGGGTTTTCTCAACGATCTGCTCCCGCCAGCGCGCAATGATCTATCCGAAATCGCTCTCAACCCGGACGGCACGCTCTGGTTGATGAAAAAAGGAGCGCGCGGCTTCGATAAACTTGACCAGCACCCGCCGCTGGATGAAGTCTGGCGGTCGGTGGAGGCGCTGCTGGCCCCGATGGGGCGGGCGCTCTCCGAAGCCACCCCGACCGTGGATGCCAAGCTGCCAAGAGCCAAAGATGGCCTGTCTGGGGCGC
>Ga0116144_10000564_pt1 | contig 49647 bp, 29 predicted proteins | sample AD_UKC035_MetaG_FD_89746 | JGI IMG/M metagenome (GOLD analysis project Ga0116144, IMG submission 89746) | Active sludge microbial communities of municipal wastewater-treating anaerobic digesters from USA - AD_UKC035_MetaG | ecosystem: Engineered > Bioreactor > Anaerobic > Digestate | place: USA...
CTCCTTCTGCGTTTTTAATCACTGTGGTAGCACTAAGAGGACGATTCTTATCTTCCAGTTTAAGAACTGATTTGGCTAAACCAGCAGCACCATCTATTTTTTTGTTTCCTACATAAGTTCCTTTAAATATTATTTCAGAGATAGAAATAGGAACATTAACAAGTTCAGTGTTAGTGAACATGTTCTCAAGATGCTCGTCAAAGTTTGTAATCTCCGAAGTAAATACCCCGTTGTTTTTGATGGTCTTGGGGTGAAATCCAAACCCCAAAAGTTCACTAAGAGATTTGTTCTCGTTTTCTTTTCTGCTTCTAAGAAATTCTACAAGAGCCTTGATTCTAACTTCATCTGTTTCTCTTTCGTAGAACTGAGGATATTTTTCATCTATAGTTTGAAGAAAACCAGAGTCTATTTTTCGTTTTCCTATCGTGGTGAGGTCTTTACTTTCATTCACCAAGTAAAGTCTACCATCTTCGTTTCTAATAAGAACATAAGTATTTACAAATGCTTTTTTAAAGGCACGTTCCAAAGAAGCATTTAATGTAAATTGAGAATCGTTTTTAATGTCAAGACTTAATCTGTCTTTAAATACATAAATTTCAGGAACTACGTCAATAAGACTTGGTGTATCATCTATAGATTTAAGCATTTCTTCCAAGGACATTTTTCCTTGAAAATGAATACCCATCAGGTTCCAGTTTTGAGTATAGTCATTTAGAACTATTGAGTTAGTCTCATCAGTTTCATATTTAATGAAACCTCCTGGAACTGAAACAAAATGATCTGACTTAGCACCATTATCTATTGCTTTTTTACGATCTTCATCAGAGTAGATTTTAGTACCTTCTTCTCCTCTTTCAATCTTGGGAATCATTTTTACAAAAGCCCTACTGATAGGATCTGCTGCTTCTAAAGAAGACTGTTCTACACCAGACCTGTCAAAGTCAAATGTCTTTTCATTAATATCTTCTCCTCCGGTTATATCACGAAGGTCTTTTTCTTTTTCCTCGTTTTCACTATCTGTGACTTCATTAGGATCACTTAAAGGTTCATAGTCTTCTACAACTTTATCAGATATGTATTCTCCTTTCTTTGGTTTTCTCAAAGAAGCCAGATTAGTATTTTCTATCCAGTAGTCTTTTACAAAGTCTCTGTTTTTAAGAAGAAACTCAAACAAGAAGTCGTGTTCTTCTTTTCCTACCTTACCTTCGTTGGCTTTTAGATAATCTACTACTGATTGATAATAGTGCAAGAACACTTTATCAAAACTAACTTCTCCATTAAGAAACTGATTACTTCCACCTTTAGAGTGAATAAAATGAAATATTTCACCATTCAGTCTATTAATGGCTTGTTCCAAATAAACAGGGCTGAATTTATTTTGAATAGTGTCAACATCTTCTTGAGAATAACCAAAAGTAAGATCTCCAAGATCAGATATACTAAACTGATCGTATATAGAAGTGTGTTCTTTTTTCTCTTTAACCTTGGTACTGATTTCGATAAGATTTTCAAGGAAGTCTGAATACAAAGTAGACTGACTGTTAATACCGAATATTTTACCGAGTATTTCTTTTACAATATCTTTTAAGGTATCAAGGAAATTCTTCTTTCCTGTTTTTATCTTTTTTAATTCCTTAGCAACCTTGGGATCACTAAGTCTTGCCAAGACTTCGAGTTTGAATCTTGGATCATCTTTACCATATCCTTGGTCTCCAATAAGATTCACAACAGACTCAGGAACTTGTCTAACAAGTTCTTCCAATCTTTCTACTAATGGGTCAGTAGAATTGGAAGTAACCCAGTCTGCTGTAAGTGTATGAATGACTTCGTGTGCAACTAATTCTACAAAAAATTCAGGGTTGGTATGTAGATAAAAGTTTACAAGTATTTCTTTACCGCCAGAGATACCCTTAAAGTCTTGCCCGTATTGTGTAGTAAAAGTTACAGTGGAGTCTTTTAGTCTTTCTTGTACTTGTTTGTTCTCTAAAAGAGAGTTTAAAATAACCAGAACATCGTTATTTATTCCTTTTACTTTATTGATTAAAGTAGGAAACTCTTTAATTACGTCAAGAGTAGAATGAATAGAATCCTTCTCAATAGGAAGACTTCCAAATACAGGATTTTCCTGTATTTGTTCTCTTTCTTTGATTATTTGATCTGCTTGGGTTTCAACATCAAACAAAAGAGATTTGATTGGGCCAAATTCATTACTACCTTCTACGTTAACTTGACGATAAGTAGTCTGGTGATGGTCAAGATAAAAATCATTAAAGTTTACTTTGCTAAACTGAAGCCCTCCGTTAAATATAATAGGAAACAAAACCTCCTGACCTACCCAATCTTTAAAGACATTAATCCTTGCTTTTTTAAGAGCCTCAATCAAATCATCAGTGTTTATCTCTTTGGGGTGTTCAAATCTGGTCTTTTTATTAAAGTCAAACTTAAGAAGAGGAACTATTTTGTTTCCTTTTGCGATAAATTTTAAATCACCCCCTTTAAAATCGAGCAGTTTGTTTAGAAATTCAGCAACTCGTACAGCGTCACTTTCTGTGTAACTGGCATTTACAAGACTGAATACTCTGTCTTGCCACTTCTCACTAAGAGGAGATCTATCCAAAGGAACCTTACCATGTTCCATCTGAAGGAACAAGTTACCAGGACGAAGTAAAAAATCTTCCTTAGAAGCAAGAATGAGTTTTGATTTAGTGTTTCCTTGTAAGAATTCTTTGGCGGTAATTACTCTTTCGAAATATTTACCAGAAGGAGCCTTCGGATATTCTTTAATAGTGTCCCTGATTTGAAAGATAGGACTTTCTACTCCTGTGGATTTTACTTCGTTTCTAAACGAAATCAGAGACTGTCTTACAGAAGGAGATACTTTACCATATATTTCTTTGGAGAAGTCTGGTAAAGTGTAAACAAACCCTGTGACTTTGTTCTGACCAATTTCAGTTGCTTGGGTTTTATCTGTAGTCAGTTCTACCTTACCGTTGTATTTGTTCTCGTAACTTTTGACGTAAACACGCTGCCAGTCATTACCTACCTTTTTATATAGATATGCTACTACCCCGTATCCTCCCTTTTTATAGAAATCGGTATCTTCTATGTTCTCTACCGTCTGTGCATTAAAAGCATTGTCTTTTGCAAAAGAAACTCCAAATACTTCTCCCTCACTGATTTGTCTTTCTACTTCGTTGGAAACATTGTGTTTCAAGAGGGAGAGAGGATGAGTAAGGTCAAGTACTGGTTTTTTAGAGGGTTTGTAAAAAGCAGCCTTGGTATATTCGAAGAAAGTAGATTCTTGTGAATCCATCCACTCGGATTCATTGGTTTCTACTTCTTCTTCACTTTCAAGTTCTTCTTCAAGAGTTTTATAAAGATTGAAAAAAGATTCTTTCTTGGAAAGAAATTCTTGATAAACAGGTTCTGTTGTATCAATGGGATAGTTTTCAAAAAAAGGAACCATTGATTCAATGAAACTTTTATCTTCCAGTTTCTCGGAAGTATCCACTAAAGGTTCCTGGTGTTTTTTAACCAGAGAATCAAAGGTGTTTAAAAAAGACCTAAAATGATCTATTGGATCATTTGAATCAAGCATTCCTGTAATAACTAACTTGACTACATCATTAGCATTATTAAATTCTTGACCTTCAATTAAAAGTTTATCTCCGTGTATAACAGGTACAATCTCTCCCTTTAAAGGGACAAGGCCATCATTCACTCTGTTGGTGATTGCTTTTTGAAAATCTTTGTAGGATTCAAATTTATCCTGTCCTAAGTAATGAGCAAGAGTAGGATCAAGTATAGTAAGGGTACAGTTCATTTTAATTCTTAATTTTTTTTTATTTAAACTACCAATAAACAATAGTCGTCGTTGTACTTAACAGGGAGGTAAACTTCTTCTCCAAAAAATAATCCGTATAGTTTCCCTTCCCATTCTCCAGGATGGATAGATTCTACTTTAGACCACATGTTAAAACGATTTAAAAGTTGTCCTTTTTTTATATCTCTGGACTTTACTTTAGCGTCGTTCACAAGAATACTAACACTTGGTTTACAATAGATTAGACACGACTCTGTGTTAATTTCCATCAGTGTCCCACGATAGTTATAGTTAGAATAACTTTTAGGAATAAGATAACCTATCTTAAAATCCTTATTAAGGACGAGGACTGAACCTTTAGGATTATAGTTAGAAAGTTCTATCCAACCCGCATCGGATAGAACTTCCATGAATCCCGGTATAAAAGATAATAAAACTTCTTGTTCTTTTTGCATTTAGCACTCTAATTTAAACTTCTGATTATTTATCTGTTGTTTAAACAGGTCTTGAAGCGACGTGTTTCTACCTAAGAAAGACCTGATGTTTTTATCCATCTCATCTATTGGTTTTTTAATTTCGTTAATCGGAGTTTCTCCTTCGAAATATATTTGCACAAAAGTAGTATTTCCTTTTAATTTATCAAACGTTCTCACACTCTTGGCAACATCTGATACAGTTAGACCCCGAAGGTCTTGTGTAGGAATTACCCTTCGAGTAATAAATCCATTCTTTACGATAGAATAAACATCAATGTCTTTAACAAGTCCATTAGAAGTTCTTGTCCAGAGAGTACCAGGATAGTTTTTAATTTCTTCCTTGGTAAACTCTCTGGTTCCCAATTGAAGTTTTGGTTGAGGTACTGGCTTTGGAAGATTAACTTCAGGGTTTAAATATTCTTCTACTGGATCAGATTTAAGTGCTGCTAATTCTGCATCGTATTTAGCATTGATTTCCTCATTAGTTGCTATATGAGCAAGTTTATTATTTTGGTCAATTAAATCTTCTGTCCAAGCTAAAACATCTTCTAAAATACCTGTAATAGTATCTCTTTGTGGTATTTCTTTATTAAATCTTTTAGCCCATCTTTCTAATTGTTCAAATAATAAATCTCCAATAGCATTTATAAATTCAGAAAATAAATTAGATTTCTTACCTTCTGCTTTTGTATTTTTTAGAGTATATTGAAAACTTGAATTACTAAACGCTTCTGCAATAAATTCATCTAAATTAGTAAAGCCATATTCTTTAGATTTGGAATTATCTCTTTTAACTTTTTCAAATATTCTTTGAAGTTGTTCTATTGCATTTTTTTCTTTAGCTGTAAGATTAGATTTAAAACCTGGAATTAAACCTTTTTTCTCAATATTATAATCTGATATTTTAGATGTAGTAAACCCATGTATAAATTCATGTATAAACGTATGAACTTCAAATTCTTTACCTTCTAAGATTCCATCAAGAGTTTCTTGTGAAATTATCATACCGTACCAAGTAGCTTGCCCACTTGCGTTTCTACCACTTAAATAGTCAGAATCTATGATAGTAGAATATTTATTAAAATCAATTAGTTTTTCTAATATTCTAATAATTATTCCTTGTACAGATGTTGTAGGGTATCTTTGTTTTAAAGATTCTACAATTTTTTTAGTATTTTCTCTACCCTCTTTTAACTTATCTTCACCTATATTTTTAGTAGCTTTTAAATCTTCTCGTCTTCTTCTTTCTATATCATCTATTTTATCTTGTAAAGTATTTCCTGTACTTGGCGCAGATTGAATTTCCAAAAGAGCCTCTGGTGAATCAGGTATAATCTTTCCGTCTTTATCTACTCTGAATCTTTCACCTGATTCGTTCTTGACTTCTGCTGTGTTTTCATCCAAAGCAGTTACCCTATAGGTTTTGCCGTCAATGATTACATCCTTACCTATTTCGAAATCACTTAGGGGGTTAATATTAGGAACAACTGGTACAGTAGTATCAAAAGGAACATTTGCTTCTTCGGCACTTTCATTTGCTTCTATAATCTGCTCTGCTGTTTCGTTGGGGTTTTGTATTTCGTGTTCTGTGTTCTTACGAAGTTGCTCTTGTCTTTCCAACTCCTCTTGGATTTGTTTTGCTCTCTCCTTACTATACGTATTTACGTGCTCTGGAAGCATTTCTTCTTGTACAAACCCATCCAGTATAGACTGTTGTAACTGTTTATCTTTTGGGTTTTTTTGAAGTTTCTCAAACTGCTCTGAAAGTCTTAAGAAATAATCACGTGTTTTCTTGAGTTCTTTTTTTGCTTCTCCCAATTGAACTTTGGGGTCGTATTGAATGTCACCTGTTGTAGCACTGGAAAGTTCTTCATAATATTTGACTTGTCTTTCCAAGTCTTTGATTTGAGCCTCTTTATACTTAAGGTAAAAACCAAGTCCTTTGGGAGACTTGGTGAGGTTTTTCATATACTCAATAGACTCGTCTTTCATCCCAAGAGCCTTGAGATTATTCTTAAGGTTAAGAATAAGTCCGTTAGTTCTTCTGAGTAAAGATTCGTTTCTTGCTACTACTTCTTTAAAATCGTTAAAGAGGTTTTCCTGATCATTGTTAAGTCTGGTTTCATATTTGGTAGAAAAGGCTTCTCTAATCTTTTTAGTTAGAGGATCAGAGGTATAAGGATTGTTTTTATAGAATTCATTGACTTTATCAATGTCTTTTTTCATTTCTACTGCCTCTTGCATCATTCCATCTACAAAAGCATCTCTTTCTTGAAGAGTCTTAAAGTCCTGACTAAATCCTTTATTATACTCATCTAAGTCCAAGTCCTTAAGGTCTTCCAGTGAAGACATAAAAGAATCATAAGTACCGAACTTTAAAGAATCGTGAATACTTGCGTATAAAGCATCGTGAGCACTTATGTGTTCTTGGTATTTGTCGTTGTTAAGATCAAGGGTTAGTGCGTACTGCTTGACTGCGGAGTTAAACCTTTGATAAACATTATTAAGATGACTTACTGTTTCATCTGTTCTACCCCTTGCTTTCAGAGTAGAGAGTTGAGCAGGAGTTCCCATTAAAAAACCTGTTAAAGAACCTATGCCTACATTTTTCCAAAACTCATCATCTCCCAAGGATTCAGGTACGTTCTTGAGTATGAATTCTGCAAGACCATTTCTTAGATTAGGATTAAGACGATTAGAATAATAATCATGTACCGACGTACCAATGTGGTATTGAGCACCTTCTTCCCAACCTTCAGAAACTATATCTTTGAGAGATTCATACCCTACTTTTCTAAGTGCCTTTTTAGTAGAAAAATCAGACACTGCTTGAATACCATCTTTGGTAGCAAGAGTCTTAATAAAGTCGTTTTTGTATTTTCCAAACACTCCCCTACCCATCAAAAGATTAGGAAACTGAAACAGATTACTTGCCATAATAATAGGCAAGTTTAATGCAGTTGTCCATCTACCAGCGTGTTGTGCTCTTTCTTCAGCATTCTTTAAAGTCTCACTGTCTGTTTCTCCTCTGTAGATAGCGTCTTCTAAAAGTTCTTTTCGAGTATCCAACCAAGTATGATAGCCTTCAATAAAGGCTTCTCCCTGTGCTGTGAAATAAGAAGTTGCTGCATATCTTGCTGCTGTAGGAATACGAGATAATCTACTGACTTCTAATCCTTTAGAGAAGTTGTTACTTACTTTGGCTGCATCAATTATATTATCTACTTGGTCTGCTCCTTTTGCAAGACTTCTTGACATGGCAAACAACTTGGTAGAGGCTTGGCGAATCCTGTTGATTGCACTAATAGCAGCAATTTCACTTGCTAAACCACCTGTTCCTAAAGTAAGTAAAGCATCAGCAGTAAGACCTGCTGAAAGAGCACCCATAGAAAACCCTATGTTTTTAATTACTTTGTCTCCCCAGAAGTTCATGGCACCACCAGAGAAAGGTAAAGCATTAATCCAGTCTGTTCTATTCCTTTCAGCCTCGGTATAATAGTTAGGTAGTTTGTCTTCAAGCGCTGACAACCAAGATTGAATGGATTCCATTGAACCATTCTCATCAAATTTTACTCCTGTTCTCCACGCATCTATTTGCTTTCCCATTGAAAGAAAAGTAGATAGATAGGTTCCCCAAAAATTAGCACCTGTTTTGAGGAAAGTATTTAAAAACCTTTCAGGAGTTCCTTGAATCCTGCCATAAATATCTTCTGTATCGGAACCTAAGATGTTTGAAGGAGTAAACTGAAGATAAGGATTATCATATCGCTTCTCTTGTTGAGTAGTATATTTATACGCAGGTTCGTTACCAGTTTTCTTAGATAGTCCTGCTGCAATTAAGTCTAAAGCGGAGAAAGTTTTTGCTTGTGTAGAACCCTGTGCTATACTTGGATTTATATTGTAATCAGCGGGCACATAAGGAATTAACCTGATACTTTGAGAAGCATCTTCAATTAATGGACTTGGGGAAGTTCGAGTAGATATAAAATCAAATGTATCTGTGTACATTATTTAGGTTTTGCTTCTAATTGTTTAAGTGCTTTCAACCACAGTTGAGTTTCAGCGATAACTTCATTTATGTCTTTTGTGGGTATTTCTCTACCTTTTCCATCAATACTTATATACATGGTAGGAGAGTTTCTTTCACTACTGATTACTACTTTTTTTCCTTCTATCGTGCGGGTAACAGAACCCTTGCTTTCAAACATTGCGTTGAGAATATGATCTCGCGGGTTAATCGGTGTGGGTTTAAATTTATACCATACGTTTGCTTGAGGAGATGCAACTATATTGCCTTGAGAATCTACTAAGGGAGTACCTTCAAAAGATTTAATGTAATCTTTTTTAATTTGAAAAGCACCTTCTCCCGCTCCAACTGGAACTGCTATTTGAGCAATACCGTCTACGTCAATTGCAATATCTCCAACATCTTCTTTACCCGGAACCATTTTGTTAGCAGCATTAATGTCTGCACGATATTTAGAAATCTGTTTAGGATCATTAAATACTGCGTGTTTATTTTGAAGAAACTGTGGAAGTTTACTTAAAGTAATGTCTTTGATTAGTTGAGAATCGTTTTTCTTTTTCTGGTCTACTAAATCAAGTAATTTTTCTATGTCAGAATTGTTGTTTAAAACGGTATTAATCTTCGGTTCATAAGAATCTTTAGTATTATTTTTGATTGCTTTAGCATATTCTTGAGCAACCCTTATCCTCTCTCTTTCAAGTTCTGTCAAAGTCATTCTTATAGTAGGGTTTCCTTTAGAGTCTTTCAAGTTAAAGAACATCTCACCTTCTCCTTTCCATCCACTCATTTTGGCGTAATCACCTAAAGTAGGAGAAGAAGAACTTGCTCGAACATCAGCAATACCTGTATCCCTGTTAATTACTTCTGCTGTTTCTTTAGCAATGTCATTAAGCCAGTTAGTGACTTCTTTATCTGATTCATAAGCATTCCAGATTTGATTTAATCTTTCATCATTCTTAAAGTCTCCGTTTTCAACTCCTTTTTTAAATGCTTCAAAACCAGGAAGGTTTGGTTGCTTTCTGTTAGAATCCAGGAAAGCATTGTTGCCCATCCTTGCTGTGTAGGCATTCCATAATTGAACCTCGTGATTAGATTGATTTGCATCCAACCATCTTGTGTCAGTTAGTTTTTTGGGGTCTATTTGATAACCCTTGTTATCTTTTGAGGTAATTATATTAGTAGTCTTGTCGTTGTATTCTCCTCGAATGTTTTCAAGGTTTTCCCAAGAAGAAAATACTTCTGATTCGTTTTTGAAAATATCTCCTACTGCAAGTCCCTCTGTAGTTGTAGGTTTACCATCAGAACTTATTTTGTAGTTGTGTTTTTCTCTATCTAAGTCAAGTCTTGCTGCATCAATTGCCAACTTGGCCTTACCTAATTCTACATCCAAAGCAAGACGATCACTCATGTTATTCATTCTAAGTTGAGCAAAGTAAGTCTCGTCCATACCTACTTTACTTACCTCTTCCTTCCGAGACAAAGCACCAGATACTCCATTGACAAAACTTTCAGTAGTTAACTGATTAATAAAAGGAAGGAGTTCAGATTTTGACATTTTAAGCCAATCCTGTTGAGACATCTGGTTACTAAGTTGTCTTGCATAGGCTTGATTTAACAAGGCTTCTTTTTGAGTAAGAGCCTCTATCTCATTTTGATATACTGCTTTTTTTACAGCAAGTTCATCTGGAGGAAGATCAAGACCTTTAATAGTATCTTCGTATTGTTTTTTAAGAGCCTGAACCTGTCCTAATTCTTTTTTAGTATTTTGATGTTCAGACTTTATCCAAAGGTTATACGAGTTGTAAAGATTACTTCTTCCTTCAGGAGAATCGTTTTGAAGAATCCTGTATTTAGATAGTACTTCAAATTGTGCTCGTTCATCTTGATCGAGAGTAGATTCAAGTAAAGTTCTGATTCTTTGAGGGCTTACTCCTTTATCTGAAGTAAGTAAATCATATCCTGTGGGTACTTCTGTTTCTTTCTCAGAACCATCTGCTTGTTTTACTTTAACCTTATTGTAAACTGGTTTTTGAACAGTTTGTGATTCTGCATGAAGAAGTTTAGTTAGATTGACTAATTTTTGATCTACATCTTTAAAAGGGATATAACCTTGTTTCTTTCGGTCGAACCCTGTAATGTCATCTGCCAACATAAAGTCTTCAAGTCCACCATCCCATTTACGAAATACAGTTTCGTTGATTGCATTGTATCCGCTTTTAACAGGATCTTTGGCATTTCTCATTCCTTCTATCATGCTCATCTGCTGCTGATAGTAAGAACTAAGTCTTGATCTTTCTTTTAGATCAGAGTCCATACTAATCTTATTAAATACAGAGGCTACCTTAGACTGTACTTTTTCATCAGTCAAGTCTCCTAACTCTCCAGAAAGCATGTCATCAATTTCTTGATTATAAGCATCAAGACGTTGTTTTCCTTTCATGTTAAGCATAGACACATTAAGCCCTTGGTTCTGTAAAGAGTGAACTCTGGACAAAAAAGTATCATATTGCTGTTGCTTCTTTACAAGAAGAGCCATCTCCAGATCATTAGAATAATCTGTAGTTTTATAATTCGGTAGAATTAGCGATTCTGTGTACGGACTTATTGTAGGCATATTATTTTACAATTGTTGCTTTACCTGTTTGATCTATAATAATCTCAACACCACTTGGAGTTCTTGCTAAAACTGCTCCATTGGGAAGATTCTTTACAGGAACTGCATTTTGTTGATATTGTTGCATTTCCATCTCTTTCTTCTTAAGAGCGTCTGGTGTGTCACCTTTGTAATCTACCCCGCCTGTCAGGGGGTTGACTCTATAATTCTCACTAAGAATTTGATTCTGAAGATGGGTTTTATTGACGTACTGCAAATAGTCTCTGACGGCATTGACTACACGAGATTTTCTTTGTGCTTCAAATTGATCTCGAAGCATATCTACATGAGCCTTTTGTTGACTGTATCTTTCAACATCCTGGAAGTATTGATCTACGTTATTATTAATGTAGTTTTGAAGTTTTTCAGTGTCCTGATTTAATTTCTGCTCATACCGTTGTGCATTAGTAAATGCTACTTTAGCAGTATGATCTTTGTATTGAGCATTAAGATCAGCAATGCGAGCCTGTTTAACTTCTTCGGGCATATTAGAATTCTGAATTTGCTGAATGTTAAGGGCTAAATTTCTACCTGCTTCTTTATCATCAAATTCTACAAAACGTGAAAATAAAGGAGTTTTTCTAAGATCGTAATAGTTAGGTTCTCTTACTTTCAGTCCATCTGAAAGAGCCAAACCAATATCAAGTACAGTTCCTGCAAGTTTATCACTAATTCCAAACTTGGATTTTCCTTTTTTCTTATTCTCAACGATGGGGGGTGTTGCTGTAGCAGGAATTTCTACATCTCCTCGTTCTTGTGTTACATAATCAACTAAAGAAGTCCTGTCTGAAACAACAGGAGCAGAGTCATTAAGAGTAACTTCTGGAGGTTCTTCGTCATTAAGATTAAAAACAAAAGGACGTGATTGAGAACTTCTGTTATTAGAAGTATCTGGACGTTTAGATGATTTAGAAGATGGAGTAGGAATTTGTTTAGTTTCTCTATCTGGAATAGTAACAGGAAGTGTTGTAGATGCTGGTGGAAGAATCTCGTTTGAAACTTTTTTAGTAAAATTACTTCTCCAGGGAAAAGTAGGAGTAGCAACAGCATCACTCGCTTTATAGTCTCTATCTATTGTTCCTACAGGAAGCCCCGGATAAAATATTTTTTCCAAATCAAAAAAAGCACCAAGTTCTTGTTCTAAGGGTTCTCTTGAAACAAACTTATCTCCGTAAGTAGGATCTTTCCATACGAAATCACTCCACATGTTTCCTTTTGGAAATGTCCTATCCCATTGAGTAGATACAGTACCTCCTTGTTGAGCCTTATTACCTTTGTTTTCTTTTACTTTTTCTGCTTCTTGTGCTTGAAATATAGTTTCAAGCATCGCACGATGTCCTTCCATTTTAAACTTTGCTGTGTTTTTAGCAAACTCATCCATGTCAGGATTATCTAAAATCTTTGCGTATTTGGTAGTATCAAACTTCTTGGATAGGTCTGCATAAGATAATTCTCCCTTAATATTTCTACCAAGGACTGCTTTAACTAACTCTTTAGGTGCTTTACTGTATTCAGAAAAAATCTTGGCACCCGGTTGTGCTAAAATATCAATTCCTCCTTGAGCGTGGGTAGCACCATTAAATCCGTATAGTTCTCCATCAGGATTTAAAATGGTTTCATCATGTTCTACTTCAACTGGAATACTACCACCCATTTGATATTCCCATGCTACTTTACCGCCATGAAGAAATCTTTTTTGGTCATCTGTGTCTAATTCGTCAAAGTAATCAAGAAGAGAATCTTGAGAAGCCTCGTCAAGAGAAGAAAGGTATGTTTCAAAGTCTTTAAGTAGACCTCCTTTTTGTTTCTTTTTCATAGGTATTTCTATGGTTTTACTTGTATTAAATTTATAATCTTTTCCAGGTTTCATTAAATGGGTAGAACCATCATCGAGTAACGCAAGAACTTCGTGAGGCACATTACGCATAGTAATGTTTCCTCCTGGAATCTCAAGGATGGGTTCGTTTTTATCTTTAGAATTTTTCTTGTAACCTGTTAGTGATTTTTTCATAACAGCGATTCAATCTGGTGGTCGAATAAAGCAAGATTAAGTTTTTCTTCTCCATATGTATGCAAAAGATTTAAAATATCGTGACTTTTGCGGAGTTCTTCAATCTGTTCTGATACATACTTAAAGGCTACTGTGTATGCCATAATATTACCTTCTTGCATGGAAACCTTTGCTAACTCTTGACATTCGTTAGTTACCTGGATTTCGTGCTCAAGTGTTTTTCTAATTATGTCTCCATATCCTTCAAACTCATTCGTGGGTTTTTCTACCTCTGGTGTAACAGGTCTAATATCTAAAGAGAGAAGAAAATCTTCAGCCCATGTAGCGTGTTTAAGTTCTTCTTCATAGAATTTATTCCAGAGTTTAGCACCATTAAAATAACCTTTGTCTTCTAACCACAAAGACATTGCTTTATAGATATAGGCAGAGTTTCTTTCTTGTTTGATTCTAAAGTTAAACAAATCAATAAGAGACTGACTTATTAACAAGTTCGAGGTTGGTGCAGGATTTTTTATTTGTTCAAGAATTTTTTTAGTGTCCATTATTTGTTGTAAATCTTTTTATAGATAGTAGGTGATTCTCTTTTAGTTTGTCTTAAAATTAATTCGTTAAGTTCTTGAGCGTTTAAGTCTTTCATTCTTTTATTTGCTATTTCTGGGTATAAGTCTGCACCATAACCACTGTTAGACCACCTCTTCATAGCATCAGAAACAGAAAGATTAGCATAACTTCCAGAAGTTAATAAATCTTTCTGTGCTTGTAAACCAGCCTCTACTGATGGAAATTTAGCAAACACACCTCCATCTTTAGCCTGTCTTCCAGGTACAGCACCGTATTTTTCTGCAAACTTTCCATATTTAATATTTCCAGGATTATCGTGAGTTGTAGCAATGTCTCCTTTTTGTGGTACTTCTCCCACATATTTTACGTTAGAGTACTGCTGGTCATAAATATCACTTACTGTATGTGTTTGTAAAGGTTCTTCTTCAAACAACCACTTCATTAAATTGGAGTTGTCAAACATAGACTCTCCGGGAGACTCTGCTCTAAGAGTGTTAGTAACTTGTTCTTCTACTTGGTTAAGGTCTAAATTAAAATCAGGAGAATAAAGATTTTCTGTATCAGGCTGTTCTATTTCTCCACCTTCTTGTTTTTCTCTAAATCTTGGTTTACTTTTTGATTTATTGTTTCCTTTACCAAAGTTTCTAAACAACGAATTTATAGACTCTCCGCCAGAATCCATTGCTCTAATTTGAGCAGCAGGTATAGGAGACACACCATAATTAATTTTAGCAGGTGTAACTTGTCTGTCTTCGTATTTTGTTTTAATAGTACCACCTTGTTGAAAAATAGAACCTGCAAGTCCCACCAATCCTCCACCAACATCACTTATACCTTGATTAGTTGTTTGTTTAGCATTTGCTTTTAATTGCTCGTTTTGATCTTTATAAAGAGAGTTCAACCAAACCATCTGTCTTTGTTTAGCCTGTTCTTGTTGGTTGTAAAACTCCATAAAAGAATTTAAATCAGTCTGTCCTCCATCTTGATACAGGGGTACTTTCATTCCTTTTTTAGCAGTTAAGTCATCTGTTCTTCCTGCTGTGTAAGGAGTCAAATAAAAGTTATTGGCTCTGGATTTTTCTCTTTTATCTTGAAGGTCTTCTCGGTATGCGTTTTCATAAATTCTTTGTTTTTTTCTTTTTTTAGCACCTTCAAAAATACCAGCAATACCACCAATGACTTGACCTATAGACCCTATAACAGGAAGAGCATCCAGAAAAGAACCTTCCTCTTGAACTTGCTGGTTTTCTTGAGGAAATAATTCAGGTTTCTGTTTTTGAAGATAGTACATCGAATCATTGATAAAATCTCCGTACTGTGCTTTTATTTTCTTTAGAGTCAATTGAGACCTGTTAGTTAACTTGCTCATATTTAAACAATTGTTGTATCTTGGTTGGGTACTATTAATTGAAGTAAAATTTTATGATCTGTGTTGTCATCACTTCTAAGGTGTAGTTTTACCCACTTTCCTTTAATGTCAGATCTGTCTTGAGGTGCAATTGTATTACTTACTGATTGAGGTGTGTAAGTCATCCCGTTGTCAGAAAGAACAATCAAAGGCTGATTATTATGGTCTACTCGCAAGTTTTCAAACTTATTAAATCTGAATATTGAATCTTGTACTCTTGTTACTTCTATTTGAACAGGATTAGACTCCTGATTTTGAACCAAAGAATGTAATGGGTTTTCAGGATTTTTAAGAAACACAGGAAGTAAACCTGTAGACCCGTTATTATTATATGCGAAAATCTTATCGAAAAACTTATCTATTTTATAGACGGGGCTTCCGTATTGAGTCTGTGTATAAAATTCTGCAAGTAGTTCTACGCTTTGTAGTTCTTTGTTAATATAGTTATTATTTATAACAATACCAACTTCAAAAGGTACTTGTTCTCCATAATATGTTTGATAATTAAATTTGGAATTATGTTTCCAGATACCTACCTCGTTCGCAGAAAAATAAGTGTTTGCTTCAGGCAAGAAAAACCTTGGTGTAAAAGAATGAAAACTTACCCAAGATTCTAATTGAGGCTTATATGATAAGCACCAATTATCCCTACCTGTTGATCCTCGTAAGTAAACATTGTCTGTGTAGTTATCAAATACTGACACAAAAGTGTTTTCTTCATAACCTACCGCCTGATCTCCTACAAAGTTTTGCAACCAAGATTGCATATTACCTGTAACATCTTTTAGAGACCCGTTCCACAAGAAGAACTTCTTGCGATACCTGTCAAAAAAGAAAGTACCATATCTTGTGTTTACAAAAGATAATGGATCTACACAACCTACATACCCTGTTTGATCGTTGGAAAGTCTTCTTAATCTATAAGAAAATATATCTCCTTGAGTAATCATCAAGGAATTCCCTTCACTGGTTTGAAGACTGTAATTCATTTGAGAATAAAGAATATTATTCTCAAATGCAAACATTACTGAATAGTCGTCTGTGTAATGGATGCCTGTGAAATTGCCAAATATCCTTGGTAAGATGGTGTAGTTCAAAGGAAGAAACTGCAACCATTTGTCATCACTTGCTTGAGGATCGTCCTTTAAAGAGTAGGAAACTATAAAATCACTATCTGATTTAGAAGGGTCTATATTAGAATAAACTCTTTCGATTTCATCCGATAGTAATGAAAAGTTATAAAGATATTTATTATCAAATCTGATCTTATCGGTTTTGGCAATATCTCGATAATCTATTTTAGGATAAAAGTTTCCATTAGGAGTAAAGTCTCTTTCTCTGTAGTCTCCTATGAATTCAGACTCACACCAGTAATTAAGAACACCTGTTACAAATATGTAAAAAAGACCCCGTGCTTGTAAACCTGCGTCATCAACATAGTCAATATCTGCGTTATCTAAATTATAAAACACATCTATGTCATCAGCAACTCCTCTTGAGTCATCATACCAGAATCTTGGATACCATACATTTCTGTAATCTCTATAATCATAATAAGTGTTTATTGGAACATCTTCTAACCACTGTGTAAACAGTGGCATTTTTCTAAGTAATGTATGCTTGGTGATGTAAACATCACCCGCAAAGATTACTGGAGAATCAGATGTGTCTCCTCTTGAGGAGAATACCTTTTCAAAGCAACCTACTGGTTTGTACGAAATAGATTCTAAAGATCCGTATTGATTAGGTTGTTTTACTTTAATTCCTGTGTAATAAGATACACCTTGAATATCTAAATCAGATCCTGCGTACCTATCTACTTTATTAGAACCAAACTTGTAATACGGAAGGGTGTAAGAATATCCATTAGAACTAACTTCTGACGCTAAAACTCTACTCGTATCAATATTAGTAGTATCTAACAAAGTCCTATCTATTTCAAGATAATAAGAAGACTCTCTTAGAAAGTTATTTAACTTTTTGTTATTCGATAGAATTTGATTTATAGGTAAAAGATACTGACTGGAATTAATTTTAAATCTCGACGCTAAATCTAAAGACCAAGGGTTAAAAGAAGCGTAATTACACACGCTATTCATTTGACCAGCGTGTTGATTATACTTAGAAAGTAAATCTAACTCGTCTCCAGGTGCTACTTCAGTACCTAATCTATTTTTAGGATGTAGATGTACTTCGTCAAACTTACCTTCAATCCAACCTATAGACTCACCATAAACTTTCATTTCAGTACCAAACTCTCTTTGGATTTCTCTAAAATGAATATCAGGTGAGTGGTAAGTAAAGTCTTTTCTTGAAACTTTGTTAGGAGGAATCCAATCTGCATCTGCACCTAATGTACCATTAGAGTTATTAATTGTTTGACGAGTAGATAAATAAACGTCTGGATGTAAATCATTGTAAGGATAATTAGGATAGTATATGACAGCATCTTCTGTTGATTCGTCTCTATTTAAATTAAAGATTAATCCTTTATGAAGGATACTTTTGTTTCCTTTTCTGTCGCCTACTAAAATTCTATATCCAGAAATATCAGGATCAGGTTCTAATTCAGAATTTAATGGAAAAGGAATATTGTAAAACTTAACAGCGAGAATATTAACACATCCGCCTTCTGTAATTATTGTTTCACCAGAAGAACACACCTCTATACAAAGTTCCCCGTGTAAGGGTAAGTCAAAACACATTTCTTCACATTCCCCTGAAACAGACTCGTAAGTAAAATTGTCGTGAATATGAGTAAGATTGTGAGAAGGCATTCTGTGATGCCTTATAGGCTGACATGCTAAATCTCCCCATTTCTCTTCATTAGGATAAGTATATTCTTCTGATTCCCAATAACCCGGAAGTCCTAATTTGTTAATTATTTCTCCTGAACATTCTCCACAATCTTCGTTGTGATCTATTTCAATTGTGGCTGTATTTTCTATTTGCCATCTTTTTAAAGTGGCTGGTTCACATTGATCTAATTCATAAATATCGTTAGTATTGTAACCGTCCCCTGTGTACTCTATAACATCACCAGAGGTTGCTTCTCTACCTGGAATATGATATATACCTCTCGATCTACCATTTTTACCAAACCACTCTATAGCAAAAGAATAAACTTCATCTCTCATTAACGAAGGGTAGAAGGAAGCCTGCTCTTTAGGTATTTTAATCTCAGCCCATTTAGTTACTATTTCGTTTGCTAAAGGTTGATAATTAAGTTCTTCGTACGCACGATGCTTTCCTAACAAAAGAATCTCGCCATTAGTAGCGATGTGTTGTGAAGCATCAAAAGTAATTCTCCTCTGAAGGGCTTGTTGAGTAGAAAAAATAGTTGTGTTATTAACATCTGTTACTGTAGATTTCGCATTACTTACTGGAAAGAAACCCAGATTGTAAGTAACTAAAGAATTTTCTCTTGTGTTACTAACTAAAATTAAAGCATATTGACTGAAAGGAATGTCTTCACAACTTATTTCTACATTAAGTCCTATGTTGGAAGATTCTGAAAATACTTTAATAGCAGGACTAAATGTAAAGTCAGTGAGAACTACGTTATCTATGGCATACGCAATACCTACTTGATAAGTACCACTAAGTAATTTACCCTCTTCGTTTTTGGTAAGGGTTATACAAGGCTTAACGTAAGACTTGTTTATTTTTAAAGCCTCACAATCTAATTCATCAGAGTATTCGATTTCACAAGTATCGCATCTTGAATCAAGTGCTACTTTGGGGTACTCTTTGTCTATGTCAATGTAACGATTTGGATTTTCTCCATCTATAAAATATACTCTTCTGTCGTTTTCTTTATTGTTGAACTTGTAAACACCTCGTACAGCATATTCAAGATTTAAACAAGGATCGTTTACCCAGGTAGTGTAAGAGCACTCCAAAGTATATAAAATACCTATCTCGTAAGAGTCCTCTGTTTTAAAGAAAAGAACGTGTTCGTAATTATTAAGTTTTACTGTCCCTTTTAATTCGTAACCTTCTGGAAATTCATAACACAGTTCATTTCCTAATTGATTCTGAACAAACCAAGCACCTTGTTCCTGATTGTTAATATCTCCGTTCAACAAATAAGTTAAGTCCCTATCCTGAAGGAGAGAGGGATGAACATCGTAATTAAGTTTAAGTCCGGCAGTTTGTATAGGTTTATCTACCATTTTTTTCCATAAATTACTTGGTTGTACTTGGAGTAACGAGCATAGAATGTCTTTCTCATATCATAAAGTTCTGAGAAATCACTCATCTTAATAAATGATCTCGCATTAGACTCAAGTACTGTAAGTTCGTTTTTAACATCGTGATACCTCTGTTGAACATCAGCATCATTATTCCAGTATAATACCTGGAAGACTTTCTTCACAAGAGCCATTTTAATCCACTCTTTAATTCTCTCAAAATCAGGTATTAGTAAATCTTTACCATCAAGGTCTTCTGTTTCTAACTTTTGGAGGTAGTCTATATAAACAAATCCTTTGTCAAAACCTGCTTGCATCTTTCCTTTAGTCAGGTTAATCTGTTGTTGTCCAAGTATTGTTTTGTTAAAGCAGTTATTAGCGCAGTAAGGAACAGAAGCATTCGAAATGCTTAGTGGAGTAAATTCAGAATATTGAACATCGAATGTTTCAAATCTCTGAATTACGTAAAAGTTTTCCCCACATTCATCCAAGCAAGTTTCAGAAGGTTTGCTAATTAAAAAATCCTCAAACTGCGACTCTGATATGTCATACAATTGAGGATTAAGATTTGGAGTAGATTTAATAACATAGGAGAAACAACCTATTGCTAAAACTAATTTATGAAAGTCAGGAGGTAAATCTCCCTGATAGTTATCTATGTAAACTACTGAATTTCCTAAAGGGTAAATCTTGGCTCCTAATTTAGCAAGACACTCTCTTATAACAGGATAGAGATGTGAATTATCTACTACTGCTCTTTCAAAGTAAGTTCTAAGGTCGTTCTTAACCTCGCTTATCAAATCTTCCGCAGGAATAAAGTTTATATCTTTTTTTAGATTGTTAGTCATCTTTAAATAGATAAGTCGCGTTGAGTAGTATTAGCATTAGGGTGCTCATCTTGTTTTAATTGTGTAGCAGGTAAAATTTCTGCCCGTACTAATTCTATGGCTGCTCTTTCAAGATAATCTGGAATCTGAACTTTAGCACTTAATCTTGTAGCACAGTCTGTAGCACTTCCTTGGTCAGAAGAATATTTAGTTTCTTCCGTTGTGTTTTTTTGAGTAGACCCGCAAACAAAAGAACTTATATCTTCGGTAAAAAAAGCAGCAAGGCTAAGCAAAGGAAATTCTTTATCAGGAGTATAAAGATAACCGTCGTGAATAAATGCGTAAGATTCTCTTTTGTATTTAAATTTTGCTCTCCATTGATATTGAGCAGGACTCACGATAACAAAAGTTCTCGACAAATCAGGTGTAGCAAGCCAACGATACACAATTCCATCATTAGATTCAAGAAATCTTGGTAATTTTCTTGTTGATCTATACACAGTAACGTTATTAGGAAGGCAAAAACAATTACAATAAATAGAATTAACAGGCTCCATTTCAATACAAATGGGTACCCACACATCGGATTGCGTGTAAATATTACCTGAATGAGATTCTTGTTTAATTAACTGTTTAAGCGCTGTCTCGTATACATTCCACAAGTATCTGTTTGAAAAAACAGAATCATCAGATACTTCTTTAATTGAATTTCGTATTCTGGAGACTACCTCACCAATTGTCGTCATATATACTTTTTAGTTTTAAAAGTCTTTTTTCTGAAGGGTTTTTAATCTTCCACCAATCACGAACATGATTTAATTTGATCCAGTGGTGAAAATCATCTTCTCGTATTTTTTTATTGATCTTATCTCGTATTAATCTGGAAGAATATGCGTTCCAAAACTTACCACAATAATGTCTATTTAAAAGCAATCTATTATCCCATACAAAAGCATATACATAGTTTTCTGTAAGAGCAATTTTTAACTTTATCCACTTGCTCATTTTTTTTCTATCCCTCTTGTAACCTACTATTTGAAGATTTCCCAAGAAATAAGGAAGTTGAAATCCATCTGTATTATCTACTGTTTCTTGCTCAATAAGTTCTCCCATTGTACCTATGATTTTTCTTACTGTCCAGTAATCAAGATCATATTCAGGGTTGTCTTTTACTGCTCTCCAAAGTTTATGAGCAATAGTTATTTTAAACTCGTTGTATTTAAGTCTCATTAATATAATTAATTTATGTCAGAAGTGCAAACATATCTTTAATTAAAGAAAAGATAATGCTCTTCTATTTTACCTTCGTTGAGAATATCCATACAAACACCCTTGGTATTTTGCATGAAATTTGTCATCGACCACTTCGATGACCCATACATACTTAATACGTTCTTATATCTGAAGAACTCTCCATATTGACAAGATGCTTGGTGCTGATCTCCTTTTATTACATGAATGTATTTAGAGTCAATTCCTTTTGCGTCTATGTATCGTTTAAAGTAAAGTTCAGTTTTCTGATCTAACACAGAAGGGAGGGGATATTTCATATCTTCTGCGTCCTTACCATGACAAAGGATAAAGCAGTGATTAGCAATCTCAAAGTGTTCAATAAATTTATCTCCTACATAAAACTCAATGTTAGGGTATTTAAGAGATACTACTGTTTCTAAAGACTTGTTACAAACCCACTCAAAGTCTCCACCGTGATTAGATTCTCCTGCTGTAATATAGGAAATAGGACACTTACACTTGTCTTGAAGAGTGTGTAAGAACTTTAAGTGTACATCCATAAAAACAGTATACACTTCACGGTTATTCATATTTTGAGAAAGAGAGTGTCCTCCCCGTGTTGTTTTTCCATCAAACCCATCAATGGTATCAAGAAGATCAATTAGAATAATCTGGTCAAATTTCCTTTCTTGATTAAGACTAATAACCTCTTTAGCAAGAAGAGTCATCCTGCGTTCAAACTCTTTTGCGTCATAGTCATTATCAAATAGTGAGTTTTCTTTAGTCTTAGCACCAATGTGTTTATCAGACATATACACAAGAAGAGCGCTCGAATACTCCTGATAAACAGGAATATCCTCTTTGTTAGGAGGAATGTACGATTCTAAAAACTCTTTAAAGGCGGCTTTATAATCTTCTTGTTTTCCTTTATTAACTAAAAAAGTAGACTGCTCTTTGTCTTTTACCCACTTTGCTTTTACTTCCCATCCCTCTGATTGAAGGGTTTTAGCATTAACCTTGGCTTCTAAAACTAATTCTTCGGTAACACCCAAGGTTTTAGCGACTGTAGGGACTCCCTTTTCAAGATAAGAAGGGTGTGCAATAAAATGATTTGTTAGTGTTTCTAATGTAAACATGTATGAAATTTAGTTAAAAGATAACACAAAGGTACGTTAATTATATTAAAAATAAAGCCCCGACTACTTTTAGCCAGAGCCTGTATAACCAAACAATCTGATTTTATTTAGGTTTAGAGTTTAAAGTTTGGGTCTTAAGGGCATACAACCCATTGATAAGAAGTAGGTGTAACTTTAATAAACCTTAGTTTCAATGTTTTGTGAGTTGAGTCCATCAGAGTTGAAAAAGAATCAGTTACAGTCAGAGGATTCCAATTGTACTGAATATCAATATTGAACTCATATTGAATGGTAACGTCTTCCGAAGAATTAGTAATATTCTTAAAAATCAGTTCTTTGTCAATAAAGTCTGAAGTTTGAGGAAGAGTTATTGTAACTGTGTATGTTCCTGAAACACCATCGTCAGCGCAAGTTAAAAGAAGAATCTTAGTGGTGTCTTCTTCCGTCACAGTATAGGCATCACCATCGTCTGTTTCACCATCTGTGTTAAAAGAGAGAATTTTAGATTCTTTTGTCAGGCCGCATTGAATTAATTTCAAAATAGAAGTCAAAGTTCTTTTATCTCCGTCTTCTACATCTGTGTCTTCAAAACAAAGCGGAGTATCATCATAAATAACACAATCTGCGTTTATAGTAGAAGCGCATCCTGTTGTGCAAGGTGTAACTACAGTTTTAGTCTGAGAGCAGTTTGTACAAGCCATTTTATTTAGTTTTTATTATTCAACATACCAACTAATACCAAATAACGATAGGTTTTCTCCACTGGTTAAAGCGACACCACCAGGGAAACTGACAGAAAGAAAAGAAGAAATAGTAATTAACGCTCGATAAGGAGAGGCGTCTACAGCAGCAAGAAAATATCCCTCTGTCGGAGGAATGTCTTCTGCATCAAGGTAGAGTAAAGCAGAAGGAACAGCCCCACCTGTTACCATACCTTGAAGTTGTCGGTGTTTTCCGTTTCTATAAAGTTTAAGTTCTTCAACAATCTCCCAATCTCCTTCCAAATCACTATCAGCAAAGGTTACTATTTCAGGATGTCCAATAGAAGGACTTGTTACTACCCATTCAGAGTTTACACCATCTTTCTTTAGGAAAGTTAAATGAAGTACTTTATGTGGTGCCCACGCCAGTTTCTTGAATTTATTAGAGGAGTTACCCTTATCAAAAGAGATGGTTTCAGAAAACTCCCAAGAAATCACACCTGATAAGTTTTCATAGTTAGCCACATCCTTAAATACAAGAGTTTGATTCAAGTATTCATCAGAGTCAGGTAATGTAATAGTATAGGTTATGTCTGTGTTTGAATCTCCACTAAGAAGAAGAATTTTACAAAAGTCTTCTTCAATAATTTCATAGTCTGATTCTATTACTTTAGGAAGTCTTGTAATACATTCTCTGTCGTCAAAAGAGTTGAGAATATCTGTAAGAGAACGAGTAGACCCATTCTTTACAGAAGAACTTTCAAAAGAAAGTTTATCTCCTTGGTATTCTACACAATCAGTTGATACTACGTAATCACAGTCATTACATGGTGTCAACTTGGTTTTTTTACAACTGGTGCAGTTCATAATTCTTTTAAGAAATTTAGTTATACAGTTCATAAGATAGTGTTATTCAAAGAAAAAAGAAACTCCATCAAGATATAATTTAGATGATGCTCCTGTAGGGGCTGTTCCTGTAAAGAAAAGTCTAAGAGTTCTGTCGGTGTCTATCTTAAGATAAACCTTATAGGTTGTACCTCTAAAACCATGTGCAAGAGGTACTACTCTTTTTTCCGGGATAGAAAAAGGAAGACTAAGAATAACAGTAGATACGTCTCCTGCGTCTACTTCTCCGCTTAAATGAATAAGATTTCCTTTCTTTAAAACCTTGGGCTGTCGGATAACAGTCCAGTTGGAATTTACAGTGAGGTCTTGAATAGAACAGTCTGTTCCTTGAAGTTCACATATAGTTTCGGCAAGATATTTAAGCCAATCATTAAGTGTGTTTCCTTCAAAATCAAAACACTTTGGTTTACGAAGTCCTACTTCAAGGACTTGATTTGTAGTTAGTGGTTGTGTAGTACAGTCCATTGTTTATTTTTTTAATTGTTAAAAGTAAGCAGCAACGTTAGTGTATATTGCACTTCTGTTTGAAGATTGATCTGTAGGCCAACAAATATATTCTTGTACACTCTCACAAGGCAAAGAATTACTAAGTCCTCCTAATCTAAATGTAGTTGAACCGGCACCAGTCGGGTTTTGCGCAGCAGAAACGTCAGTTGTTTCTGCGTTAACTCCATTTACATACAAAATAGAATTAGAAGAAGATATTTGACCGTATTCAAAAATGTATTGTGTGTTGGCTGTAGGAGCACCTGTTCCATAAACATAGCTTGTAAGTAAGCTTTTCATCCCAATCGGAACAGCCCCTCCTAAAAGATCAACATACCCAAACGCTGTTAGTAAAAGGTCTTCTGTAAAAACAAGCCAAGAACCACTGGTTGTTTCGTTTGTAAAAACTCCTTCCATATAGGATACATTTATACCAAACAGGTCTTCTGTGCTTAACGTACATTTAAATTCGTCGTTAAGAGTTGTAATGGCCGGTCTGCTATTTTTAGTTAATACTGTTCCGTTATCACAAATAAGCAACGTGTTGTTATCACTGTCTGGAACAAGATCAAATCCGTTGCCACTTTGGTCATACCAAATTACAACAGTTGCATCTACAGAACCTGAACAAAAAGTAGTTATGGCTGATTCATCCAAGTCCCCGTTAGAGTCAAACCCTACGTCTAAGGTAGAGTTATCGCTTAAGCGTTTAATTCTCATACAGTATCCTGTGTAATCCTGACTTAATTTTCTAACAGAATATGCTACTCCTGCTCCTGGATAATCATCCAGTATACCCGTAAACGTGTTTAAATTTAGAGTAACTCCGTTTACCTTTTTAACATTAGTGTCAGAAATACCAGATACTTTTTTGATATTAGTATCTGTTACTCCATCTACTTTTTTGATGTCTTGAGAAAAGAGAGAAAAAGGAACAAATAATAAAAACAGTAATTTTTTCATAGTATCTTATTTTACTTCAACAATAGTTTGAGAAGGATTCACCAGTATTCTGTCAGGATGTACTGCAATACCTACAATCACCACACAATCATCAGTACCACTTGGAGCAGTTTGAGTAAGAGTGTTTCCTGTTGTTCCTGTAGTAGAAAGATAGACGTATTCTCCTACTGTCCAGTTCCAAGAATCATTTCTTGCAATACCTTTAAGTAAGTAAGTTGCTGAGTTACCAGTAGTGACAGTAGCAGTACACATGGCAACTACTTTTGCTGTTGCTATACCATCTGCGTCTGCAAGAGCAGCATCTCCGTCACTTGCTATATAAACTACGTCACCAAAGGCTTGATTTTCATTAGCAGTAAAGGTTATTTTTTCACCACTTACTGTTGTGTTAGAAGAAGGTGCAGCAGTGATTACCATTGCAGAAATAGCAGAACCATCATAAGATAACCCGTCTCCCACAGTAACTTCTCCTAAAACACCATTAGAAGTAGCACCTACTAAAGTATTTCCAGAAGAAGTTAAATCACCAAGTCTAATTGTACCATTATTCGAATAAATAGCGTAATTATTAGTACCTCCTGAAGCAGAAGTGTAAATCGCATAGTTAGTAGAAGAAGTACCTGTGTGAGTATTTAAGAAGGAAGAAGCAAATGTAGATTGAGAAGAAGTAGAGTTTGCTCCTGAAGTTGTCACATTAAGTACTACTTGTCCATTAGATGCAGCGGCAGTAGAAGATACAGATAAGTCTAACAATATACCACTACTTAAGGAAGAACTACTCATACTGAAAGCACTTGAAGTAGTTACACTGTTAAAAGTAAAAGCAGTTGTATTACTTCCATGAGCCAAAGATAAGTTTCCAGAGGGTGCTGTAATGTCACTCCAAGCGGCACTTCCAGCACCACCACTTGAAAGTTTAGAAGTAGATCTCCAACGATCAGAAGTAGTATCATACCAAAGAGTTATACTTTGACCTGATTCAAGAGTAATATCTCCATCAAAAGCGAATCTATTTGCTGCTGTAGAATTTGCATCTTCGTTCTTTAAAACGATGTCAAAAGAACCTACATTATATAGCATTAAAATTCTACCATCTGTAAAACTACCAGACACAGTTATACCTGTAATTTCTCTTGAAGCATCCGTGTCAAGTCTGAGTGCAGAAGTTGTTGATAGTCCTGTAGGATTATAGTTGTTTTGATTAGAAGTGATTTGAGAGGGTGACACAGCAGCATCTAAAGACAGGTGCCCGTTATAAATTCTGACATCGTGATTAAATTGAGAGCCACCATTCACTTCACTTAAAACATAAGTATCTCCTTCTGAAGTTAATCCTATTTGATCAGAATCTCCGGCAAGATAAGTATCTCCTGTTTTGTCTAATAAGAAAAATGATCCTGAACCATCGTTTAAACTCAAACCGTTATTTCCACCATTATAGTCAATTGTAAAGGAAGATCCAGAAGTTATAGTAGCAACAGCACCAGAAGCAATAGTTCCCGATCTAGTATAAATACCATTACCATCAGCACTTGCTCCTCCAGAACCAAATTTTATCCAGTTTGAACCATTATAATATTCAGGGGCAATACTATCTGTGTTAAATCGAAGTACACCCTGAGCACCCGTAGGTCTTGCTGTGGTATTACCTACAGGAATTCTAATACCATCTGTTCCACCCACATCTAATCTGTAAGAAACTACAGATCTATCCGGCCCTATACCTAATTTACCCCTGATAAAAGACCTAACAGTATCTCCAGAAGGCTGCCATAAGAAAGTATGAGTAGAAGGTTTATAATTAATTCCTCTAAAATCATTAGGAGCAGCAGTAAGTATGGGATCTATAAAAAGACCGTTCATAGGTTGATTTGCTCCACTGGTCTGGTTTATAGTGGTTCCCATTCTAATTAAAGAAGGATAACCTGTAAGTGTACTTGCTAAAGTAGGTGAGTAAGTACCTTCAATATTTAAAAAAGTACTTCCTGCAAATGTATCTGTCTTAGCAGCAGTTGGAACTATAGTAACTCCTTGAATAAAAGAGTTACCACCGGGAGGTTCTAATTTTATAGTACCACCAGATGTTTTCATGGTCATGTTTCCAGTTCCACTAATATAAGAAGCATCGTCTTGATAGAGAGAAAATCCAGCAGAAGAAGAAGATCTTTCAAGAAATATACCATCAGTAGTGGTAGATTGTTTTATATAGAGTCTATAACTTGAAGAAGGACTTGCTCCAATTCCAACCTGAGCACCATTAAAAGTAAAGTCTGCATCACTGGTTACAGTTTGGGTTCCATTAAAATAAGCAACTCTACCTGATACTCCACTACCTGTAATGTCATCTGAAGCATTAGTATCTCCGGTGTTAGTTAAAGTAATAGTTGATCCAGATTCACTAATTGAAAGTCCTGTAGAAGCCTCAATTGTAACAGCAGTAGAACCACTGGTATTACTCACAATAGTTGAGGTGGTTCCACTTCCAGCACCCACAGTGAGACTTCCTTCGTTAGAAACAGAACCATCCACCTCAGTTGAAGTAATCCGAAGCACGTTAGCAGAGGGTTCACTTAAAACACTTATTCCTGCTGCTTCAATAGTGATGTCATTAGCAGAACTGGAAATATCAAACACATAAGGGTTGGTTCCAGTAAGAGACAAGTCTTGTATTTCGTTGGTTCTTGAACCATCAACCTCAGTAGCACCAATAGTTATAGTTGATCCACTTTCACTTACTGTGACAATTCCAGAACCGTCAATAGTTACCGCTGTGGAACCAGATGTATTACTTACAATTGTAGAACTGTTTCCACCACCTGCTCCAACAGTTAAACTTCCTTCATTACTTACACTTGCGTCTGTAGCAGCAAATGAAAGATCGTTAGAAGATCGAGTAATTGTAATACCTGAACCATTAGTAAAAGTTACGTCAGTACCAGTACTACTGTTAAGAGTGTAAGGTGAACTTGCTCCAGTAAAAGTAAGATCCGTAGAAGAACCTGAAGGAGTTGCCCAAGTACCATCACCTCTCCAAAACGTAGAAGCAGACGCGCTTGTTCCACTATTTAAATTTGCTACTGGTAAGTTACCAGTGATAGCGTCTCCATCTGCTAAGTCTAAAGCACCCCAAGCATAGGTTGAAGCACCAGTTACTCTAAGAACTTGACCTACTGTAGAAGAGTTTGTAATCGCAGTAACAGCAGAAGTTCCGTTACCCTGAAGTAATCCTGTAAGAGAACCTGCTCCAGTACCACCTCTTGAAACAGCAAGTTGACCTGTCCATCCAAGTGTAAGAGAAGCATCTCTAAGTAAAGATGTGGCAGGATTTCCTCCTAAAGTAAGAGTAACGTTAGTATCATCTGTTTTTGTTAATGCTCCAGCAGCAGTATAAGAAGGTGCTGCTGTAGACCCTGTAGCATTGCCAAAGTAAGTATTTGCTCCTGCATTAGAAAGGGAAAAGGTAAGTGCCGGAGTTGTGGTTGTAGTTGCTTCACTTGTGGTAAACAAAGGAGATAAATCTCCTGCTGAAAAGTTGGTAACAGTACCATTATTAGTAGCAGCCAAAGTTATTGTTGAGCCACTTTCAGAGATACTCATTCCAGTACCTGCTTCAATAGTAACTCCAGTTGAACCACTTGTGTTCGAATTGATAATACTTGTTGTTCCAGTACCTGCGCCTACTGTCAGACTTCCCTCATTAGATATTGAACCGTCCACCTCTGTCCCGGTGATAACCAAAGTGTTTGCCGGAGATTCACTTAAAGTGATTATACCGGCCCCACTGACAGTTACTCCGGTACCATCTGTAATATCTAAAGTGTAAGTAGGGCCAGATCCTCCAATACTAAGATTTTGATCGTCGGTGTCTGTAACAGTAGAAGCAATTGTTAATTCGTTAGAAGAACGAGATATAGAAATTCCTGTCCCACTTGCAAAAGTTACGTCGGTACCAGAAGAAGAATTAAGCGTATAAGGAGAAGATGCACCTGTAAAGGTTAAGTCTGTACCACTACCAGAAGATGCTGCTATGGTTATAGTAGAACCAGATTCAGTAATAGTAATGTTCGCACCTCCTTCTAAAGTTACAGCAGTAGACCCCGAAGTGTTACTTACGATAGTTGAAGAATTACCTCCTCCGGCACCTACAGTAAGTGATCCTTCATTAGAAACAGATCCATCTACTTCCGTAGCAGTAATAACAAGAGTATTTGCAGGACTTTCAGAAAGTGTGACAATACCACCACCAGAAAGTGTTACATCAGTACCTCCGGATATAGCGATGTCGTAGGTAGGCCCGCTTCCTTCTATGGTTAGGTTTTGAGCATCTGTATTATCGAGGTAAGAGGAAAGATTTACACTCGAAAACGGTAGATTGTCATTAAGCAGAGAAAGTCTAAGTACATTAGATACTATTTCAAAAGTATCAATGGTTTGAATCTCGTTAGTCACTGATCCATCTACTTCAGTGGCCCCTATTACCAGAGTGTTTGCGGGGGATTCTGTCAGGGTGATTATACCTGAATTATTTATTGTTACTCCAGTTCCACTACTTATGTCTACAGTGTATGGCCCTGTACCCCCAATAGATAGGTTTTGAATTTCATTGGTGGCACTTAAATCTCCATCTGCAACTTCGTGAGCATCTATGTCTGCTTGCACTACAGCCACGTCATAAAGAGTAGCAATTTGAGCCGTATCTACTGTTAAGGTTATTTCAGTAGACGTATTAGTAATGTCTATTCCATATCCTTCTACCAAAGATTTAAACTGAAGAGAAGTGTCGGCTTTACCAGCGTAAATTCCAGTTCCAGAACCAAGATTTACACCAACATTGTTCTGACCACCTCCAAGACCCCCAATTTGAGGAACGTCAATATAAATTGTGTTTCCACTGCTTATTGTTATTGCAAACCTTTCTGTAACTCCACCTATGTCTGTAGAGTCTACGGTAAGAGTTTGAAGTTCATTAGTAGTAGAGCCATCTACTTCCGTAGCAGAAATTGTGATTGTGTTTGCGCCGTCATCTGGAGTAATAGTTATAATACCACCTTGAATAAGATCAATATTGCCTCCATCGTTTGTAACTCCGTCAACAGAAGATACTACATCTACTGCCAAATCAGCAGCAGTTATTGTATTATCCAGGATTTTAAGACTGGTTATTGCTGAAGTATCTACTGTCAATACAGTCCCAAGGGTTGTTACATCAATATCTCCTTTGTCCATATCTCTGACACCATTTGGCCAATAGTCTAAAGGAATGTATCTTTCAATACTACCAGAAGTCATTACCCTATTTGTACCGTCACTTGATACTGCAACAAACATTCCGTTACCATAACAAAGTGCTTCCCAATCATTTGATGCGACAGCGTTGGATACAGTAGTCCAGTTTATACCATCAAACGAGTATTCAATATCTGTACCTGAATGAGGTAGCGCTATAAACTTACCCCTTCCATAATAAAGTGCTCTTGACAATATACCCGATGTAGAAGTTGTCCAAGAAGTCGCATCTGTAGAGTAAGCAAATTTGTTTGTGCCCGAGTTTGCTCGCGCAACAAATCTTCCGTTACCATAAGCAACTTCATAATATTGTCCAGTAACAGATACAGCAGTCCATGTAGAACCATCAGTACTATACCCGACGTCAGCAGCGTTTCCAACACCAACCCAACGTCCGTTACCATAAGCAAGGCCAATTGGATCGGGGTTTGCTGGTTTTATTCCACCATCATTATACCAAGTTATCCCATCAAAACTGTAAATAGGCCAGGATGAATTAAATGCAGCAACAACAAATCTGTCCTTAGCGTATATTACATCGTAATAACTATTATCTCTATCTGTTAGTCTTGTCCAATTGTATCCGTTAGGAGAAACCATAATATTATCACCGGCAGAGTCTGAACCAACAGCAACAAACATCCCGTTTCCATACGCTACTGCTTCCCACTCTCCTGTAGTTACTGGTACAGCCGTCCAGTTGATACCATCAGTAGATACCATCACTCTATTGGTACCGCTTATAGCAACAGCCACAAAAGTTCCATTCCCATAGCACACATCCATCCACTTATTTGCTTCAGCAGCACTTCTTGCTGCCCATATAATACCTACTGTGTCATCTACTGCAAACGTAATAGTAGATCCAGACTCCGAAAGAGTGACATTATTCCCGGCCTGAAGAGTTACTGCTGTTGACCCAGAAGTGTTAGACTGAATTAGAGAGGTAGTAGAAGTTCCAGCACCTACTGTTAAAGAACCTTCATTAGATAATGATCCATCAACTTCTGTGGCAGTAATTGTAATATTTCCACTGGTAGCAGATAACGTATTAATCCCTCCAGCAGTAATTGTAACGTCTGTTCCAGTTGAAGAATTTAATGTAACCGGAGAAGAACTACCTGAAAATGTAAGATCGGCAGTGCTACTTGAAGAAGCAATAGTTACTACTCCATCAGAACCAGTGCCTGTAGTTGTCAAGGTAATTCCAGAACCTTCTACTAATTGAACAGAACCTCCACTATTAGAAAGAGTAACTGTATGAGAAGTCGCATCACTCGAGTTAGTAATTGTTTGATTAACATTATCTAAATAAGGACTTAAATCTACACTTTTAAATGGTTGATTATCACCACTAATAGAAGCCCTTAGGGTATTTGATACAATTTCAAAAGTATCTAAAACCTGACTGTCTGTATTGTCTAAATAAGAAGATAGGTCTACAGAAGAGAAAGGAACACCGTCATTAAGCAGTGATGCTCTCAAAGTGTTACTGACTATTTCAAAAGTATCTAATCTCTGTATTTCATTAGTAGTTGACCCGTCAACTTCCGTCGAGGTTACTGTAAAAGAAGGATAAGTTCCAGTCACATTGCTTATTCCTGCTCCTGTAATTGAAACTACTTGATCTGGAGCGCTATTAGTTATAGTTACGTTAGATGCTGTTCCAGAAAGACTAATCCCCGTACCTTGAGTTAGAGTTACATCAGACCCTGTTGAAGAAGTTAAAGTTAAGGGGCTTGAGGTACCACTTATAGCAAGATCAGTACCTACATTTACGTAAGAACTTAAATCTACTGTTTTAAATGGCTGATTATCATTAAGAAGACTCAAACGAAGAGTATTAGAAACAATCTCAAACGTATCTACTGTTTGAATCTCATTAGTTGTGGATTGGTCTGTTGCTGTTAAGGTGAACGATGGGTAGGTTCCAGACACAGAAATACCACCGCCATTAGATATAGAAACAGTTTGGTCTGGACTGGAATTCACTAAAGTAGTTCCACTAAAGGTAAGACCTACACCAAGAGTAATTTCACTTACGTTTGCTGTAGATCCAGTAGGGTTTCCTAAAAGAGTTTGAGCAGATGCTTGTTGCATCTTAGCATAAGTGATTTGGTTGTTACCTACGTGAATAGTAAGAACATTCAAAGTGTCTAAGAAAAGACCCCCTGGAATCCAGTTAGACCCATCAGAAGCGTAGAAATATTTAGACCCGTTGACATCTACTGTTTTTAAAATGATTGAACCTTCTACATCTACAGCAGGAAGGGGAGTAATTATATCTAAATCGTAGACTTGAGCACTACTTCCTGAACCAGCAGGAAGAACTACAAAACTTTGAGGGATAGAGTCATTAAAAAGAGATATGTAAAGCGTATCATTTGATACTCTAAACGTGTCTACATATTGAAGGTAAGTATCGTCGTTGTAGTCTTTATGGGGAATACTAAGTGAATCATAGGTAGCACGATAGTCTGCATAGTATCTCGCGTCATTACCTCGGATGTTTACTCTATCTGGACTTGTAGTAAAAATGTTAACTCCACTACCAGATATATCAAGTCTATTGGTACCACCAATATCGTTTTGTTTAAGAGTAATAGAATCTGGAGTAAATCTTGCTTGTGCTCCATATACAGTCAAGTCATAAAGAATATCAAAATAAGCAGAATCTTTATCACTCAAAAAAGTTATACCAGAGTCTATAATTGCTTCGTGATGATAAGTTACAGTATTTGATGGGCCATATATACCACCACCAGAAGAAGCACTTAAACCCGTAAGAACAGTAAATGCAGCAGGTTGAGCATCTCCTTGTAAAGAGATGAAAAGAGTATCATTACTTAGATAAAAAGAATCTATCACTTGAATTTCATTAGTTACTGAAGCATCAACTTCAGTAGAAGTAATAGTAAAGTTAGGATACGTCCCTGTGATACTTGTGATCCCTGCACCAGTAAGAGTTACCGTCTGGTCTGGATTTGAGTTAGTTATAGTAAAGTTAGGGTATGCTCCTGATGTAGTAATACCAGTACCTCCTGTGAGAGTTACTGTCTGGTCAGGAGCAGTATTAGTAATAGTCGAACCTGTTACATTAATACCAGTTCCTCCTACGTAAGGAGTTATACCGCAGTTTAAACACTGCCATGAAGTACCATTATGCCAGTACAGGTTGTTAAGGTTATTAATAACAAACTCCGGCTCTCCGTATTTAGGTGTAGACACGGGGGCTGAATTAGAACTAAATCTACCAACCATAGAACCTGCTAAAGTCCATACAGAATTGGTTCGATTATACCTCCATATTCTCGAAGTAGTCAAGTCAATAGCCCATTCACTATCATATTGAAGGCGAGGGTTTCCAGTAGGCTGACCATTTGTGTAAATAATAGCAGCACCCTTTCCTACATTGGTTACCTGAGAATAGGTCAAAAACGGAAGAAAAATAAAAAGAATTGTTTTGATAAGTTTATTCAACATTTTCAACAAGTTTTTTTGGTGTACCATAAGGCATACCGTAAGTGTTATCTAATGAGAGGTAGTAAATCTGACCAATCTCTACTCCATCGTCAAAAGCAGCCTGGTCATTCATATAAAATTTAGCAACTGCGGTTTCTCCGGGTAACAAAGTTCCATCAGAGGTAACTATACCTATAAATTGAGTAGTTACAGAAGGAGTCGTGGTTGTAGAAGACGGAAGAAATGCGTGATTAATCATTACGTAAGAATGAAGAAAATCCTCCCATTTTACTTTGGTACATCCTATACCAAAAAATCTGGTAAGTACGTATTGATAAAATCTATAAAACCAACTACATTTTGATTTATCCAGAGATAATTTCATATAAGTCTTTTAAAAATTTATTACAATCGGTGTCATAATATTTAAGTGCTCGATTAAGCCTATAAATATCGTATGATATACGAGTAATTCTTGCAGGAGTAGCAGTTAACTTTTCTTCTTTAAGGGCATTCTTTTTACTTTCAATTTCTTCTTGAGTAAAATGACACTCTTGATCTACTACAGGAGCAACAAACTCTCGTCTTACGCTAACATAATGTCCTTGTTTTGCACATGATGTACAAGCCATATCTTGATCTATTGAATGATTAACAGGTTGAACAGGAATATTTTCTGAATCCTTTTTCCACTTGGTTATAAATGGTAGCAGCCTCTTCGTATTTTCCACAACATTCTGCCATAAACTTAGCGGAGTCGAGAAGTTGGAGCAATACATATATATCTTGATGCCAATCGTGATGGCTATTAAGGTTGTGACCAGGATTTTCCAGTGCTCCAGCAACATTGCATAATATTTTTTTCTTTAAATTAACTATTCTAAAATGGTAATGGTCTTTATAAAGACAATCGTTAGGGTGCACAGATTGCCTGATCTTCCAAAGACCATCTGGTAAAACAGGCATAAATTCAAAACTTGTAGCATCAGTCCATCCTAAAGCATTACTATTAATATAAATAGTAGAAAGTATAGGATAGATTAACGTATAAGTCGTTGAGAAGTTAGGTGGAGTAATTTGAAGTAAAGGCGATGCTACTTCTACATCGGAGTTGTATTCAGACACATCTTGTAAATAGAGTAGTTTTTCATTCGAAGTGTCTATGAAGAGAAGATCAAGTTGTGTCTGATTCATTTATGTATGTTTTTGATTTAACTGTTGTAATGTTTGATAGTTAAACTGGTCTGATGTGTCTGCTGCAAGAAGTTGACAAGTAGCGTTTAAAATTTCAATCAGAGAAGATCCTTTAAACTCCGGGTTTATGTCTGTTGTAGTAACTCCGTTTACATCTGTGAATCCATTCGCCATGTTTATCGGAGTAGGATACCTATAATATACTAAATTTACTTTACTAATACTAAAAGTATTTTCAATATCTGTGTAAATTCTAAGTTTATTTCCAATTAAAGTACATAGGGTCTCACCCCAATCAAAAGAAGGTTTCCAAAAAGCATCTCTAAGAAGAGTGTTTATATCTCCTTCTTTCTTGAGTATGTTTCTCATTTCACAAGGAGCATAAGAAACAGATCTTTTATAATGAAAATAATCTTCAGGTAGATTAATTTCATAATAATTAGAACCATTTTTAGAAGGCGTTTGAGTAGAGTCTTTTAGAAGTTGTTGTACTTCATCTTTTCTAACAATATTAGTTTCTCCTAATTTGATTCTATCTTCAGCCCACTGAAGTTGTTGTGCATTAAAAGCCTTTACAAAGACGTGTTTTTGAATGTTATCTCCAAAATTAGTCCCTAATCTATTCAGGCGATGCTGCATATATTCATAACACTCTAATACAGTCATAAGTAGATAAATAAAGAGGGAGTAGGAGTAACACCCCCACTCCCTCTGGTTAGTTAATCAGGGTTGTTTAGACCCAGTTTTCCAATTTTGCGTTGGGGAACGCACTTGCTACCAACTGTTTTACGCTGGTTACTGTATTAGCATCGTTTTGATTTACAAAAAGAGTTACACAGTGACGGCGGTTGGAGTGAGAGGTGGTAGTGTTTTGAACATAATCTTCATTGAAGTACACATCTATTGCGTAGTAGAAATCTTCAATGTTACACCAAGTTTTACACCTTCACGAGCCAAGAAGAGTTGGTTGGTTTTATCCGTCTGATTAACCCAGGGTTCTTTGTTATAGAAACGATCAGTGATGATACGCTTGATAACATCGTCACCACGAAGTTGACGGAAAGTAGCACGTTGAGCATGAAGCCAAGTGGGAGAGTTGTAAGAACAAACACGAGTGGCATCATCATCACGATATACACTAACTACCAATTCAACAGGTTCTTTTTCCAGATAAGTTGCAAAGTCATAGCCTGCAAACTTGTCAAGAAGTTCAGTAGTAGGAAGAGTCTCGAATTTAATACCGCACTGGCAGCACACATCTTCTGCTACAGGAGGAGTAGGGCAACCAGTGGTCTCATCATAAGTCCAACCTTCACAGATGTCTACTTTCCAAGGCTGACCTTTAAAAGCAGGAAGTACACTAAAGCGGGGTGCAGGAGAAGTATCACAATCATCTTTAAGATACTCGGTGTTGTACTGGCTTACTTTGAGTTGCATTACACAACCGGAAGGATCATTAGCATCACCGAGTTTCAAAGAATCAGCAACTACTTCAGCAAGAGCACCGTAGAAAGTTTCTGCTTCAGCAAGCAAATATCCTGAATTTGCTCCTGGATCATCACAGTTATCAGAACCCAAAGAAAGAACCAAATCACGTTGTACTTTGTACACAGTCTCAATAGAAACCCATGCAGTAGAAGTAGAACCACCTTGACAACGAGCAGGAACAGTACCCAAAGAAGTAATAACTTTAAGGTTGTTTACCAGAGAGTCTTCGAGTTCAGTTGTGCTAACAAGATACCAGGTAGCAGTGTCGGAAGTAGTAGAGATTTTAGTACCACTTGTTACGTCAGTCCAGATACCTTGAATAGTACCGAGAGTTACCAAGGGGCCATCTTCACCACCCACCTCAATGATGTAAGCATAACCTGCGTCAAGTTCAGTAAATCCAGAAGGACATTCACCACACTCATTTACAAAAGTTACACTCTGCTGAGTAAATGCAGAAGGCAAACCTGCTGTTTTAATAATCTCATAGGTTGTGTAAGGAGCCTTGCGAGATACAACAGTAACCTTGTTGCTTGTGTATTGATTCTGAACAGCAGAAAGAGCGAGTTCATCACCATTATCACAAACGGTCAAGTGATACTTAACAAAGTTGGTTTTGGTCAAACCAGCAGGTTCTTCACCACATTTAGTGATTTTAGAAGCCTTGAAGAAACGAGATACCCACAAGGAGTTGTTAAAACTGTCTACAAGGGCATCCATGTACTTGTAACAATCTTCACCTGTATTGCATTCAGTTTGAGTACAGTTATCACAGCAATCTGTGCTGAACTCAATTACTTCACGCATTTCACCAGGGAAAATGTTACGAACAGGACGACCCTTAACTTCTACATGAAACATGTAGGTCTTGCCACATTCGAAATTAAGAGACTGACACGGAGAAAGAGTACCGTTATAACCCAAATAATAAACGTTGGGTTTTTCAGTCATTTTGGGAACCTGATAACGAAGAATATCCACTTTAGCAGGAGGGATAAGTTCCGTGCGAAAGTTAACATCTGCGTTGTTCGGGTTAGAGAGACGTTCGGGTTTACTATTTTGAGTAAACTGACGTTGGTTGGGTGAACCTACAGCAAGGTAAACACGACGTTGTTTTGAAACATCTCCAGATGCAAGAGTTTTATGAGTATCTTCATTAAAGACACCCAACTCAAAAGGGAGAAGGTTTTCAATAGATTTGTCTGCGCTCGCCACACTTCGTACAACCCAAGAAGTAGGAATTGCTTTTGGAAACATAGTTAGTTAGTTTGTTAAAGAATTAAAAAATTAAGAAAGTTCATAAGACTTGAGTTGTGCAAAAATTGAAGTGGGAGAATCATCTTTCAAACCAAGACCCAAAATGTCTTGATTTTTAGGATCAGTTAAAAAACGAATAACTTCTTCTTCATTCCTCCCAAGTGGTGTTTGTGTAGCATATACTACATATTGACCATTTTGATTTCGGATTATATTACGATAGATAGCATCACGAATAGCCACTACAGTTTTAAGATATTCAGGATCAATCTTTAGCGCGTCAGAAAACTGTTTTGCATTACGGTAGTTAGACTCAATGAAATCGTGCAACTTATCAAATGCAATAGACATGTTATCTCCAACACCTACAGTAACACCAAGAATGTATTTAGCAACAGTAAGAAGACGTTTATTATTAGTCTCCTTCATTTTGCTAAGTTCAGAAAAGGCTTGAAGTTTTGTCTCTTTAAACTTCACTCTTTCTTCTACTTCCTGGTTTTCATCTTTTACTACAAACTTAAAAGTATCTACAGGGCTTTCTTCAAGGACTGCTTCGTTTATAGCAACAATCCCCATACCACCGTTTGCTTTAAGAATATGAAGATCAAAGGCATCTTTTTTATTACGAATGTCATACGCAGTTACATCGTGACTGATTTTTACTTCGTAATTAGATAAAAACTCTTGACCTTCTGGAGTATCAAATTTGTAACCAAAATAAGCCTCAAAGTCTTCTTTTTGTTTTTTATCCTTGAAGCCAAGATTAAATTGATTGTTTACAATAGGAATTTCCATAGTTGTTTCACAATCAGGAAAAACAGACATACCAAGTTTTTCGAGTCCCATAAGGAGAGCGTCTTGGTTGGGTTTGCGTTGTTGCATCAACATTGCCATATTAATATTCTTTAGATTGTTGGTTATTAATTATTACTTGTTAAGTACTTAAAAAACCCGGCAGTATGATTACTCAGGGACTGCCGGGGTATGAGAAAAAATCAATTACCCAAAATAGGGTTCGAAAATAGGACGACCTGTACGAGGATTGTAAGGCTTAATCAACAAAGATTTCGTGGGATCTTTTACCCAATACATCTTGTGACGTTTTTCAATATACACTTCAAAACCAGGAACACCAGGGCCACTTGATTGGTATGGGCCACCTCTGGAAGTAGAGTAGTTGGGGTTATCCATGTAATTCATACGACCGTTTACGTAGAAGTGATTGAAATCACGATCGGGGCCGTAGATAATTTCGTGGATATTGTCGTTTTGAGCACTCAAGTCATCTACGATAAACATATAAGAACTCAAACGGTGTCCATCTACCATTGGGTTTTCCAGTTCATTAGCCTGAATAGGATCAAGTGCGGGAATGTGCACAAACTCTACTACACCAAAAGACATCCGGTACGAAGAGAAGTAAGGAGCATCCAAGTGAAGTTTCTGGTTATCAGAACCAGATACATACTTGTTGGAATCCCACGTCATGCTCAACTGTTGAGCAGTATCAAGAATCTGACCACGTACCAATTTAAGACCGCCCAAACCAGTACCAATGCGAATTACATTAGTACCATAGGGATCAATTTTGTCTTTCAAACGAGAGGTAAGCCAAGCATCCAGTTTTTTGAGAGTAAACTTGGGAATATTGTAGTTGTAGGTAGGCCCAAGGTTCATCTGGTGGAAAAGACCAATAGGAAGACGTACTTGAGTTTTACCTTCTACGTCAAGAGTACCACCGGCACCCCACATTGCATAAAATTCAACGTCGCGCTCTACGTGAACCATTGCAAGAGCCTCTACTTCAGGAATCCAGATGTTTTTAACAATATCTTTCTGAAGAGCACCCATGTCACCTTTGTACGCACCTACGAGAGTACTGAAATCAGCAGTACCACTACGAGAAATATCCCAAGCAGCACTACCGGGTTTGAGTTGGTACATTTCAATTACCTTGCGGTACTGTTGAAGACCAAAGGTTGCGGTCTTACTTACCTTGGAAAGAGCAGCATCACGAGTTACAGTAAAGTGCACGTTAGCAATACCTTCACCTACATAGTTGTAGAATTCACGGTAGCCAGATTTAATCGAACCAAAATCATTGTAAGTTTGACCATACTCACCAAGAACAGAACCAATCTGGAAGTAAATGGTACCTGCTTGCAAGTAATCTTTGGGGAACCACTTAAGTTTCTTGTTGGTCGTGTTCAATTTTACAGTGTAGATAAAGCCATCACCATCACCACGAATCTCGTCGGCAGTTACATAAAGTTCTACGCCAGAGAATTTTTCAGGGGTGATGATTGCACTGTTACCAAAAGTACGTTTGTTCAATTTAATTTTAAACGTAGTACCTTCAATACCGGGTTTGTCCATACCGCTTACATCTTCAATAATGTAAGTAGGTTGATCTGCTACCGGAGTTTTCCAAGTAAAGATATGACCATCCATAAAAAGTTGACGGTTTTTACCTTTACCAATTAAATCCCACATACCCGGACGCTCCATATAACCAGTGGTAATCCACGGAGTAATCATTCCAAGGTCAGTGGCATCCTGTGCTCGACCTGCTTCCATCTGCATAAGATGGGCTTTGTCAAGGTGAACATGATAATCATACTCCCGTGTCTGGAGGTAGATACCATTGTTCAAAGTTAGTGGAATTGCCTGATTTGCCATTGTGTGTTGTTAAGTAAAATTAATTGTTAATTTTTAAAGTTTTAAATTTTTAAAGTTTTAAATTTTAGGAAATGGATAATATTTGTTTTCTTTTTCTTCTTTTTGAGGTTTGTGTGCAGCACCACCACCAATTTTCAGCCCATTACTTTTTTTAATATCGTTCACAACTTCGTTGGTAACTTTAGTAAGTGCTCGCTTTGAATATACTTCTTCGAACTTTTTAGGATTAGTAAGAAGTAAAGTGGCTAAAGCAAGGTTTTCTATAGATCCGTTTTTGTCGTATTTATTATAGAAAATAATTGCTTCTAAAGGAGTCATGGTTGCTTTCTTACCACCGTGGGTTGTTACTTGCATTTCGTCGTTGGTAAGAAAAGAATAAATTTGAGTAATATCGTCTTTATTCAATTTAATACCTCCGATTTCTCCTTTTTTCAAAGTCTCGATAACTTTGTTTGTGTAAGTTTCAGATGCTTGATTTTCAATTTCCCTAAGCACCTTTTGTTCTTCTTCTTTTTGTTTTGCTATACTTTCTGCTTGAAGATCAAGTTTGGGTTTAATTCTCTTTGCTTCCTTTTCCATTAAACCTGCTTCTTTCAACTCTCCAATTTTCTCGTTAATTTCTTCTGGAGTAAACTTGTCTTCACTTTTGTACCACTGTCGAAGAATTTTTTCCTGATCGTATTCGTTTTCTACACTTAAACTTTTAATTGAATTTTCTTCAATCAAAGTTTTCAAAAATCCCTCTACACCTTCTCCTTTTGCGTTAAGATCATAAGAAATGATCTTTTTAGAATACTCTGTCAACGATCCAAAAAAGTCTTCAAAATGTTCTTCTACTTTTTTAGTTACGTTGTGCTCAACAAACTTCGCAAGTGTTTCTTCTGTAACAGGTTCGTTTTCATCAAAACCATCCCATACTTCTTTGTAACCAAGATCAGCAAGAGTATTGATTACATTTACGTAAAGATTAGAATCAGGAGTTTCTTCACTTTCTTCTTCTGTAGTCGGACTTAGATTTATCTTAAGTTCTTCACCAGAATCATCTACTCCTGGTTTTTCTTGTTCTTTTTGAGTTTCTTTTTTTTCAGGTGTGTCTTCTGATTTAAAATCAGGAGTAACCAGGTTTGAAAACTCTTTGTCATCTATAACTTCTGGATTACTAAAAGATAATGTTAGACTGTTTGGTTGGATTTCCATAAAATGTTTGTTAAAGTTAAGTACTAAAGTATTTTAAAACAAGTGTTAATAACTAATAATCAATGTGTAAGTTTTTAAGAAACTTCATCATCGTGATGATGAATTACTTGGAATATTTATTTTTGTTGGTTTTAGCAATAAGAACATCGTTTTGAGACTTCCTTAAGTCTGCAAGAATTTTCTCTCTGTCTATTTTAAGTTTTTCTCTTTCAAGTTCCATTTTCTTATTATTAGCATCTTGTGACATCTGTTGGTTCTGACGAGACTCTAACAGTTTATTAGTATCTTGATTGATCTTAGCCAAGAAAGTATTGTAAGAATTCTTTTCTTTTTCTTGCACTTCCCTTAGTTTAAGGAGTTGTTCAAAACCATCTCCTTCAGAGAATTGAGACTGACCAATAACTCTAATTTCAGCAATCCTTTCATTGGATTCTCTATCAAGTTGATTTTGACGAGAGTCTTCTTCCAGTTTAGCCTTAAGTTGTCTTTCTTGAGACTCTATTTGTTGCTGAACTAAAGATTGTTCTTGTTGGAATTGCTGTGCTTCTTTTAAGTTCTTTTCAACAGAGAGGTCTTTTAACTTGGAGTAAATTTGAGAAACACTTTTACTCGAAAGTGCAGTTACTTTGTCAAGTAAGTCTGCACCCATTGTATTGTCTTGAAGTACAAGGGTTTTAATAGTTTGGATAATTGAATTGTCATCCATGTTTGAAGAAACATAAACACCAAGATTATACATATCCAGATTAGCGGGGATATTAAACAGTTGTCTTTCTCCCTCATCTGATATGTACATTTTAGTAGGATTGTTTCCTTTAGCATCGTGGTAAGCAGCACAATTAAGCATTGTTTGTCTTACTTGCTCAAACATAGAAAAATGCTCGTCGTATAAAGGCTTGAGTTGAGTCACGCTTCTTTCTATGCCTTGTTGAATACCTGTTGCTGTTTCACTTGGAGAAATATCTCCGAGCATTTGAGGAGAAATCCCTACTTGCATTAGACATTCGTTTTTACAGATTTCAGCAAGTTTTGCTTTATCTATAATTTCTTGAGTAACAGTAAGGTCTACTTCTTGACCATACCCACCTGTAGCAAGACTGGATTGACCAGTATTCATCATAGAAGTATCTACGGGGGCTATTCCAGTATCTCTTGCTACAAGTGCCCACTTTAAAACGTTATGTCTTCCCCATTCTTCATTCATGGATTCCTGGGGGATAACGTTTTGATTCATTAAGAAAAACTTACCTATCTCTCCCTTGACTAATTGTTCGTTACGATTCCACAAATAATTATAGAATACTTGCCAAGGTTTACACTTGTCTACGATAGTTACGGATTCATTATACTTATTAGTTCTTGGGCCTCCGTGAACAGGAATATAAGAACCAAATCTATATTCTGGTTTAGAAAGTTGAAGTGGGTACTTTTCAAGTACTACCCAAATGTCATCGTTGTTATCAGGGTTGGGGTTAGTTGTCAAGTTAATTTTGACTGCTCGCCACAACTCATTGGTGTAAAACCATTCAATATGTTCTCCGTGAACTAATGTGCGTTCTGTTTTTTCATTAAGTACTGTAGTATCGTACAGAGGCTTCACGGTGGGTTTATAAGTTTCATCTACTATTTCTGAAAACTTCTCCCCTTGTGTAGCAATAGTAAGTTTACCCAACTTCCTTGGGACTTGAAGATACATGTTACACACTTCTACTAACCTTTCTTTATATTCTCCGCCTCTGTATTTATCATCGGTGTATCTTGTGTTCGCTATATCTCTGAAGGCTAAGTAGTTTTGAGCAGCAGCAATATCACCAGGAATATCTAAATTGTATCTTTCGTTGGTCTTGGTAGTTAAAAGAGTTCTGTAGTGAATGTGAAGGTTTTGCAGTTTTTCTATTCCTTCTTCATTTAAGAACTGACCAAATCTCGTAATCAAATTAAGTGGAGATTCGTATTCATGCCACATAAACATAATAGACTCCGACACATCATCTGCATACGGAGTCTTTAAATAAGCACAATATCTTGGATCAAGTAGTTGAGGTTTGTAATCTGTGTCTGTTAGATGGACATGGACATACGGATGGTCAGTTACTAACTTATTAAAAAAGACCTGCTTCTCAAGATCAGCCATTTTAAATCTGCGCTGATCCATTTGAATAGTGTGATTAGCCCAATTTTCACACTCCAACCTAAAGTCTTTGTTCATATATTTTTGAACTTTAGGCATCTGCTGAAATAACTCTTGTTGTTGTTGAAACACATCAGGTTGAGTTTCAGGAGTTACTCCTTGTTGTTCTAATTGAGCATTAAACTGTTCTTGAAGAGGTTGAATCAAAAGTTGACGAAGAATGTTATTTTTTTCTTCTATCACTTCGTTAATAGCCTCTGGATTTACTGCTATAGCAGAATAATTAGTATAAGTTTTAGAAAGTTCTCCTACAAGCGAATTAACAATATTAGGTACTATAGGAAAAAACTTTAAATCATAATCTAAAGAATCTCCACCAAGCATTTCTAATTCTTTTCTATATTCCGCTTGTTCTTTAACATAGTCACTGGTGTCTATTACTCCATAGGCTAAATTAAACTTTTTTACAAACTGATCTCTGTGGCGATTAATTTGCTGTCTACCTATCCACTCGTAGTGATACACTAATTGCTTGATTAGAAAGAAATCATCTCTTTGTTTTTCTTCTTCAGAAAGAACAAAAGAGTAATCTATTGTACCGTCTGTATTATGTTGGGTGCCCGGAATTACCTTTTTAGGTAATTTAGGTTTCATCCCAAGTTGGGGTCGTTGATTCGATGCAAAACTCTTCATGGGCTTAATATAATTAATTTGGAGTTAATTAGCAAATTATTTAGAAGGTTTATTTGTTTAACCAAAATGAGATTTTAATTTTTTAAAATGACCTTGAGTATTTTGAGTAACAAAAGTACTTGGTAATTTAGTAATTAGTCTTTTTGGTTCTTGCTTAAACGGGTTTTTCATCCCTGTGATAATGTGACGATTAGTATCAGATTGTACTGCTAATAGGGCTAAAAGATTTGCTACAAGTCTATCTGTATTTAGTTTGGGGTTATACTGAAGCATTTCTTTTATCCACATTGAGTCTTTTATTTTAGAAACATTATAGATGTCTTTAGACTCACCTGTTTCCATATCAAAAGAAGTTGCTATAGGAAGTTGCAACCAGGCAATTACTTTTTCTAAAGCCCTTGTTTTAAGAGGGTCTATCATCCTTACTCCTATTTCGTCTCTTACAGTAGAGTTGGGAGTTAGTTCGTTGATTACAGTAAGTTCTCTTCTTCTCATTAAAAATCTTGCTTTACCCTGACGAATAACCCATTCCGTAAAGTCTTTAACGTTGGATTCTACTGCTGTACGAGCATTGTACCATTCGATAATTTTAAGACACTGTTCATAAGTATCTCTCACGTTCCTGTGTCTTCCTATATACTGACAGACAGGATAAGGTTCTACTATTTTACCATCTCTTTCGTGTGTACCTATCCATACTGAAATAGCCATCAAAGAAGTAGAAGTAGAAGTGTCCAGATTATAAATAGGATCTATTCCTGCATAATAAAGACCAAAAGGAGGTTTGTCAATAGGAAATTCGTAGACTACAATGGCTCCTTTGTTGTTTTCGTTAGGATTAGGTTTTATTTTTGAGATTGGAACATCATCACAGAATTTGTGAGTGATCTTTCCGTGGAAGTCTCTTTCTAACGAAACTATAATAGGCTTTTCTCCAATAAGGAGTTTTTCTTGCTCTTGTAGTAAAGAAATAGGAAACGGATTAGTGTCTCGTTGCTCAAATGCCTCTTGAATAGTTAAAGGATGCTGAGAAGACCATATTTTAAAATCTCTTTCATTTAGAGATTTTTTTTGTTTTTGATACCAAATATCAAAATATTTAGCCGCCTCGGTAATATCTGAATTCCCATCACTATCGTAACACCTTACCACTTGTTTTGTGTGCTCGTCTACATACACAAAATTAAATAACTCTTGTACGAAAAAACATATTTTATCTGGGTGGGGTCTATCACTGAATACGTCGTCTATTCCTAAAAACCCATTTCCTTCTGGATTGAAAGCGAATTCTTGCAGTGGGGCACAGTCTTTTAATTCACCTACTGCTCCAGAAACATACACCATACCTGTTTTTACATTACCTATTCTAATGTTTTCATCGGCATAACGATAACTTTTATCTAAAGTGGGGTTAATACCAGACTCTTCAAAAAACAGTTTGTGCCCAGGCCCACCCACAGGTTTAGTGGGATTCATTTTGGTAGTAAATCCCTGTAAAACAGAATGATTACCTTTAAATATAGTTTTTTTACTTGAAGTTCCTTCTGTTATAGCGACTCTTTGTTTCCACTCCAGACTACTGTCGGGGTTAAAATTCCTGTACCAAGCAGTGTGTGTATTCAGATGGTTTCTATACCCATCCGCTATAGACCATGCTCCTTTTGTATGTGTTTCATCATACGCAATGATTTTATTGATTGTTTTCTTTTCAAACCAAAGGGATTTTAACAAAATTGATGCATGTTTTAATGTGTTATGAGTCGGAATAAAATCTTTAGTTAAATAAAGATGCTCCTCGTCTTCAATGTAAATACAAGTTGACTCCTCTTGGTAATCCAGTTTTTTTATGCTTACAATTGATGTGTCACTAAAATAATCTTTTGTTTTGCACAAAAGTTGTCTATCGAGTTTTCTTTTTAATTTAAAAAGAGGAAATCTTCTTTTCAACCTTACTCTGTAATAATCCGCGTAGTTTTTATTATTAGTATGTTTAAACTTGTCAATAACAGCACCTATACCTAAACTTCTCGCCAAGTGGGCAACATCATTTGCGAGTTGTTCACTAACTGTAGTAAAATGTATGTCATATCCTTTACTGTTGATATAACCATCGGTATCCATCAACCCATGCAATAAATTTAACCGATCTTCAAAATCAGAAAAAAGGTAATCTTTCGGAATAAATTTAGAATAACAATCCGAAGTATGTAGATTATATTCTTCTAAATATCTTTTGAGGGGATTTACTCCAAACTGATGGTTCTTAAAAGAAGAATTGTTTTCTTTATCAAATCTTTTTTTATATTTTATGTTGCACCGCCAGGAAGCATTTCCTTCTCTTTTATCCTTTGAACCATATTCATAATCTTCTCCCAGGTATTTAATTACGTTATCAAATATCTCTTGATCCGAAGAGCACAATTGGACAGAAGGCTTATTTGTAGAACCATCTCCTATCAAGCATCCTAATACATAAGGGTGTATTTTTAATTCTTTTTTTTCAAATTGTACAGGATCAATCCCCAAAACTTTATACAGATAAGCGTTATATTCTTTTATTCCGTCTTTAGTTTTAGCCGCAGATTTACCCACTATTTTTCTCTCTAACAATTCTTTTAAACTAAGAATAGATACAGTTTGCTTCTTACCTGTGCCATGCTTCACTTGCCAAAGGTGATTTAAATCGCATCGTACTTTTCTACCATCTAAAAATTCAACTTCATATATGTCTCGTAAGCCTTGAGGAAAAATATCTAAAACAGGAGTCAGTGTGCCTTTTGGAGTAAATACTAAATCCCCCACCTTAATATCTCCTATTTTTTTCCATCCATCTTTACACAAAACTGCTTCCGAATTTGGCTGCGCGTATCCACATTGTCTTTTTTTTACAACGCAACTATTCTTACCTAATAAATTACAAAGTTCTAAATACAAATAAAAATGAAAGTCTGAATCCCATACCTCAGCATGAATTTCTTTTTTATCTATTTTTGAATAGATAGGATTAAAGTTTAAATACCAATAATAATCTCCTGTTACATAAAAATTATCTATAATTATACCTTCTAAACATTTTCTTTTTTCTAAATCCCAAAAACTCTTGTAGTCCTTGGAAGTAGGGTGATAGTCACAGTATTTCCCGTCTTTTTGAAATTTTATAGCATTTGGTCTAAACAGGTGAGTATTTACGAGATTATATTGACCTGGAAATTTAAACTGAGACTGTACATATGCTAAAAAAGACTGGTATGTATCAAATGAAAATTCACTCCAGATGTTTTTGTCAGAATTATATTTCAATAGTGTTTTATACATTATTTGTGATTTGTTTTAGTCTATTCTAACTCGTCAATACCAAATTGTGCAAACCCTCGTCCCTTTTGAATTTCTTGTTTATAAGCATTTTCTGCTTCTTGATAAGCCTTCAGGATTTGAGGAAGAGATTTAATAGTAGATACTACTTGAGTAAGATTTCCTTCTCTACCATCGGAGATTTCTGTTTCTTCCAAGAATTTAGAAATGTTTTCTACTGCTGTTTTGGCTCCTTTAAGAATCTTTCTAAGAGGTGATTTGTAAAGAAGGTTTGCTTTTTCCAAGGCTTCTATAAACTCAAGAGAATTAAGATACTCTTGAACTGGCACATCTTTTAGAACCTGTTCTTCTCTTTCTAATTCTGAAAGATTCATATAAGGAGATTCAGGATCAGTTAAAGCCCATATATACATAAAAGGTAAAGTGTCCCCACCGGAATACTCCAGTAGGGACTTGAATTCAGGTATACCTAATATACTTTCGTCTATAATGACACTATTTTGACTTACAGTTATTATTCTTGGAATCATAGAATCATGGAATTATAATTACTTAATTGGTTGAGATTGAAAGAAAGTAGCACCAAACTGCCGAAGAATATCAATAAATTCTTTTTTAGTAATATTGATATTGTATTGATTTCTTTCTTGACCGTCTCTTGTGTAATAGTCTACGATAAGAACAGCGCAATCTTTTTCTTTATCCCAATCTTCTGAAAAACCAGAGAAGACTTTATCGGCAAGATTAATTGTATAGGTCTTATACTCGGTTTTATATTTAGGTTCTATGGGTTTTTTTGCTTTATCTCCAAAACCCATACGCTCAAACTCTTCCAGTTGATTTTGATATTCTTCAAGGTCTTGTTCGTATTGTTCTATTTCTTTACGAGAAATAGTACCGCTAAGAACCTTGAGATCTATAAAGGCGTGGTCAGATAGTACTTCTGCAACATCACAGGTTTCCACGATATAATTTGCGTTAACTTCGTTAGTATTTTCCATCAAATAAATTTAGTTGATTTGTTGATTTAATTTTATCATCCCAATCTTTAAAAAGATTTTTTGCAAATTCATTTGGTTCGGTGTTGTAATCTAATATTCCTTCACTGATAGGTGTGTCTGGTACAAACATTGCTGACTTTCTACCTTGCCAATTTACACCCCATTTGTTATTTTCAGTTTCAAGATGAATACCCATTATCTCAGGGATTAGAACTCTTTTTTCTCTATCCCACTGGTTAGCAAAAACTATATCACAATGGTCTGCTCCTTTACATTCTGAAGGGTATTCTGTGAATTGACTTTTGTGCGCTAACTGAAAGAATCCTAAAGGTTTCCATCCAGTAAATTTACCGTTATCTCCTTGTTGTCCGTAATAATGGTTTATTCGAGATCCAAACTCACCACCTGCACAAAGCCACGAACGTTACCTGCCATTTTAAGACAGACACCTAATCGTTCCATTCTTGACATTCAGTTATATCATATTGCTTAAATACACCACGACCATCGGTATTAGTGATAATCAAAGCAAGGTTTGACGAA
>Ga0116144_10000565_pt1 | contig 49571 bp, 27 predicted proteins | sample AD_UKC035_MetaG_FD_89746 | JGI IMG/M metagenome (GOLD analysis project Ga0116144, IMG submission 89746) | Active sludge microbial communities of municipal wastewater-treating anaerobic digesters from USA - AD_UKC035_MetaG | ecosystem: Engineered > Bioreactor > Anaerobic > Digestate | place: USA...
GGTGTATGACCGGGCAGGAATCGACGTGGGTACTATTGATGACTGGACGATAAATTTTCCGGGAACTAATGCGGGTACATGTCAAAGTGTTTCTAACACTATCATTGTAACAGAGATCCCTGCAATGAATTTCAGTGGTTTTTTACCATCGAGTGGTACTCCGGGAACATCAGTTGTAATAAGCGGAGGTGACTTCAGTTTGACAACGGCTGTATATTTCAATGGCATATCAGCCTCATTCATCATCGATAATTCTTCACAGATTACAGCGACAGTTCCTGCAGGAGCTACGACAGGATTCATAGAGTTGCAAGGCCCTTGCGGCGTTGTGTCTGGTCCGGGTCAGTTCACGGTTAGCAGTACAGATATTACACTTCACCTGACTGCATTGGTGCAGGGATTTTATAAAGGAGGAGGCCAGATGGCCGGGGTTCTCTCTGCTTCTGTATCCGACACACTGGAGGTCAGCCTTGCCAGCCCGGTTGCTCCTCATAATGTCTTACATACAGTTAAAGGAACAGTCGACCTCAATGGAACCGGAGATTTTACTTTCATCGGTGCCGGATCTAATGAGTACTATTATATAGTTGTTAAACATAGAAATTCACTGGAGATTTGGAGTGCTGATTCTGTTTCATTTTTGCTTCCTAATGTGAATTACGATTTTTCAAACCTGTCGTCAAAGGCATTCGGATCAAACCAGATCAGTGTTGGCGGAGGAAAATTCGCAATGTACAGCGGCGATTTGAATCAGGATGGAATTATTAATTATACCGATGTTATCCTTAGTGAGACCGGTATACAAAGTTTTGCATACGGTTATGTTGTTCAGGATCTCAACGGCGACAGTTTTGTAGAAAGTGCAGATTTTTCCCTTGTTGAGAATAATGCAGTAAGTGGTCTTTCAGTCATTAAACCTTAAAGTAGAAGTTAATAATATTAAAATTGTATCCATGAGATTATCCTTAGCCATGTGTAAGTACGGTTCAATATTGAAAGTGGCCGGTTCTGTTTTTAGAACGAATCTGATCATACTGACTTTGCTTATGATTTCTTTCTCATCAATTGGACAAAGTAATGTTCAGTTTACTCTAAAACTTAAAGGAGGAAATCTTTTACCCGAAGCAAATATTGAAAAATATATCGGCGGCCAAATCAAATTGCTACCTGATTTTAATAAAAAATACTTTGCCGTTATTCAGTTCGACAAAATTCCTTCACAAGAAGTTCAGCAGAAATTTGTTGAAAGGAAAATTCAAATTGTGGACTATCTTACCGGTTCAGCATACACAATAGCTTCAGAACTTCTACCTGATTTCGAATTCATGAAATCACATGGTGTCAGATCTGTCTTTGTACTGGAAAGTAAGTACAAGTTGGATGAAGGTCTGTTAAGTGGTGAGATTCCTGCATGGGCTGTTAAGGTCAATGGATACGTTGACGTATCAGTGATTCCTTTTGCATGGATTGAGCCGGAGGTTTTAAGTGAGCGACTGAATGATTTTGATGCAAAAGTCATTTCAGGTAATGAGTCATTCAGATCATTCACAATACGGGTGAAGGAAGAAAATTTGCTTGCATTGTCAAATGAAAGTTGGTTACAATGGATGGAAACCATCGCACCGGATCCTCAAGATGATAATTTACCAAGTAAAACTCTGCATCGTTCAAATGTCCTGAATGACGGATACAGAAATCTAACCGGAGCCGGAGTAAAGATAGGTATATGGGATGGTGGTACGGTAGGACCTCATAAGGACTTCACAGGCCGGCTGGTCCTGGCAGAATCATACAGCGCTACTGATCACGGTACACATGTTGCCGGAACAATGGCCGGTGCCGGTTTACTTGATCCTTATGCCAGAGGAATGTCACCCGGAGCACTTATTTATTCTTACGATTACAATGGCAGTGTAAATTCTGAAGTAGCCGGTGCAATAAGTACTTATGGTATTTCAATGACTCAAAATTCCTGGGGCTATGGAAATTCATTTGTTGATTGTACTCTGAAAGATCCTTACAATAGTAATAGTCGTGAGCAGGATATTAATATTTATAATAACCCCACACTCGTGCACGTACATTCCTCGGGTAATTCTCAATCTGTTTGTACAGGAGGTTGGGGAACAACAACAGGAAAAGCGGCAAAGAACATGCTGGTTGTGGCAAATGTGAATAGCAGTGATGTACTTAGCGGTTCCAGCAGCTGTGGTCCGGTGAGGGACGGTCGCATTAAACCTGAGATCAGTGGTTTGGGCACAAGCGTTTATTCGACATTGCCTGATGACAATTATACAGGTGGATATAGTGGAACTTCTATGGCAACACCTGGCGTTTCAGGTACTATTGCTCAGCTTGTCCAGCGTTATCGTCAGCTAAATGGCAATGTAACTCCACCGGCATCTTTGATGAAAGCGGTTGCCTGCAACACAGCAAAAGATCTGGGCAATGCAGGGCCTGATTATAAATATGGATTCGGAAGGATAAATGGTGTTCAGGCAGCACGTGCTCTTGAATCTAATCGTTATAAAATAGATAGCGTAAGTACCGGCGGAACGAGAGCATTTTCAATATCTGTGCCGTCAAACACTAAACGACTGAGAGTGATGATTTGTTGGACTGATCCTGCTGGCGCAGCGAATTCAAATCCTGCCTTGATTAATGATCTTGATCTTACAGTAACTGACCCTTCTTTAACCGTCTGGAATCCCTGGATATTAGATGCAACCTTGCCGGACAATGTTGCTACAAGAGATGCCGATCACCTGAATAATATTGAGCAAGTCACCATTGACAACCCTGCATCGGGATTATATTCCCTGAATGTCTATGGCACTTCTGTTCCTGTCGGATCGAATCAGGTGTATTCAATAACCTGGGAAGTTGAAGCTGCTTATATTGAAGTAACCTATCCTAACGGCAGAGATATATTTGTCCCCGGTTCTACACAGGTTATTTATTGGGATAATCTTGGTGTAACCTCTAACCAAACATTACAATACAGTTTGAACAATGGTGGGAGTTGGACAAATATTTCTACAACGCTTTCTTCAACAACAACCCGTTACAGTTGGGTAGTTCCTTCTGTCGTTTCGTCACAAGCACTTATTAGAATTACAAGTGGAGCTCTCAGTGATGTAAGTGATTCATTGTTCAGTATTATTGGTACTCCCGCTTCACTCGCTATAAGTGCAGGTTGTGTTTCCGGTCAGGTGAGTGTGACCTGGGCAGCCGTTGCAAACGCTACACATTATGATGTGTTTCAATTGGATGAGATCAATGGTGTTTGGAATGTTGTGGGTTCAAACGTCACAGGAACGCAGCACTTTGTTTCGGGTCTAAGTTTAGCGAGTACTTATTGGTTTACGGTAAGGGCCAGAAATAATACATCGTCAGTCATAGGTCAAAGAGCAATTGCACAATCAGTTTTAGTGCCGAATGTTTCAGCATTGACACCTTATGTGATCGCAGACGGCCCACTGGTATTATGTCCGGGTGACACGCTGAGATTAAGTGGTGGAGATGTAGTTCCTGATAATTATCAGGTGAATAGTATTCCCTTTCAAAATTATACCCCAAGCTCCGATATTCCTGTTACACTAACTGATGATGCATACACCGCAGCACTACCCATTGGATTTACTTTTAATTACTTCGGTAACCCATTTACCCAATTCTATATCAGTTCCAATGGTCTTATAGGATTTAGTTCTGCAAGCTTATCTACGTATACACCTCAGGTTATTCCTGACCCGGCTGTACCAAATAATTTAATTGCATTAGTATGGACTGATCTTAATCCATCTGTAGGAGGAACGATTACTTACCTCACAACCGGAAGTGCTCCGAATAGAAAACTGGTCGTATGCTATAATTCAGTCAATCGCTATGGAAGTGCAAATACAGTTTCGGGTCGCATAGAATTATCTGAAGGTAGTGATATCATAGAGCTCTTTTGTGAAGCAATTTCAAGCGGTACAAATACAATGGGATTGGAAAATTCTGATGGTAGCGTTGGAATAGCTGTTTCAGGTAGGAATAAAGTTGTTTGGGATGTAAGTGTTCCTGAAGGTATTCAGTTCGTGCCATATAATTCCACGATGATCTGGCAGCCCGGTTCAATAAATAGTTCGACATTGGAGGTAACGACTGCACAAAATTATTCTTTTAGTTTTATTGCAAACGGATGTACATTTTATTCGGATACATTAGTTGTGTCTGCCTGTGCAACTGCCGTTGACGTTCAAATCAAAGCACTTATTCAAGGTTTATACAAAGGTGGAGGAAAGCTGGTGAATAATATCAATGCAGGTGCAAGTGACACGCTTTTTCTCAAACTTGCAGGGACTGTTCCACCATATAGTATTCTCTATTCAGATACTGCAATTTTAGATACAAATGGAACTGCCTTGTTCAGTTTTCCGAGTACTGTCAATGGTAATTCATATTATTTAGTCTTGCAACATAGAAATTCTTTAGAAACCTGGAGTGCTGCCCCTCTAACACTAACTTCTCCACTAACCAGCTATGATTTCAGATTAAATGCGTCCAGTGCTTTCGGCAGTAATCTGTGTAATATGGGTGATGGTTACTTTGCGATATGGAGCGGCGACCTGGATAGGAACAACAGTATTTCAATTACTGATATTAATTTCTTTCAGTCAAAACTACTTCAGTTTCTCTATGGATATTATATAGGTGATCTAACAGGTGATAACTATACTGAATCTGCAGATTATTCTTTATTGGAAAATAATGTTCCACTGATGTTGCAGGTTGCGAAGCCTTAAAAGATAGATCTTTATTGGATAATTAGCTCAGTAACTACAAAAGCTGCGAATACTATACTTGCTATTCCATTCGTTGTAAAAAATGCAATATTGACCTTGCTTAAGTCATGTGGTTTTACCAATGTGTGCTGGTAAATAAGCAAGGATGTAAAAATGGTGACACCGGCCCAATAAGTAAAACCATAACCTGCCAGAGATCCCGCCATTATTAGAAACACCACAGACATGAGATGGAAAAATGTTGAGGTATTCAAGGCTTTCTTTTTTCCGAAAATGGATGGCATCGAATACAGCTCCAGCGACTTGTCGAATTCTTCGTCTTGTAATGCGTAGATAATATCAAAACCGGTTACCCATGTCAGGACAGTCATCGAAAATAAGATCGGTAGCCATGCGAATTCACCGGTTACTGCGAGGTATGCTCCTATAGGTGCAAGGGACAATCCTATTCCTAAGACAAGATGGCAAAGCCATGTAAATCGTTTGGTGAAGGAGTAACCTAAAACAACAAGCAATGCAATAGGAGAGAGTGCAAAGCATAATGAGTTGATGAACCATGTCGTGATAATGAAGGCAAGGGAACTGGCCGTTACTAACAAGACAGCAGCCCTGGTACTTATAACACCACTGGGGATCTCGCGTATTTTTGTTCTTTCATTTTCTATATCATATTCTCTGTCTGCCCACCTATTAAATGCCATAGCAGCCGTTCGAGCGAATACCATACAAAGAATAACAAGTACGAAGAGAAATCCATCAAACTTTTGTCCGGGTTGAGATACACCCAACATAAAGCCAATTACTGCGAAAGGCATTGCGAAGATGGTATGACTGAATTTTACCAGCGATAAATAATTCTTTACTGTATTTGCCACTAAGCTTAAAATTACCTGACAAATGTATTGGAATTCCTGAGATAACAATAAAAAAAAGAGACAGATAGCTCTGTCTCTTCATATATTCCAGTTTTATAATTTTTAATAAATCATAATTTTTGTTGTGCTTTTTGCTTGACCATCAATAACTAATGTACTTGTGTACATCCCTGCAGATATGGAACCGGTTTCGATCAACAAATGATTACTTCGGTCTTTTAATTTATAGTTTCGAACCGGTCTTCCAAAAGTATCATGTAAAATGATCTCTGCTAATTGGTAACTATTGATCAGGCTGAAGTCATATTCTATGATTAATTCTCCATGTGCCGGATTGGGGTAGCTTTGTAAGGCAAATCCATTGTGTTGATCAGGATCATTTATTCCGACTGTGCAACCTTTCACAACGGAATAACCATTTACTTTTCCATGCCCCCACTTATTATCAGGTAAACTATTTCCGGTAAATGCATCCCGGTCGGCACAGTTGATAATTGCATCTTTAACCTCCTGCCAATCGGCAGTAGGGTTCTTTTGCAAATACAGAGCTACGATGCCTGCAACGGCAGGGGAGGACATGGATGTTCCACTGCTACGTTTGTGTTTTTTTCCTGCCGCAACTTTCTCCGGTTCTGTTGCTGATAATATATTTAATTCATCTTGTCTTGCACATGAAAGTACCCATTCCCCGGTAGCAGTAATATCCGGTTTTATACGTCCGTCACGAGTTGGCCCGCGACTGGAGAATGTGGACAAATCTCCGACTCTCAATGAGGTATCGCGCGTGATAGAGAAATTTCCATTCGTGTAAAAATTTCTGTTAATATAACTTCCGACAGTTATAACCTTATCACTACATGTAAAAGAGCTGACGATCGTCTGGTCGGTATCCGGTTTTTTATATTTTAGGATAAAAGGGTATGAAGTACTGTCAGGCAAATTATCGAATACCATGTCGAAGCTCCAGGAATCCAGGCGGCCGCTCCCTTTAGTCATTAGTCGCCAAAAGTATCTGCTTGTGTCAGAACCGGAGATGTTAAGGCTGGAATCAGGGGTAATAAAATACTCCATGGAGTAGCTTCCGTTCCATGATTGAGCGAGACTTTGAATGATGCCTAATCTGTTTGTGCCGCTGTATAGAGTGTCAGTCTTTAATGTTCCGGGATGGCTTATTAAGGTTGTGAAGGGAAGCCCCCCTAAGTATGCACGGTTAGGTGAAACCCTATCAATCCCAACGCTGAATTGCGCATTTTGAAAACTTCCCGAGTCACCCCATAACTGCATGTATATACCTTGTGCTCCTGCCTGAAACCATGTGAACGAAGTATCGGGTGTCATATTATAGCCGAGATGCAATGGCGCGTTTCCTGCATTGCCTGCTGAACAAACTACAACTCTGCCGGGCTTTGCTGAAATAAGGTTGTCGATAGCTTGTGCCTGAATATCTCTTGCGTCATGAGACCCATAATATGTACCCAGACTAATATTTATCACTGCAGGCATGTTCAGATCGTCTGCTCTGTCAAAAACATATTTTACTGCATCAACCAATGAAGACAAGAAGTCATTATCAGGTCGATTCAGGTTCATCTTTACAACAATCATATTTGATTTTGGTGCTACACCCTTGTAGTTATTAACGGCCTGTCCGCTACCACATGCAATTCCCGCTACATGAGATCCATGACTAAACTGACTGTCAAAATGCTGTGATGATGTATCAATTTGGTTTCCTATGTATTCTTTTCCGTATCCATAGGGCTGAGCCTGAGTTGCGGAATCAAAATTTATTATAGCCTGATCCCAAAGGTATTTTATCCGAGTATTACCAAATTCATCCCTGAAGTCGGGGTGAGTGTAGTCGATACCTTCGTCGATGATTCCGACAATGACATTTGTACCATCGTAACCTTGTGGAAGATTGAAGCCATAGTGAACTTCCTGTATATGATTCTTAACGACCAGCTGATCATTCATAGTTTGCAAACGCAGATCATTACTTTCGATACGTACGATACTGGCAACTGATGCTAATTGGTGAATTTTACTTAATGATATACGGATCGCTGCAATATCTCCGGCAGCATATTTAAAAACGCCGCCAGATAATTCAGTTGTCGCTTTTATATCTTCAATATTTCCTTTCACAAACAATGCAATCTCATGATCTGCTTGTCTGGCATTGACCATTTTTTTCTGCAAGTCAAAATTCATTTTACCTGAATTTTGTGCTGACAAGTGTTGGCCAAGGAAGAGGATAAAAAGAAGACTGAGGATCGGTGATTTCATGGTTTTTTATTCAGGTTGGTCTAATCCTTACTATTACTCATTTTCGGACTTTTAGTTGCAGGATTTGCCATAAAATGCAAATATCTGAGGAGTTAAAACCGATGGTAAATTATTGAACAATTTTGCGAAATTTGCAGGACATACATTTTTGTGGAATTGTAATTATCTCACATAAAATATTTATGTAATTAATTCATAATCAACTTAATGTAGTCTTATACAAATATTTTGAAAATATCATTCAATCATAAAACAGCATGTCAGACGATAAAAAAGTAATATTCTCGATGGTTGGTGTCAGTAAGACATTCAATCCGGGTAAACAGGTTTTGAAGAACATTTATTTGTCATTCTACTATGGAGCAAAGATCGGTATCCTTGGATTGAATGGTGCGGGGAAGTCTACTTTGATGAAGATCATTGCGGGCCTTGAAAAATCTTTTCAGGGGGAAGTAGTTTTTTCTCCGGGTTATGCTGTCGGATATCTTTCTCAGGAGCCTGAGTTAGATCCAACAAAAACAGCACGCGAGGTTGTGATGGAAGGCGCACAAAAAGTTGTTGACTTGTTAAAAGAGTTTGAGGAGATAAATAACAAATTTGCAGAACCGATGACGGATGATGAGATGAATAAGCTCATAGAACGTCAGGGGCAAGTGCAGGATGCAATAGATGCAGCTGAAGGTTGGGAGATAGATAATAAGATCGAAATTGCCATGGATGCTTTAAGATGTCCTGATCCGGACGCATCTGTTGCAAATCTGTCCGGAGGAGAAAAACGACGCATTGCACTTTGCCGTCTGCTATTGCAAGAGCCCGAAATTTTATTGCTTGATGAGCCGACAAATCACCTTGATGCAGAATCTGTATTGTGGTTAGAGCAGCATTTGAAACAATATAAAGGTACGGTGATTGCCGTGACTCACGACAGATACTTCCTCGACAATGTTGCAGGTTGGATCTTAGAACTTGACAGAGGCGAAGGTATTCCTTGGAAAGGAAACTATTCTTCTTGGCTGGAACAAAAATCAAACCGCCTGGCTCAGGAAGAAAAAACTGAAAGTAAGAGACAGAAAACTTTGCAACGTGAGTTGGAGTGGGTGAGAATGTCTCCCAAAGGAAGGCATGCAAAGTCAAAAGCCAGGTTAACTGCTTATGATAAAATGGTGAGTGAAGATAGCCGTGAGAGAGAAGAGAAATTGGAATTGTTTATTCCTCCGGGTCCCCGACTGGGTTCCGTTGTAGTCGATTTCGAAAATGTTTCAAAGTCCTTTGGCGATAAACTTCTGTTCGAGAACCTGACATTTTCTTTACCGCCTGCCGGTATTGTTGGTGTGATCGGTCCGAATGGTGCAGGTAAAACTACATTGTTCAAATTGATCATGGGTCAGGAAAAGCCTGATGCAGGAACGATCAGGATTGGTGAAACAGTGAAAACCGCCTATGTAGATCAGTCACACGATGACCTTACACCGGGGAAATCTGTTTATGAAATTATTTCCGGAGGTACGGATAGCATGATGGTCGTTGGCCGTCAGTTGAACTCAAGGGCATATGTTTCTCGTTTTAACTTTAACGGAACGGATCAGAGTAAAAAACTTGAAGTATTATCAGGAGGAGAGAGAAACAGGGTACATTTGGCTATAGCACTTCGTGAAGGTTCCAATGTCCTGTTGTTGGACGAGCCTACAAACGATATTGATATCAATACACTTCGCGCATTGGAAGAAGGGATAGAAAATTTTGCCGGTTGTGCCGTTATCATATCCCACGACCGCTGGTTCCTCGACCGTGTAGCAACACATATTCTTGCCTTCGAAGGTGACTCACAGGTATATTTCTTTGACGGAAACTTTTCAGAATACGAAGAGAATAAGAAGCAAAGGATGGGAGATACACAGCCTCATAGAATTCGTTATAAGAATCTTGTACGCTAAGGCTCTCATTTGGTATAATTGAAAAGACCAATAACCAGTTTGTAGTCTACATCTTGTTTTTAGCATTATTACTTAAAATTTAGATATGAAATTTTTAATGTTTCTTTTATCAGTTTTCTTATATGCATTTTCTGTGAACGCACAAATTACTGACTCGCACATTTCACATGCTATTCTTGGAAGATATCATTATGAAATACCGAAAATACTTGATTCACTTGGAGTCTGGAATCACGCACATCTTGTTGAGAAAGTTGAAAAATCGAAAAGATGGTATTCAATTGCTGATGGAAATGGAGTTGTGAAAGTGTTTAAGTTTAATTTAATAAGTGAATCTGGATTTATAGTTGAAGAAGTCATAGTTAATTACAGGCACGACAGCAGAGAACAAATTGAAGCTATGAATAAAATCTCGGATGCTGATAATTTGCATGTGGGAACTTATTCGACTGATTTAGTTTTTAGGCTAAAAAAGTAATGACTATTTAAAGTATTCCCAAGTTTATTCTTAAAAATTTAGTTGCTCTGCCTTACTCTTGATATTTGCTTTCAAAAAATATCTTTGACATTGAGTGAAAAACGGTGTGCATCTGTTTCCCCGCCTTCGTATAGTTGTGAATTGCTTTCAAATTGTATCTTCGTTCTGATAAAGCACAACGCAGAACACCTAATAGCCGAGCTAATCTCTGTTGTGAATTGCTTTCAAATTGTATCTTCGTTCTGATAAAGCACAACCAAAAAACACGATGTAAGAGTAACCCAAAGTTGTGAATTGCTTTCAAATTGTATCTTCGTTCTGATAAAGCACAACTGTTCGAATTCAACAATCACTTAAGATTTCGTTGTGAATTGCTTTCAAATTGTATCTTCGTTCTGATAAAGCACAACATCCATCTTACAGCCAGCCACGCAAACCCAGTTGTGAATTGCTTTCAAATTGTATCTTCGTTCTGATAAAGCACAACGCACCTGAAATAGTGCCCATTCCATCCCAGTTGTGAATTGCTTTCAAATTGTATCTTTGTTCTGATAAAGCACAACAGCGTTTCTGGCTTTGTTTCATTGCAATAGGTTGTGAATTGCTTTCAAATTGTATCTTCGTTCTGATAAAGCACAACCAACTTACAAATTAGCTCGTGAAGTATTTGTTGTGAATTGCTTTCAAATTGTATCTTCGTTCTGATAAAGCACAACCTCAGGATAGTTCAGGTACCACAGTGAATGGTTGTGAATTGCTTTCAAATTGTATCTTCGTTCTGATAAAGCACAACTTCCGAAATCTTTTCTACTAGCGAATCTTTGTTGTGAATTGCTTTCAAATTGTATCTTCGTTCTGATAAAGCACAACGCCAACAATGCAACTAAAGTAGTTGACCCTGTTGTGAATTGCTTTCAAATTGTATCTTCGTTCTGATAAAGCACAACACTGACAGGTCAAAGCTTGCAGCGTTTACTGTTGTGAATTGCTTTCAAATTGTATCTTCGTTCTGATAAAGCACAACGAATTGATTGAAAAGTATAAACGCTACATCGTTGTGAATTGCTTTCAAATTGTATCTTCGTTCTGATAAAGCACAACTTTAACAAGGAGGTTCATGAGTGTGTTTGCGTTGTGAATTGCTTTCAAATTGTATCTTCGTTCTGATAAAGCACAACTCTCAGGTATTACAGGAGCGTGAGGAGATGGTTGTGAATTGCTTTCAAATTGTATCTTCGTTCTGATAAAGCACAACTTTCACGCACTACACTTTCATCTAAGCACGGTTGTGAATTGCTTTCAAATTGTATCTTCGTTCTGATAAAGCACAACACCTCAGCAGTCCAAATGTATCCCCGTACTGTTGTGAATTGCTTTCAAATTGTATCTTCGTTCTGATAAAGCACAACAGAAGACGTTTATATTTGATAGTCCTGTTGGTTGTGAATTGCTTTCAAATTGTATCTTCGTTCTGATAAAGCACAACACATGACAATGATACTTCTTCATTGTTAGTGTTGTGAATTGCTTTCAAATTGTATCTTCGTTCTGATAAAGCACAACATATAATCGGTGCTAATTCGTAGTGTATTTGTTGTGAATTGCTTTCAAATTGTATCTTCGTTCTGATAAAGCACAACTTCAAATTTTGATTTAAGTTGAGTAAGTGTGTTGTGAATTGCTTTCAAATTGTATCTTCGTTCTGATAAAGCACAACAGAATCTTTTGGAGAGAATTCGCAATTGATGTTGTGAATTGCTTTCAAATTGTATCTTCGTTCTGATAAAGCACAACAATTTCAATTTTATTTACAAAACCCTGCTTGTTGTGAATTGCTTTCAAATTGTATCTTCGTTCTGATAAAGCACAACAAGGAGGCAGATATTTGGTCCCGTGCTACGGTTGTGAATTGCTTTCAAATTGTATCTTCGTTCTGATAAAGCACAACAGAGTGTGTCTCTTTTGGTTGAAAATCAGAGATTTAACCTGAAAATTGGAATAAAAAAATCCTGAGCATATTCCCGGGCAACGATCCGGGAATATGTATTTTCTGATTTCAGAAAAGTTCAAGCTGCTGAGGGGTATCCGGTTTGGACGCTGGTTTGGCAGCTCTAAAAATCTCGATCATCCCGAACTGTTTGTCAGTAATGGTCATGATGCAGACATGCCCTTTTTCAGGTAAAAAGGTCTTCACCCTACGAAAGTGGACGTCAGCATTTTCCCTGCTGGCACAATGGCGGACATAAATAGAAAACTGGAACATGGTGAAGCCGTCTTCCTGAAGATCTTTCCGGAAACGCGCTGCTGCTTTCCTTTCTTTTCTGGTTTCGGTTGGCAGGTCAAAAAATACCATTAACCACAATATCCTGTATTCATTAAGACGCATTCAACGGAATTCGGGATAAAGAATTTTTCTGGATTCTCCCGAAAAACAGCGAACCAGTGAAGCCGTCGTACGTTGCATACTCACCATAAGCGGACTCCTTTCGCCTTCTATCCATACATCCATGACCGGGATACCAAGCAGGCGCTTCTTGAGTTCCGGAGTAAGTTCTGTGATCTCACCAACTTCCAAGAGCATTTCTCTTATGAGGCGATCCACTAGCGGCCTGTAAGGCTCCATGATGTCGTCGGCAAGACAGAAGGCATTGTATTTGTTGCGGTGGTGTATACCCAGAGTGGGAAGTAAACCCGACCCTGTTAGCCCACGTGCCACTATGGCCCTCAGTACTGCATATCCGTAATTCAGCAGGTTGTTTGGTGGAAGTCCATCCCGGTCACGAGTAAAATTCAATTCTTCCGGGAATATGTTTTTCCAATAATATGCTGCAGCCCTTGCTTCATAGTTATCGGGATCGCCGGAGCGTACTGCACCTGCCCAGTAGAGCATGTTATCCGTGGACACACCGGAAATTCGCAGCGCCGATGCCTGGTTCCGGATCTTTGCCTGGACAGTCTGCTGCCATAGATTTTTCTTCAGGGGCAGGGAGGCTTCCACTTGCTCCCTGAAGCGTTCAGTTTGCAGAGTATTTCCGACAAGGGGAAGAAAGATGCCAGAAGGATGGTGGGTACCGTCACAGCTAATCAAAGCAACATTGTTTTCAAGCAGGGCGATCATCAAAGCCTGAGTCAAGGTGATCTGTTGATGATCAAGGATAACTACTCCTATGTCCTCAATAGGAAAAGTTTTTAAAGCCTTCTTTTTAAATTCTGAAACAAGTGTATCGCTCTTCTCCACTTCCGGTAAACGCAGTACCATCTGGCTGTTGTTTAGAGATAGGTAAGAAGGGTTGCCGAAATAAAGGGTGCGTTTGATCATTATTTAATTTCTACAAAGATTGCCTAATCTGTCGACTTTGATTTTATGACATTTCTCCTTTATCCTACAAGGATCAATTAAATCCATAGTTGTTTCCAGCTTATTTAAACTTCCCAATTCTCCAATTTTACTTCGGCTCTCATAATTCTTGATCAAAGACGCAATATTTGCCTGCACAAAATGACATTCATTACCGGTACAGGAGACCATTTTATAAATTCTGTCTGTTGCAATATCGTACAAATCATTTTCATTCATTACATCCCCTATATCTTCATTTTTGGGAACAAGGACCAAGTCGTTTGGAGAAATAACGAAGAGAAATTTTCCTTTGTCTGGATTAGGCTGTATTGGAATTCTTTGTTCTTTTTGCAGATGAGCGCTCTGCTTTTGATATTCAATAACCTCATTTAGTGGCACGGTTTCGTATGTTCTTTTACCTTCCTCATTTTCATAAACAGCAAAAAACAAGTTTGTCCCTTTGTCTGCTTCAACAAATTTAGTTTTTTTATTTCCTACTGACCCTAATGGAAATTTATTGCCAAGTTCAAAAATACGCGCTTTGTAGATTGGCTGATGAAACTGGCCATCATTGTACTGTCTGATATTTCTATTCATATCTTCCACTCCTTCGGGAGAAAATGCTAATTCGGGATCATTTCCTTTACTCGAAAGGTAATTTATAAGAATTTTTTGAATACCAGTATCAGTAATTGATTCAATTGTTTTTAAATTGAATGACGAATTTATTGTTTTTCTTGTGGCTGTCAGAATTTTCCCTTTGGGGATCTTTATTCTTCGCAAATCAACTTTTCCTGAAACCGTATCTTTGTGCAAAGATTTTCTAATTGCCCAATTTGTTCCTGCCTGTTTTAGGATACCTTTAGCTTTATCGCCGTTATTTACTATCCATTTACTATACGAATTAGAGGCCCTATTGATAACCCGTATATTCTGTTTAAAGCTTACAATTATTTTCGATAAAGTATTTTTCGAATCAACAGTAAAATTACCCCAGGGTTTAATGAATTCTCTTGGAACTTCCCTATCAATTTGCTTTCCGGACTTTACGTCGATATAAGAAACTTTTTCAAACTTTCTTAGTTTTCGATTTAGATCAAATCTTTGATTTCTTTCATTTGCGTGTTTATTATTGAGCAAATTGATATGATCTCGTGTTGTACAGGCAATCACTAATGCATCCATTGCATGGTGACGATGATCAATTCTCTTTTTTTGAAACCCTTTTGAAATTTCAATTGGGATTGAGGGAATTGTTTTTCCACTTGTGTTTTTGGATGTGAATTTGTCTGAATGTGTAATTTGATTCATCCTTTCAAATCTAGGAAGTATAAGTTCATTCCACACATCGTTTAGACCCCAGTCCTTTTTCAGAATAGAAGTAATCTTTCCATTTACTGATATAATGTTTTTGGAATTTATTCCATCATCATTTTCACTTCCCCTTACTATATTCGATAATAAATTTGAAATAAATTTACTAATGTATCGTGTATCATTGAGTTGTCGCTCAATCATTTTATCTGGGATTTCTTCGAGCATTAATTTATTTTGCTTAGTTCTGTTTTTTCCATAATGCATTTTGACAAAAGCTACATATTCATCTTCTAAGAATATTTTCACTTTATTCCCATTTTCTGCTGGTATAATCTCCCCATGATGTTTTTTAATAAACTCCAGTCCAAGTTGGTTATCCTTTAACTGGTTTACCGCAGACTCACAAATGACCTTATTGCTCATACTATCATCAAAATATCGACTCTGTGGAATAATATGTTCGATTTGATAATTCGATGTGAACAATCCACTTAAAGGGATAATTTCACCTGTATAAGGTGATCTGTATTTTTGTTCAAGCCAGAGTTTGTACCGTAGCATCTCTGACCTTTCAGGTTGAGAAGATTTACTGATTCTTGCTATATCATCAGGTATTTCAATATCAGAATTCAACACACCTTCTTCGTAAATCTTCAAGGCTTCTTGTTGTAAAGGAGAGTGTGGACGAACATTTGCAATTGATGCATCACGCTTAAGTTCAGCTATGAGAGCCTTGATACGCAGATTCGTATTTTCATTTTCAGAAATCTGGCTTGTTATCCTCTTGCGAGCCTCTGCTGTGTTTTTCATTTCTCGTCCAAGCTCTATGTGAATTTCATCAAAATAATTCGAATCACCATTTCCGTAACTTGACCAGATATCTCTGGTGACTCTTAGAGTTTCTGTTACTATTTTTTCAACAATTGGATTACGCAATGAGTATTGTTTAAATTCCAAAAGGTACTTTTCCAAGTCAGTTAATGAATTCCCCTTACCAACAAGAGAAGCCTCTGAATGGCGGTCATATATAATGTATTGAGCCAACCATAATTGTAGTCCCTGAAAATCATCTGTAGTTTTTAGATGTAATGCCTTTTCACGTACGCGCTCCTTGATCCCACCATCATATTCACCGGTTAAAATTTTATCTATTCGCTCTTTTGTTTTTTCATCAATGTTATCCCAATTCCAATATTTGCCAATTCTCATAAGTGGCAACAATTTTTTAATTGCCTTTTCAGAATATGCACCATACTCACTTTTAAATGGTGGGAATTTCACGAATGTGGTGACGAATGATGTTGTATCCAAGCCAAATTTTATTGCAAAAGTCTTTAGAGCCTTTTCAAAATCTGCCTTATCTGTGATTGAATAAATAATGTGCCACAGTGTCTGTTCAATTTCTCTTGTTAGAAATTTATCAGAAACGTTCTCAACCTTACCCAGCCTGTGAATAATATTAGTTCTTGTCTCATTACAGGGATATTTTTTATCCTCGACATAATTCCAACGGAATTTTTCGATTTCTTCAGTCAACTTTTTCCCCTTTACCCCCTTTTGTCCAATCAAATATTTTAAAAGTCCTTTTTGATCAATTTCTTTTCGATCATTTAAAAATGCAAATAAATCTTCCCAATCTTTAACACAGCTTAGATAATCAGTTGTTACATTGAAATTATCATCTTTTCTATAAACAGTAATATTGTACATCCATTGCCAGATACGAAACTCCTGGTAATAAGGATTGGATTTGGGAATTGCCTTTAAATACTGAGTTTGCTCGTGACTGTTCTTGTCTTTGTATTTCCTGAACTCTAATGTACAATTGCCAATTGAAGATTTTTGACTTCTTAAAGGTCGTTGATAGAAGATGATATCATTAATAAATAGATGAACGAAATCTTTGCTCATTAACAGATTTTGATGAGATTCATTATTTCTGTACAGTTCATGAATACAATCATTATATATACTTTCATCCTGCAATTCCGAATGAAACTCGATCTGTTTTTCTAAAATCTTCTTTAATTCATCTTTATAGAATTTTCGCTCAATAGTTCGAACAAGCTGGCCTTTGATTTTTTGTTGAGGTCCCCTTAAAAGAGCAGTATAAATGAAAGTCCCAACTGTAACATTCATCTCACCAATGTCATGCTCGGTTTTCTTTTTTTGCAAAGTCCAATCTTCTTCTCCGGGTGAACGGAAACTTCTCTTTTCATTTCCTTCTTTATCTTTCTTCACAGAACCATCTTCATTCAAATCTGTCGTAACAATAAAATCACGGATCCTATCTTTCCAATTCAACAATGAAGTCTTGCTCGATCTTCGGTAAACCCATCCATTTTCTAGAATTAACGAATACCAGGTTTCTCCTTTTCTATTCTTTTCAGGATCAATTATTACATCTATGATCTTTAATCTATAATACTCTGACAACTTATTTGGATTTTCTTCTTCCTCTTCATCTCGCAATTGATAGTACCCTCTTTTTTGATTAAAGTTCAGTAATATCCATGCTAATTCTTCCTTTTCTATTTTTTGATTTAGTGCTTTATTTCGCAAATAATAAATTGTCCAATCATATGGGATTAAACGCGATTCACCTCTTTTATCAATTAATAACTCAGGACATCGACTACGAAAATCATTGAGCATCTCCTCAAATGATTTAATAAAAATGAATCCTCTGTCATTATACGCCAATTTGGGTTCCTTGTCCGGTAAAAATTGTCCAAGCCTTCGTTCAAAATCAATTTGTTTTGCATAGTGTTCAGGTAAAAAGCTTAAAATTTTCAGTACACGATGCAATCTCTGACGTCGGAGTAAGTGCCGCTCTCTAAGTCTTCTTATACCCCTTAGCCTTGTTCTTTCAGATGTTTGTGAAACCGAGTTGCCTTTGTCAAAATCCCCCAAAATATCCTGGCTCATAGGGATAATTCTGCTTCCCATTCCTAAAATCTTTCCTTGTCTATTATTAAAATCTTGTTCAACTAATGCCCAACCTATGCTATTAGTTCCTAAATCCAGTCCAAGAATTTTTTTCATATATGTTGATTTTTATAATTATTTTGATTTGCTTTGTGGTACAATTTAAAGCAATTCACAATAAGGATTATTCCGTTGTGAAAACATTTAAAGCGGCGCAAGTCGCTTTTTTTATTTTTCTAAATTGAGGGAATAACGTAATTAGATTGTGAAGGAATCATATGAAACGGTTTATTGTTTTCTAAAAATTTAAACTAAGTGTATCAGTACAAATATACTAGAATTGAGTTCAAATCAAAACATCCGGATATTAGTAAAAATACGGTATTTTGTGCCTTGTTTTAAACTATGATGAAACCAGGAATTCCCAAAGGCACCAGAGATTTTTCACCGGGAGAGATGATCCGGAGAAATTATGTCTTTGATATTATCAAAGATGTTTTTAGAAAATTCGGTTTTGAGGAGATCGAAACTCCTGCGATGGAAAACCTTAGTTCACTCGAGGGAAAGTATGGCGAAGAAGGAGACAAACTTTTATTCCGTATCTTAAATTCCGGTCCTGTTATTGATGAGATCAGGGAGAAAAAAGATAAAATTGCTCAGTCTGATATAACAGAGAAAGGACTACGCTATGACCTTACCGTGCCTTTTGCCCGGTATGTTGTCTTGCATCAAAACGATATTACTTTTCCATTCAGAAGATATCAGATCCAGCCGGTTTGGAGGGCTGACCGCCCTCAAAAGGGAAGATACCGTGAATTTTATCAGTGTGACGCAGATGTAATCGGAAGTACTTCGCTGTTGAATGAAGTGGAGTTGATCCGTCTTATTGATGAAGTATTTCGTCGTCTGAGTATTGGAATCTCTGCCAGGCTGAACAACAGGAAAGTTCTTGCCGGTATTGCAGAAGTGATCAATGCTCCGGAGCGCCTTATTGATATCACCGTTGCTCTCGATAAACTTGACAAGATCGGACAAGAAAAGGTAAATGAAGAGTTGATCAATAAGGGTATTGACAGGACTGCACTGGAAAAGATCCAGCCACTTCTTCTGCTTAAAGGTTCTAACGAACAAAAACTTGAAGCATTGAAGAAATTCTTATCTGCCTCAGATATTGGAATGAAGGGTATTGAAGAGCTCGAAATGATTTTCGACACATTAAAAAAAGTGGATCCTCAATTCAGAATGCCGGAGTTGGACATCTCACTTGCACGCGGACTCAATTACTATACAGGTGCGATCATAGAAGTGAAAGTCGATGATAAACGTTCTGAGTTCAACAGCAGCATCTGTGGCGGAGGTCGTTATGATGATCTCACCGGAATATTTGGATTACCGAATGTATCAGGTGTAGGAATTTCTTTCGGTGCTGATCGTATCTGCGATGTTTTAGCAGAAATTAATGCTTATCCGGAATTCAATGCAGCCCGTACCCGGATTTTATTTGTGAATTTTGGAATTGATGAAGCGGTATATTGTCTGGGACTCATTCATCAGCTTCGCAAGAATGGAATTGCTGCAGAGCTCTATCCTGATAATGCGAAGTTGAAAAAGCAAATGTCTTATGCCGACTCAAAAAAGATCCCCTATGTTGCTCTTATTGGTTCTGAAGAAATGAAGAAGGGAGTGATCACCATAAAGAAAATGATTACAGGAGAGCAATCGCTTGTGAACATGGATCAATTAGTTCAAATTCTTAAGTAAAAGACAGCCTTTATCCTATGAGTCAATATAAAATATCATCTGCCGGCCTCGATTTTGAAACCATAGAATCAATTTTACAGGAGGATCAGAAGCTTGTACTTTCTGAGGAAGCAAAAAAAGCTATTCAGGCTGGTCGTGCCTATCTCGATCAAAAACTTAAGAAGCATAAAGATCCTATCTATGGGATCAACACCGGCTTTGGTTCTTTGTATAATAAATCAGTCTCTGAAAAAGATCTTTCTCAGTTGCAAAAGAATCTTATGATGTCTCATGCCTGCGGAACAGGTGAAGAGGTTCCATTCGACATTGTGAAGATCATGTTACTTCTGAAGATCCAGGGATTATCTTATGGGAATTCCGGCGTTCAGCTACAGACTGTGAATCGACTGATCGACATGTTCAATGAGGATATGATCCCTGTTGTTTATCAGCAAGGCTCTTTAGGTGCCTCCGGCGATCTGGCTCCTTTGGCACATCTGTGCTTACCTTTGATAGGGGAAGGGGAAGTGTTTTACAAGGGAAAAATTCAGACTGCAAAAGTTGTACTGAAAAAACTGAAGTGGGACGCAATAGAACTTCAAAGTAAAGAAGGTCTTGCTCTTCTGAATGGTACACAATTCATGGCAGCATACGGTGTTCATGCACTTGTGAGAAGCTATCAGCTTGCATCGCTTGCTGATTTTATTGCTACTATTTCTCTCGAAGCTTTTGATGGTCGTCAGGAACCTTTTGACAAGCTGATTCATAAGATAAGGCCTCATCAGGGTCAGATGGATGTTGCAGAGAATATAAGAAACATTTTGAAGGGGAGTGAATTGATCGGAAGAAAGAAAGCGCATGTTCAGGATCCATATTCGTTTCGTTGCATACCTCAGGTCCATGGTGCTTCACGCGATGCAATCAACTATGCAGCTAATGTTTTTCTCACTGAAATTAATTCAGTGACCGACAATCCAACTTTATTTCCCAAGGAAGATAAGATCCTTTCTGCAGGAAATTTTCACGGACAACCTTTGTCATTAGCCATGGATTTTCTGGCAATTGCTTTATCGGAATTAGGGAATATTTCGGAAAGAAGGACTTATCAACTTATTAGTGGGATTCGGGAACTGCCTCCGTTCCTGGTTTCTGAACCAGGTTTAAATTCCGGATTTATGATCCCTCAGTACACCGCAGCTTCTATTGTCAGTCAAAACAAACAACTTTGCAGTCCAGCTTCCGTTGATTCTATCGTTTCCTCAAATGGTCAGGAAGATCATGTAAGTATGGGGGCAAATGCTGCAACAAAATTATACAAAGTGGTAGAGAATATTTATACTATTCTTGCCATTGAACTTATGACTGCTGTACAGGGGCTTGAATTCAGAAGACCATTGAAGAGCTCTGAGATGGTTGAAGAGTTTGTTGCTGCTTTCAGGAAAGAAGTGCCATTTATCAAAAAAGACAAGGTGCTCTACACCGAAATACAGAAATCAAGGGAATTTCTGCTCTCTCTGTGATAAATTTCGGTTATTTTTGAATCCTGAGGCACTTTTTTACGTTAAAAGTTTTGGATTTAGAGCTCGTTTGGATCCTGATCTAAATTCAATTTCGATTAATTTTATCTCCTAATACCATCAAGATCTTCCATACCAATATTGTGGATCTTAAAAATGAAAAAAATATTCCTCATTGTTCTGGTGATGTCAGCTTTGCAAGTTCAAGGTCAGTACACACGCATACAGGAAAAAAATTTAGAGAGATTCACAAAGAGGGAGCCTCAGGTAAGCGCAGAGCTTTTGGAATTGTCGAAAGAGTATAAATCGCATCCTGATTTTGGCATCATACCTTTTCAAGGGCCACCTGAACACAATTGTATTGAGTTGCTTTCTAAACGAGATGCTTATAACAGGTATTATATCAAGGAAGGGTCTAATGCTTCGCATTTTTTTAAACAACAATCCTATTCACCAATTAATTATTTGGATGCTGCAGGAAATTGGAGGGAGATCAACTACAGACTAAGACCTGATAATTTAGTAAAGAAATTATTCAGAGCAGATCAACAGCCGACACCATTTGTCCTCAACCTCAATGATCATTTTGCGAGTGTTCAATTCAATGGTGTCCAATTAAAGTTCAATAAAGGCCTAAGACTTTTCCACATTGATTCACAGGGTACACGTACATCCCTGGGTGACGGAGACTGGTCAAAATACAGAGCAGGAGATGATGGTTTACTCATCATGGATTTTTATCCGGGCATTGATGTTGCATTTACTTTTTCTACCGGCTTTATGGAGACGAGTTTTATATTAAATCATCCTGTTCAATTTCAGGATGGCTATCTTGTGATGCAACAAGAACTTGAATTTCCTGATGGTATGAAATTTATTGATGAGCATTCAATGCAACATAGTGATTTGCATATTGGAAAAGCTGACAGGGTTCCGGTTTTTATTATTGAAAAATGTTATGCATATGATAATTCTCATAATGCACAGCGGCAAGAACTTTTGACAAGTGTTGAACGGACAAATAATTTGTTGGTATATACTTCCGTGAATTGGTTGAATGATCCTGCAACGAAATATCCGGTCGTAATTGATCCTGTAGTAACGACTAGTAATTCATTAGCTGCGGCAACAATTGCGGGAACACAGTTTTCACCTGTTTGCTGGACCAACAGTTGTGATTATTTTATGACCGTACCAACACCGGCAAATACAACCATAACTAATATTTATACATCCTTCGAATATTTTGCAACAGGTCTCTGTTTTGCGCAAGACGGAGGTTTTAGTGTTGATCTGGGGACTTGTTCTTATCCTTCAGCTCCCCCCGGTGTTATTACCTGTGCTGTTCCGTTGTCTAATTTTAATTGCGGCGCATTAAACCTTACTACACTACCTGATTTTACTTCATGTATTCCTGCGCCACAATGTGCGCCTCAAAATTTAGATTTCACACTGCATTTTTATCGTTGTAATAACGATCCTGCAGTAGTATGTGGGAACGCATGTATTCGTGCTTCTCAACCATGGACAATGACGATTGAAGGACGGACAATGGAAATGGTACATAATAGCCCGACCCAAATTGTATGTGCAGGTGATTCAATCAATGTCGTCACAGTAACTCAGTTTGGTGTACAGCCTCATCAATTTGTTTGGTCTCCTGCAGCAGCAAACAATGATACCATTCGTGTTAGTCCCGCTTCAACAACGAATTACACAGTTACTGTCACAGACGCATGTGGAACTACTGCTACAGGATCGAGTACGGTACAGGTGACCCCACGCAATAATCCCGGATTTACTGTGAGCCCTAATCCTGTTTGTGTCGGACAAGCCGTCACACTTCTTGGATTGGGATCAGGTCCTGTATCCTCGTATGATTGGACAATGCCCGGAAGTGATGCGCCCGGTGGCGTAGCGACAAATGATAAGTCCCCTATAATTCAATATGCCATTGCCGGGGTATATCCGATTACATTAAAGTATACATCAAATTCTTGCGTCTTTGATTCCACATTGAATATTACTGTCAACGCAGTCACTCCTGCATCAGTTGGGATGTCTTCTTCCCCGGCAGGCGCTATTTGTCCGGGAGATACGATGCGCTTTCTGGCGACATCAACAAATGGTGGAAGTGCCCCGTTTTATGATTGGTATATTGATGGTATCCTGGTTCAATCAGGTGCTGTCGATTCGATGAAGAGTAATGCGTTTATCAATGGGTCTCTTGTACAGGTTGTGATGACTTCCAATTCTGCATGTTCAAACCCTACTGTTGATACTGCATCATTATTTGTTGTTTTCAGTGCTGCAGTAAGTCCTTCAGTCAGTGTTGGTCCTGATACAAGTATTTGTCCGGGCTCACCCGTAACATTTGTTGCTAACCCAAGCAATGGTGGAGCTGCGCCAGCATATCAATGGACAATTAATGGTGTTGCCGTCCCGGGTGCAACTATGAATTCATTCACGTCTAATATTAACAGTACTGATTCAATTGTTGGTGTAAGTATGCTATCATCATTGAGCTGTGTGAGTAGCTCTGGTGCAAATGACAGTGTCCGCGTTAATTTTGAACCGAGAATTACACCTACTGTAACACTTTCACCTTCGCCATCGGGTGCTGTTTGTCCGGGTGATCCGGTTAATTTTACTGCACAAACAAATGGAGGAGGCCCTGCTCCGACTTACCAGTGGTATGTGAATGGAGTAGCTAGTGGAGGTGCTGGTAGTGATTCAACATTTTTAAGGGCAAATCCAATGCCGGGTGATTCTATCAGTGTTCGTCTCACATCAAGTCATAACTGTTTACTAAGCAACATTAGTTCAAGCTGGTCTATTATTACAGTGACGGCAGCTGCATCACCTTCCGTCAGCCTTACGGCATCACCATCTTCAATTGTTTGTGAGAATGATTTAGTCAGCATCACTGCTTCCGCCACGGCTGCAGGTTCAGTCCCTGTTTATCATTGGTATTTGAATAATGTGTTACTGTCAAACTCAGACTCAGTTTTTAACAGTTCTACTCTTTCAGATCAGGATGTGATAAGAGTTGAAGTATTTTCTTCCCTAACCTGTGCCATTACACCTTCAGACAGTGATTCAATAATTATTTCTGTTTCACCTGTGAGCAACCCTGCAGTTAGTATTGTGAATACAGGAAATGGCACCTGTGTAGGTGATACCGTACACTGGATTGCTAATCCGGTAAATGGAGGAACAATGCCTGTATACCAGTGGACTGTAAACGGAATTGATCAGGGAAATAATTCAGACAGTTTTTCCTATATGCCTCAGGATGGAGATGAGATAATGGTAAGTCTGAGTTCTAACAGTCCTTGTGCATTAGTACCAACTGCAAATTCAAATATTCTGAGGGTAAATCTTTTGCCCTATGTTACTCCAACCGTAAGGATCACGGCGGATCCTTCAGACACAATATGTGAGGGACAACAGGTATCGATCACATCACAAATTCAGCATGGTGGATCAGCACCACAATATAGCTGGACGGTGAACGGACAAGTCATTGATAGTACATCTTTGGCACTTACGGGTTATAATTTTAATGACCATGATATCATTCAAATGCATCTTATATCAAATGCACCTTGTGTGACCATGGCCGATACATCATCCAACTTTATACGAATATTAAATTATCTTCCATTGACGGTTTCAGTTAATGGTATCGGAAATGAATGTCCGGGAACACCGGTGATGCTGACGGCTACAGGTGGAGGCGGTGATGGTGGTCCTTATACTTTCCATTGGTCACCCGGAGGAGAAATTAATGATACGGTCATAGTGCAGCCGAAGCAATCACAGGTTTATACAGTAGAAGTCAAGGATCATTGTGGTACAACTTCAGGTTATGGTTCTCTCACTCTTCCTGTGCTTCCGGGTCCGACTTCTGCAATGACTTATTCTCCGGATGAAGTGTCTACTTTAAACAACATTGTCAGTTTTCAAAATCTGTCAGCCAATGCTGTAAGTTGGGAATGGGATTTTGGTGACAGTAGCACCAGCGTATTATTAGATCCAATACATACTTATGATTCTGCCGGCAACTATGTGGTTCAGTTGACAACCGTCTCATCCAATGGATGTACGGATACTTTGCGATATATTATAATTGTAAAAGAAGATATTGCAGTATTTATTCCGAGCGCCTTTTCACCTAATGGAGATTTTTTCAATGAAACCTGGCAACCGATCGGTGTTAGTTTAATTGATTATGAATATACTATTTATGATCGCTGGGGACAGATCATTTTTACCGGGGATGAAAATACTGCATGGACCGGACATGTGAAACCGGGCCATACTCCGGCACAAAATGGAGTTTATATTTATCGGGTTGATCTGAAGGAGGAGAAATTTGGCGAGAAGATCGTAGTAGGTAGAGTAACATTGATCCGATAGATTAGGAAATTTTAAATTTCATTTTAAAATTTCCGATGAATTATTAACTTTGGTCCTTTAATGAGGTTTCATGGCAAAAAACTTCATCAGTAACAAAGACCATACAGAGCGAATGTTCAGGAGCGATCTGCTCGAAGCTCTTTCCCGGATTCATTTTTCGGTTCCGCTTTTTATTTATGTCCCGGTAATTATATATTTTACCTATACCGCCATTATCCAATACAACATTTCATTCCTTCCATTTTTGGTTTATTTTATAGCCGGAGTTTTTATATGGACACTTACTGAATATCTCTTGCATCGTTTTGTTTTTCACTGGGAGCCGCCGGGGAAGCTGGGGAAAAGGATTCATTTTATATTTCATGGGGTACACCATGATTATCCTAGTGACAGCAAAAGACTTGTTATGGTTCCCACTGTGAGTATTCCGCTTGCTGTTCTGTTTTATTTCATATTCTACAAAATTCTAGGGGAACAATCGGTTGCACCTTTTTTCAGCGGCTTTTTATGCGGCTACTTGTTTTACGACATGTGCCATTATGCCATTCATCATTACAATTTCAAAAGTAAATTCTGGTTAAAATTGAAGCAACATCACATGTTGCATCATTTCGGAGATATGCAAAGAGGATTTGGTGTAAGTTCAACCTTTTGGGATCTTGTCTTCAGAACTAAATTTATAAAGCAGAGGAAGGAACAATCCGGCTGGTAAAAAAATTTGGTCTGCTATTGTTTCAGAATCCTGAAGCTTTTAATATTGTTTGACGAAATAATGCTTAAAACATATAGACCTGCTGAGATCTCTTCAGGATGCGAGAGATGCAGTTGATTACTACCGGGCAAAATTGACATTTGTTTTTCGATAATTTTCCTTCCAGTAATGTCTCTCAAAACGATAGTTGAGGAAGAAACTTTTGGATTTGAAGAATAGATTTGCAACTCATTATAAAAAGGATTTGGACTGATTGAAAATAAATTGACACCGTGCTCATTACTTGAAACTTTGGTTGTAAAATCTTCTCTGCAGACAGTCAACTGTCCACCGGCCTGGTATCTTGCTTTGGCAGGATTCATGCCGGATCCGGGAGAATTTGGAATACCGATGGAAGGCCATGCACCTGTTGAACCCCAGAAAGAAGGAGGGGCAAGCAAGTAGTATGAGGAATCGTTTAATGGAGTTGTGCCGGCAGGAGTGAGAGTACCTTTCACCATATTTCCATGTTGAATGTGACCTGTTCCGGCAAGAATATAATTGCCCATTAAGACATTTGGGTTTGTGACTTCATTCCCAACGAAGTGTTGATCATCACTTTCAACAGAAGCTGATGTCATTAATATCCCGTAAAGTTCAGCTCTGTTTCTGAAAAAGGTATTGAATGGCCCGCTTGGTCCCCAGGTTTGATCAATCTGAATGTTCTGAACGATATTCCCTTCAAATAAATTGGCAAAAGGAAAGTGACCGTGCATGGAGATATCTGCACCAAAATCGGCGGGAACTTCGGAGCGGTTAGGTTCAAGGCTGTAATTATAGGCAGTGACATTTCCGTTTGCTCCGGTCTGGAAGGAGAAGGAGTGACGAAGATGCTTTATGATATTATTTTCGATACGACATTCACCTGTGTGATTGAATAAGGTGATACCATAACCATGTGTTGAAGAGCCATCATATTCATAAGCATGATGAATATAATTTCCAAAGATGCTTATTCTTGATGATGCATCAATCTCTATATGACTTCCGATACTTTTAGAACTCTCCACTCCGCGTACCCAGCAATTAACGGCATAGTTGAAATATATATTGAAGCAAACTCCGGTGTGTACACTATCGGCACGACTTATCTGTAAACATTCTATCCCGACCTCGGTTGCAGGTTCGATGATCCTGATGCGGGCGTTTGTTCCCCAGACACCATTGGCATATTCACCTCTGATAGGATTTTCGGTTTCTATACTTCCTCCTACACCGGAAGGAGTAACGTTGAGTACATGGATGATCTGTCCAACGGAGTTATCTGCCCATGAAACAGGTTGCGTATCCCATGAGCCATTATCCTGAAGCAGTTCAAGGTAAATACCTGCCTGATACGGATTCGGATCAAGGACGCTGATAATATTTCCACCCTGTAAAGCAGAAACAATTGTATCAAACCCACTACTTATACTGCCGGTAATATTGATACAGTTTGCCACTGCACCCTGCAGATCGAACATCAGGTGTGTGGAGTCTGAAGAAGAGCCTCTGAGTATGACACTATCCGGAAGATTCAGCGTGCTTCCTATTTTGTATACACCGGGAGGAAAATAGATCATACCCTGAAGACCGCCCAAAGCGCTTATGGCACTTGTAACGGCATTGTGATCATCCGTCAATCCGTCACCCACAGCACCGAATGTTGTAACATCGAGTATTGTTCCCGGCTCAGGAATACTATCGGGATAACCCGTAGCTGACCATAGAGTTGTTCGTGATGAAGGAATGACCTGTGCGGTCAATGTGGTGTTAAGCAACAGGATGAGAGCAAAAATTAAATGTTGTTTCATGTGTTAAAAGGTACGCTTAATTCATTCTGCTTTTCCCTTTGTTGAAAAAAATTTACGACTTACTTGTTGTGTACAATTCGTTTGTTCAGAACAGAAAAAAGTTGATAATCCCAATGCGAATTGTGGAGAGCCCTTATTTCGCTGCGCTAATTCGGGCTGACAGTTGCCTTGGGTGTTTGGATCTTCATTGCGTCCTCCGGACGCAATGAAGATCATTCAACAGTTTTCAGCAGAATCTTGGTGATGAACACAAATTGATAATTTAGTTACTGAGAACGTAAAACACAAGCTTTTTTTTCAGAATAAAATCGTCCATTTTCCTCTTTTAATTTTTGTATACTGCTATAATCGTTACCCTACGCTAATAGTATATATTTTATTATCTAACCCAAAAACAGAACCATGAAAACAAAACATTTGTCTTTTTGCGCTGTTTCTCGGAGTTCTTCTCTCCGCAGACTCGTTTGTTTCATCAGCACAGGATGCTGAAGATCCGCACATTTTTGTGATCCAGACCTGGACCGAAACACAGGCCCTGATATCAGCAGGGAAGAGGCTGATTCATTGGAAAAGTACTACCATGAGAACGTTGCCGGTAAAAATGAAAAATTGCTTAGTTCAAGAACCATGAGCCATTACTTCACTTCCGACAGCAGAGAATATGTTTTTATTTTTGAATACAAGAGCCTTGCCGATATGGAAGCCGCTTTCGAGATTGATGATGCGAATGAAAAGAAATTATGGCCGGACAAGAAAGCAAGAGAACCATACGATAGAATGTGGTCAAAGCATTTTCATCATCATGGCGATGAAATATATAGCGAGATCAAAGGCACTAGGAAGTAGATCACAAAAAAACCACGGCTCATAAGAGTCGTGGTTTTTTTTGTTTGTTGATCCCTAATATCAATTCTTGAAAATTCTGTGTATGGAGGTGTTGTTATCAATTTCAATTTGAATGAAATAATTTCCGGTTTTTAACTCCTGCACATCCAGTTGTTCCTGCATACTATTATTGTACTGATTTTCTACAAGAACTTTACCCAACAGGTCTATCACTTTTACGGTGAATACTGTTTGAATTGATGTAAACTTAATATTTAGCTTATTGTCAACGGTGGTCGGGTAAATGTAAATGTTATTTTCTTGTTGCAGACTCAATACATTTACATTCGTCACATTAAAACAAGCTGAGGTATCAGTACAGCCATTTTCTGTTACGATCACGGCATAGTCCCCGTTGGCCATTGCAGTAAAGACCTGATTCGTATCGTCCGGAATGATCTGATTGGTACTGCAATCAATCCATTGGTAAGAACTTGATGAAGCAGCTGCACTGAGGGTTTTTCCGCTTTGTGTAACAGTTATATCCGGAACGATTACAGTGAGCGTGAGTTCAACAGTTGAATCACAGTTGAGCGAGCTGGTAAATGTCTCTGTGTACACACCATCACCGGTAAGAATTTGCGATCCAAAGGTCAGGCTGTCACCGGAGCAGATCATTTCGCTTGTTGTTTCGTTGTAGACCGGGATCAATGATAAGCTGAGTTCTACGGTAGAGTCGCATCCGTCGGCAGATACAAATATTTCAGTAAAAATACCTGCAGTATCCAATGTTTGTGTTCCGAAGATGAGAGTGCTGCCGCTACACATTTCATCAATAATCTGATTAACGACAAATGGTGTACCACCGAATTCATAGGCGCCAATATCTGGAAGGCCGATGCGCGGTTCATCTCTTTGGTCAGTTTTTGGAGCAGAGCTGCATCCACCGGCATCAATACAAGGGCTGGTGCTCATCAGGGCATGTGTACTTGTGTACCCGCCATTCGAAGCTAATACATCTATCAAAGGATCAACAGCAAGGATGTCACTGGCAACAAAACCACCGCTGCCGGAAGAATTTCCTATAAGATTATTTCCGTTAGAACTGATCGAACCATCAAGATCCGGACCGACACCGGAAGCAGAGTTGTTGAACACGATACAATTTTTCATTTTTGAATTTGCAGGCTTTGCACCACCTCCGTTCTGAGCTGAGTTACCGGTAATGGTGCAATTGATCATGTCCAGATCGCCTTCAAATCCACCACCGTTAAGTGAAGCCGTATTTCCTGAGAGTGTGCTGTTGATCACTTTACATGTTCCACCGACGAGACGTATTCCTGCGCCTGAAAACCCTGTAGTGTTTCCGTTAAATGTTGAACTGTAAATGTACACTGTGCCATTGTTGATACGGATACCACCGCCATCAAAATCCGCATGATTGTTTGAAAAAGTGGTGTATAATATATTTAAGTAAGAACCATCAGTAACAATTGCACCTCCATCAAAACCGGCGGAGCAGGAAATGAATGCACATTTGTTGATTGTCAATGTATCTGTGGAAGAATTACTAATTGCACCGCCTGATCCGCTACTCTTAACACCATTCTCGAACAACACGCTTTCAATATATACTTTGCCGTCAGTGATGTTTAAAATTCCGGAGGCACTATTTCCGCTTAGTGTGAGATTTGCAACACCCGTCGAGAGTATGACCAGGTCTTTTCCGATAGTGACCTCTCCGCTGGTTAAAATGATCGTACCTGCAACCGTGAAATCAATTGTATCTCCTGAGAGAGCGGAAGCGACAAGATCTCTGAATGATCCTGCACCTGCATCAGCCAGTGAAGTTACTGAATGAATGGTAGCGAATGAATTGAAGTTAATTAATAATAAGAATACAAGTATAATTTTTTTCATGCTTTGTTGGTTTAAGAAACAAAAATTTACATGCTGCAAAGGTAGTAAGTTCAGGTTTTAGTAAACTGAGTATTGTGTTATCTTTCAACAAATGAATGTGTATTCAGTAATGCCACCGGATAGCAAGAATTAAATCCGAAATTCTTAACCGGTACTTAGATGAATGGTTTTTATCGAAACAAAATGTACCTGTTCCTTCTGTCGAATTGTTGGATTGATACCTCTAATTCATGGTCTGATTTGTGAGGAATTATTTCTCCAGAATTGAGCCGTCATTTCAAACTTAATTTCGTTTTTACCAAATCTGAATAATTCCTTCCATCCACATTGTCGGTAAAAATGATCGGCTCTCGTATTTGCATCGGTGCTCAGCCATAAAGATTCATCATCATGAGAAAAATACCAATCGAGCATGATTTTGTGTATGGTTTTTCCAATACCTTTTGCTTCATATTCCGGATGAACAAAGAGCGCCCAAACATTTTTCTTTACTGAGTCAACAATTGCAAATGCAACAATTCGTGAATCGCTTTCACAAACCCAGCCTTTTCCATTTTTTGATATCAGCTTAATATAGTGTTCGGAGGTGACTAGTGAATGATTCACAAGTATGTTTTCCCGGACAGCCAACCGAACTGTATGCATCTGATCAATGTCATTCACCGTTGCTTCTCTATAAACCATATTCATGAAAGTTTAAAAATGTTCAATGAAAAATTTTGATCAATGATTCAATTTACATTGATTTTTCTGATCAACGGATCTTACTCCAGGTTGATGCTTATATTATAGGTTTCTCCACCCTTATCTTTCGCAGGACGATCTGAAGGACCGGATTTAACCTGAGGTTTTGTTGTATAATTATATTTAATGGTCTCAGATTTTTCCGGTAGCCTTGAGGCAGTTGTCAAACGGAAATGGATATTGAGAGTACGATGAAACACAACTCTCATACCCATGTACCTCTTTTTTTCAAACTTCAGCAGCTTGACAATTCTTATCGCTTCTTCATCACAGCCATAACCAATTTTGTGTTTCACCTTTGCGTCTATGACATCGCCAAAAACGTCAATGTCCAAATTTACAGAGACAGTTCCTTCTATTTTATTTTCAAGAGCTGCTTCCGGATAACGTAAATTGGATTTGATAAATTGATCGAGGGCCTTGTTTCCTCCAGGAAAATTAGGTTGCTTGATAAAACTTTCAGGTTTACGGCCGCCGGATTTTTTCATAATGATGAGAACGTAATGGAGCTAAACAAAATTGAAATGGCAATTATTTCACTTTGCCCGTATAGCTCCAGTCTCTTGTGTCAATTTTAATGACCTCACCTATGTTTACGAACAGCGGAACACTAACAACAGCACCTGTTTCAAGTGTGGCTTGTTTCAGAGTATTGGTAGCAGTATCGCCTTTAACTCCCGGTTCGGTATAGGTGACTTCAAGTTCTACAAATGTCGGTGCTTCAGCAGATATCGGCTGGTCATTCTCGAATGCGATCTTCACAGTCATGCCTTCTTTTAACAACTTACCATTATCACCGAACATCTGAGAAGGAACATACACTTGTTCAAAGGTCTCATTGTCCATCACTACAATATGTTCACCTTCCGGAAAAATATATTGCATTTCTTTAAATTCAACTCTTGCGATCTCTACCTGCTCACCTGCTCTGAAACGATTTTCGACGATCTTCCCCGTCTGGAGATTTTTCATCTTTAACTGATAAAATGCCCGTAAATTGCCGGGCGTCCTGTGCATATATTCCGTAACAAGACATAATTCCCCGTTAAAACGAAGGATTGAACCAACACGAGCATCTCCGATATCTGCCATTTGATTGAAATTTAAAGGTTTTTAATGAAATTGAAGAATGCAAAAGTAGTCTTTTTCCAAGGTTTTGTCAAGCTTAAATTTTGGATACAGATCAATTTTAGTGAGACCGCTATGGAGGACGTTTAAGTCTACAATGCTTGCTTCTTGGATTTTAGTTAAAACTTTAAGGCCCTTCAATAATCTATCTTCAAAAGAGAGAGTCTTATTCTGATAATTATAATTTACTTTTGCCTGATATGTCGACATTTTATAAAAGAACTATTTTTTCTTTGCTGGTTCCTTTCTTTCTTCAACAAGTGAATGCGCAAGTCACCGATACAACTGTTCATATTTCCGGTTATGCTTTCGATAATAAGGATGCGAGCCGCCGACTTGATGATCTGATGATCATTAATTTGAACAGCGGACAAGGTGTATTTGGAAAAGCCGATGGAACATTTTCAATTAATGCAGACAGAACTGATACTATTTTGATCGCATCTACCGGTTATGAATATAGAAGGATTACAGTCTATGACTCAACATTGAAGGATTCATACTACCTGGAGGTTGCATTGACGAAATTAAATGTAAACTTACGTGAGGTAGTAATTTTCTCAGCGAGAGATCTTGAAAAAATTTACAGTGATATTGAAAGACTGGGTTACAGGAAAAGGGATCTTCAGATCGGAGGAGCCGATGCTTTGAATAGTCCGATTACTTTTTTGTACCAGGAGTTCAGCAAGTTTGAACAGTTGCGGCGCCACAATGCCGAGCGAATAAATAACGACAAGCGTAGACAATTGCTGAAAGAGTTACTGGCTAATTATGTTGCCAGTGATATCTTTTATCTTGATGCCGGAGAGTTTGATGATTTCGTTGACTACTGTAATGTGCCGGAGCATTTTATGAAGACTGCCACGCAATATGATTTTTGTGTTTACATCAAATACAAGTTTGAGTTGTATAGGATGGGTAAGATGTAACAAGTATATAATTTAAAACGGAATTTTTATAAGCATGCAAGCCTGGCCACCGGATTTTCTGGATAATATGCGTTTAATGCTTGCAGACGATTTTCCGCAATTTATTGAAGGGCTGAGTTCAGCTGCACCTGTTTCTGTGCGCCTCAATCCTTTCAAAGCAGGTGGAAAGTTTTATAATGAAAAAAAAGTCTCGTGGTGTGATGATGGAAGATATCTTGAACGACGGCCTTCGTTTACATTAGATCCTTTGTTCCATGCCGGTTGTTATTATGTTCAGGAGGCCAGTTCGATGTTCCTGGAGTCAGTTTTCAAACAATATTTTTCTGCGGACAGAGCTGTCAGAGCAATTGATCTTTGTGCTGCGCCCGGTGGTAAATCAACACACTTGCTTTCCTTGCTACCTGAAGGAAGTGTTTTGGTGAGCAACGAAATTATACCAAACAGAAATAAAGTACTTCGTCAGAACATCTGTAAATGGGGCAGGCCGGATGTTATCGTGACACAAAATGAAGTGAAGGACTTTATTTCACTGGCCGGTTATTTTGATCTTGTGGTGGTTGATGCACCCTGCAGCGGAGAAGGACTTTTTCGCCGTGATCCTGTTAGTGCCAATGAATGGAGTACTGATGTCGTAAGAAATTGTGTCATTCGCCAAAATGGAATTCTGGATGATGCATTCAGGCTTCTTAAGCCCGGAGGTATATTGATCTACAGTACCTGTACCTTTGAAACCTGTGAGAATGAAGAGCAGATTGAAAGATTGATAAGTTTGCATAATGCAGAACTGCTTGATTTGAATGATAGACATAAGGGTATAATCAACAGTGGACAGGGATTAAGATTTTATCCGGTGTATGTGGACGGTGAAGGTTTTTTTATCAGTGCCGTACGAAAAAGTGACGGCCGGGAACAGGAGCTTAAAAAAACAAAACGTCAACAATCAAGTTGGGGTCAAAAAGAATTTCTTTTGAATTACCTGGAACATCCGGAACTGTTTTCTCCATTTGAAAAGAACAATATTTTGTTTGCCATTCCGGCTGAAATGATTGATCTGTTTTACTTCATGGAAAAAAGATTTTACATCCGTCAAACGGGGATAAGGTTAGGAGAAATAAAGGGTGAAAAACCTGTGCCGGAACATGATATAGCATTGAGCACATCTCTACGAAAAGGTCTTCCTGCTGTTGAACTTTCTAAGCAGGATGCAATTCGTTATCTCCGGTGTGAAAATGTAGAATGCCGGGGTGCAGAAAAAGGCTGGAATCTGGCACAGTATGGGTCATTTCCTCTTGGCTGGATAAAAGTATTGGACAACAGAGTAAACAATTATTTCCCAAAAGAGTGGAGGATACGCATGGATTACAATCCAAATGCTAAGTAATAATCCAAATGCAAATCAAATGCTGAATTTTCTTCACGATTGATTTTTTGTTTTGCTTGTAAAAATCAAAGACGCAATAATTTATTAATTCTTATTGCGCTGTTTGAACTTCAGATTCTTTAATTTTTCCATACATTTGCCCCCTTCAATCGCCCTTTTTATGAAAGAAATCGCCAAAACATACGATCCCTCACTGGTTGAAGACAAGTGGTACACCTACTGGATGGAGCATGGTTATTTTAAATCTGTTCCGGATGAAAGAGAGCCATATACCATAGTCATCCCTCCACCGAATGTGACGGGTGTATTGCATATGGGACATATGCTGAACAATACCATCCAGGATGTCCTCATTCGCCGGGCTCGAATGTTGGGAAAGAACGCCTGCTGGGTGCCGGGAACGGATCATGCATCGATTGCTACAGAAGCAAAAGTGGTTGCAATGCTGAAAGAAAAGGGGATTAGTAAAAAGGATCTCACGCGTGACGAGTTTTTAAAGTATGCATGGGAATGGAAAGAGAAGTACGGTGGCATCATTCTCGATCAATTAAAAAAACTTGGTGCTTCTTGTGACTGGAGTCGTACTCGCTTTACGATGGAAGATGATCTTAGCGATGCTGTCATTTCTGTATTTATTGACCTCTTCAATAAGGGAAGTATTTACCGTGGTGTTCGCATGGTGAACTGGGATCCGGCAGGCAAAACAGCTTTAAGTGATGAAGAAGTTATTTACAAAGAAGTTAATTCAAAGCTTTACTATGTTCGCTATGCTATCGTGGATGCGGATCTTGCAAAACTTTTGAAAGAGGGAAATTCGGAATGGATTATTGACGGGGATTCATGGTCGGTTAAAGTTGGTGAAAAGTCTTTTTCCGGTAATGAGTTTATTCAAATTGCAACAGTTCGTCCAGAAACAATTTTAGGTGATACAGGTGTTTGTGTGCATCCTGATGATGATCGTTACAAAAAGATGCAAAGTAAGTTTGCCGTTATTCCTATGGTGAATCGTCCGGTTCCAATTGTTGCTGATACCTACATAGATATTGAATTTGGTACAGGTGCATTGAAGATCACCCCGGCGCATGATATTAATGACTATACAATTGGCCAAAAGTTCGGATTGGAAGTTATTGATACCATCAACGATGATGGCACAATGAGTCCAAATGCAAAATTTTATATTGGTGAAGATCGCTTCATTGTGCGGAAAAAGATCGTGAAGGATCTCGATGCAATGGGAAATCTTGTCAAGACAGATGATTATAAAAACAAGGTCGGCTATAGCGAACGTACAGATGCAGTGATTGAACCAAAGTTATCTATGCAGTGGTTCTTAAAGATGAGCGACATTTCTAAGCCTGCTTTGGATAATGTTTTGAATGGCGAGATCAAATTAATTCCTGAGAAGTTTATTAATACCTACAAGCATTGGATGGAGAACGTACACGACTGGTGTATCTCCAGACAGCTTTGGTGGGGACAAAGAATTCCTGCCTTTTATGCTCCTAATGGGTCATTTGTTGTTTGCAAAACGGAAGAGGAGGCTCTTGAACTTTTCAGGAAGAAAGATCCTTCGTCAAATTATAGCGGGAAAGATATTCGTCAGGATGAGGATGTATTGGATACCTGGTTTAGTTCATGGCTGTGGCCGATTTCGGTTTTCGATGGCTTTAAAGATCCCAAGAACAAGGATATTAATTATTATTATCCTACTAATGATTTGATCACTGCGCCTGAGATATTATTTTTCTGGGTAGCAAGGATGATTATTGCCGGTTATGAATACACCGGCAAGAAGCCTTTTTCAAATGTTTATCTGACAGGTATTGTAAGAGATAAACAAGCACGAAAAATGTCGAAGTCACTGGGTAATTCTCCTGATCCACTCGACCTTATCGCTAAATATAGTGCTGACGGTGTCCGTGTAGGGATGTTGTTTTCTTCTCCTGCAGGAAATGATCTGCTCTTTGATGAGTCACTCTGTGAACAGGGCAGGAATTTTGCAAATAAAATTTGGAATGCATTCCGCCTGGTAAAAGGCTGGGAAGTTGATTCTGCAATGAAGCAAGATCATCAAAATGCAATAGCTGTAGAATGGTTCAATAATCGATTTGACGAGCAGTTGGAAGCAATTAATGATCACTATTCGAAATACAGAATGAGTGATGCTTTGATGGCAACATATAAATTGGTGTGGGACGATTTCTGTGCATGGTACCTAGAAATGGTTAAGCCTGAGTTTGTGGATGGAAACTCCCTGCCTGTTGATCCGGTTACCTACAAGGCAACAATTTTAAATTTTGAAAAACTTCTAAAAGTTGTTCATCCCTTCATGCCATTTATCTCGGAGGAATTATGGCATTTGCTTGATGTGAATCGTTCTTCTGATTGTATCATTCACGCGAAATGGCCTGTTCCGCAAAAAGTTGATGCAGATTTGTTAGCGTCTTTCAACACTGCTTCTGAACTTATTACACAGATCAGAAATATACGGGTGCAGAAAAATATTTCACCCAAAGAACAATTGTCTCTCTTTGTTAAGTCTGCTGCTAAATTCGATGATCGATTTAACGGAATGGTACTTAAGCTTGCCAATCTCGACAAGTTTGAAAGTTCTCCTGAGAAAATTGAGAATGCCTCAAGCTTTATCATTGGTCATTTTGAGTTTTATATTCCAATGCGCGATAATTTTGATGTTGCGGCAGAAAGGGAACGACTGAAAAAGGAACTCGATTATAATACAGGTTTTTTAAAATCTGTTCAGTCTAAACTTGCAAATGAACGATTTGTTTCTAATGCCAAACCTGAGATTGTAGAGAATGAAATGAAGAAGAAGGCAGATGCCGAGGCAAAGATAAAAGCCATTGAAGCACAATTAGCAGGACTTAGCTGATCCTTTTAATGAATTGTTCAAATTCCTGTACCAAAATGACAGGTAAAAAAGAAGGTAAAAGGATAGTATGAGAAGGTTCATCGGGTATGGATTAAAAACTCTATTCATCTTATTTTTTCTTGCACTAATTTGGGCGCTATGGAACAGAGAGCTTGTAGCTTACGGATGGATGCAACTGCAAGGGCAAATAAATATTGTTTATTCTTCCAGACCTGTGAAAGAGGTTATGGATGATGGACAGGTTTCCGATAGTACAAAGCTTAGGTTGAAATTTATTGAGGAGATTAGACGTTTTGCGGCCGATTCACTTGGTTTGAAGGATTCTGAAAATTATACGAGTTTTTATGATCAACAGTCCAAACCCTTGTTATGGGTGCTGACAGCAAGTGATCCATTTAAATTGGCTGCTTACCATTGGAAATTTCCGGTTGTTGGTGAAGTTTCTTACAAAGGTTTTTTTCAAGAAGAGAAAGGTAAAGAGGAGGAAGATATTTTACGCAATGCAGGCTATGATACTGACCTTAGTCCCGTGAGCGCATGGAGTACTCTCGGTTGGTTTAAAGATCCAATACTATCAGGAATGTTGAAACGTTCTGATGGGAGTCTTGCTGAATTGATAATTCATGAAATGACACATACTACTCTGTATGTGAAAAGTGATGTGAATTTTAATGAAAATCTGGCCAGCGTTATAGGAGAAGTGGGAGCTATAAAGTTTCTTAGTTCTCGGTTTGGAGATGATTCATCAGAATTGAAGGAATATCTGTTGCGTAAAGAAGATACAGATATGTATAGTAAGCACATGCTAAGAGCCGCTGCAATTCTTGATACTTTGTATGGAAGGATAGAAAACCTGGAAGAGCCATTGAAACAAAAATTTAAACAAGATAGAATGACTGAGATTGTAAAATCTCTGGATACAATAAATTTTCATTTTCCTCATAGGTATAAAAAATCTTTTGAGAAGAGCTTGCCGAATAATACGTACTTTCTTAGTTTTATTCGGTATGATTCTCAAAAAGAAGAGATGTTACAGGAAATAGAGACAAAGTATGATAATGATATTTCTGCGTACCTGGAAGTGATCGGTAAAAGATATAAATAATAACCCATGAATATTGCCGAGGCCTTAAGGAAAGAACATACTAAAGCACTGACATTACGAATTGGCAAGTATATTGGAAGAGATCGGGAACGATTTGCTAAAGTTGTAAATCTGGTGTTGGATAAGGATGCGGTAATTGCTCAAAGAGCTGCCTGGGTTTTAGGTACACACGGAGAAAAGTATCCTGAATTAATTGTGCCACATTTGCAACGATTACTTCCTTTGTTGTCAAAGCCTGTTCATCCTGCATTGAAGCGAAACCTTGTTCGTGTACTTCAATATCTTGATATCCCGTCCAGGTATGAATCAAGTGTTGTGAGCAAGTGTTTTGAGCTGATACATGATAATAATGAGGCAATCGCTGTCAAGGCATTTTCAATTTCCATAATTTCAAATTTAGCAAAAAAGTATCCCGATCTCATGATTGAATTGAAAGCATGGTTGGAAACTAACAGATCTGTACTTAGCAAGGCTGAAATAAAAAGAATGGAACAAAGCGGTTTGATCAGTAAAATTTAAAGCCGGATTTACTGCCTTATCATTTTTGTGACATAAACAAAATCGTTCTGATATAAACTCACAAGGTAAGCGCCTTGTGGAAAATCAAGTATAGGCAGATCATATGTAGATCTGTATGGAGAAAATTCCATAGAAAAGCTTCGCAATACTTTGCCACAGCAATCAGTTATCTGCACTAAACCATTTCCTGCTTCAAGATTTTCATAGTGTAAAATTAAAGAAGCCCCACCTGAGGAAGGATTTGGGTATATTGCTATTTCAGATTCGCATTCATTCCTGATTTTTGCCTCAACTTCAATCATTTCACTCGGACAAACATCTCCACTTCTCACAAAATAACTTTTGTGATTTTTTAATTCCGGTGTAAGAAATAAATTGCCGGTGAAGATTGCTTCACCATTGATCGATTCAAACCAGCTAACATCTTCTTCAGAATTGGCCATTAGAAGAACCGAGCCCGGGCCACAACGACTTCCTCCGGTAATTTTTGGAGCTACTGACAATTGCGTCTCAATAACCTCCTTTATTTCGGATTGTCCTGAACAATTTTGAATCGAGAGTTCGACAGAATAAAGACCTGTTTCGGATGCAGCATAGTATTGTAAATTTGCATTGTCAATCAGATCACCATTGAATGACCATTCATACAATGCATTTGATATTTCAAGAGCGTTCAATTGGCAAACATCCTGAGAACAAAAGAAATTTTCTCCGGATATTCGGATGTTAAAAGCAAGTTCATTGTTAGAAGATCTTCCGGGTGAACCTCCAAAGCAACCTATGGCCCAGTTGCTTCCATTACTTAAATCAGTTGAGTTGTTTTGCAATTCACAAGTATAACCGTCACCATCCGCTTCTACGGGCCACGGGAGTTGTGTTTGATATATCAATGATAAATACGGTTGATCTAAATAATCATATACACGTATCTCGTCATCGGAATTATTCAAGGCAAATCCAAATGGTCCGACAAAGTTGCTCACATCAGGATAGATCGAATGGAATGCACATGTGTCTCTTGCTACAACAAGATAGCCGCCGGAAGCAATTTTGGTCCCTGTTGGAAAAGTATAAGAATTGTGGTCTTCTTCATCTCTGATTTTCCAACCTGAAATATCCAGTTCCGTATTTCCATAATTATTAAGTTCTATCCAGTCTTCAGAATCTATCGATGAATGTGAATTGTAGTTGAATTCACTTACGTTGAGTTTGGGATCGGTCGGATTTCCTGTAAAATGAGCCGTAAGCACATCGTTGGATGTGAAATTCAAAGAGATTTGCTGCTCTGTAGTATTACCTGCAAGGGGACTTGCAGTCCAATGATCGAAAGTGTAACCGGGATTTGGTATGGCTGTCACCGTCACCGGATTACCATTAAAATAAATGCCTTCCCATGGATAGGATAAGGGAGTGATGGTATTTATTTCAATCCTCCCGGCCAGTGGAGGGTTGGTCTGTAAAGTAAGAGAGACCTTTCCATTGAGTCCGAATTGATCTTTGATCATGTCTCTTGTCAGATCCGGTCTTTGAGAAGCAAAAGACATCATTCTATTAATATTAAAATTCCATATCACCGTATCGTTCGTCCATTTATTAAAATGATATACCATATCCGTTATCATGGAATCTTTGAACGATCGCATTACACTTTCAACATTTGAAGGCAGATAAATAGTATTCAAAAGATCTGCATAGCGATTGATAAAGTATGATTTAAATTTAGGGTTCTCCAGTATAGCATCGAATAATTCTGAACTATGACTAAAGGCTGCAGGATTTCTTGCTATTTCAAGTCGGTTATCTGTTGCATTTCCAACCAGACCCATTCCGAAATCAAGATCCAGCAATACGTATTTCCATCGTCCATTTTCGGATTTTGGTCTCCATAATTTTATGTTATTAGTCCAGTCTCCGATCCAATCACCGTTGTTATAGTATGTTTCAGCTATAAAATAATCGCTAAAATTTTTAAGGTCAAGTCTGGCACTTACCTGATTATAATACTCATCTGTTTCAGGAGCTTGTCCGGTAGCTATATCATACAATTCCCAAAAATCTTTATCACTTCCTTCCACAACTGACATAACGATCCCTTCTTCCGAAAGAAAATCATATTCTCCTTTCTCCAATTCAAAATTTGTTTCAACCCACTTATGATTATTTTTTTCGTGTAAGTTGTATACTCCCCAATCCTGGCCATTCAGAAAAACACGAACAGGCTCTGCGGCAAGATAACCGCTATAAGTATTTTTCATGATCTTTTCCATGAATGCATCGCGGAAATGAACAATATTCCAATCTGTCCCTGAATTTCTTAGAATAATATTTTCGTATTCACGGATGAAAGATTTGTCAGATAACAAAGGATAAGCAATCGATCCCGTTCCATACCGATCTTTTAAATGGATCTCTAAACTTTTTTGAGGCTTGGACCTGGAGTAGTTCCCATAAATTTCAATTTCTGCATTTACACTGAAGATCTTTTGTTTATCCTTGCCATAGTATTCTATGGATGCAGGAATTTCCCAGTCCTGCCAGAAATTTGCACCATAGTAAGGTTTTGCAGTATCAGCATTTGGGCCTAATACATAGATACCTGTATTTTCATCCCACAATCCTAAGGAGTCGGTACTGATTGAAAACACCGGCAATTTACTTTCTACATTAAGAAGAAAAGTATGTGAAATGGTTTTACCAGGCAGATATCCATTTGCAAAGACTCTTGCCCGAATGGTAGTTGTTGAATCTAATATAAGACTAGATGTAAATACATTCGAAGAGCTATCCGGTTCATCTCCATTTGTAGAATACCGAATAGTCGAATTGCCTTGAGTGCTGATCAAATCAACTGTTTGAGGAGAGCTATAGAAGCCACCACTTAGAGAGAATATTGGTGTTTGTGCATAGCCGGAATAGCAAGAAAAGGAATCATTGGATTCCAACGGCGAAGGATGGATATTAATGCACCAGTTTTGTGATCCATCCGTACTTCTTGCATAGCAGTGATCTGACTCAATAGCAGGATAAGATATCTGATCAATGATGTTGCCTGAAGGATCGAATAAATATACTGTCTCACCTGAGCGGCTGAGCTTGAAATCTGCATTGAACGAAATGTTATCCGGAATTAAAAACCAAGATGGAGGTGCAGAATAAATATAATCTTCATCTTCCATCCCAAAAAACAAAAAAGCCATTGAACTCAAGTCAGATGAATTGGGTTCAACATTATGAGTTTGAACAGCAAGAACATTTTTACCATTCCGGATTGTATTTTTTAAAGTTGTAGGATCTATAAAAAAAGAATCAAGAGGCAGACCTTGATAAAATCCTGCCTCATGAGCATCATTGGCAAAAATGTTCCAAGACAAAGGTCCCGGCCACATATTTTTTGACGCAATCTCTACACCGTTAAGGTAAGCTGTGAAGCCATCGTCAAAATCCATCATCAGAATCGCTTCCAATACATCCAGTGAATCTTCAACCTCAAAAGTGTATCTCATTTGAATAGCCTGACAAACAGGTACGATGGTTCCGTCGTCATTATCACCATAACCTATACCTCCTGCGCCGGTACTCCACTGACTGTCATCATAAGATAAGTCTCTCCAGGTACTGTCAGTCACTAATGAGTCATAGCTATAACTCCATATACCATTCCCATCGACAGGCATCTCATAGTGATCGATTTTATCTATTTTTTTATCTCCGACTGCAAAGACCAATAATTTGGATCCTGCTGCCAGTGTATATTCAGGAAAGATGAACCTTTCGGTGCTATCCGTATCATCTGAGATACCATAATTTTCCAGGTTAATAGATGTTTGTCCTGTATTAACGATCTCGATGTAGTCGTCAAAGTCACCTGCATGGTTTCTGATAATGGAAATATTAGCCGGACAGATTTCGTTGATCAACGGCTGGCATAAGGCATTGCCCTGAAAAAAGTTCAGGATAATAGAAAGTAATAAGATATTTTTCAAAACCAGAGTCTAATGAATAGCCGGAAAGCCTTTAGAAATACTATTTTATGAAAATTTGTCCATATAAAGAGGATTAAAATTACATTTATGGCGAGTGCAATATTTCGCTTGGTAGATGGGCACAGTTTTGTATTACATTGGGAGATCCGCCATAGCAGCCTGTTTCAAAGACAACTCAGATAAAACGGTTGAACAATTGATAAAATTATTTTTTTGAAATTTCCCGGTCGGTCGATCAAGATTTCTGACTGAATAAATTCTTGATTCGGCAGAAAATTGCAGAGTTCTGAAAATCGATCATTTTCCTATCTTTGTTTACATTTTAAGATAAAAATGCAAAAAACAGACGTTTATAAGCCTAAAAATAAGATCAGGATTGTCACTGCAGCATCTTTATTCGATGGTCATGATGCAGCGATAAATATCATGCGAAGGATCATTCAGTCAAGTGGTGCCGAAGTTATCCACCTTGGTCATGACAGAAGTGTAGAGGAGGTGGTCAATTGTGCAATACAAGAGGATGCACAGGCAATAGCAATGACCAGTTATCAGGGAGGGCATGTTGAATATTTTAAATACATGGTTGACCTGTTAAAAGAAAAAGGAGCCGGTCATATCAAAGTTTTTGGTGGGGGTGGAGGTACAATTCTTCCTGATGAAATTGAAGAATTGCAAAAGTATGGTATCACGAGAATTTATCATCCTGATGATGGAAGACATATGGGTCTTCAGGGAATGATAAATGATCTTTTAGGTAAAAGTGATTTTCCGACAGGAGAAAAATTAAATGGTGAGGTTGGGTATCTGTTGGAAAGAAATTGGAATGCGATAGCCAGACTGATATCTGCTGCAGAGAATAATCCTCAGATGGCTGAACCGGAGATGCTTCGCGTTCGTGAGTTGGCAAAGAAAAGCAAGACACCTGTCCTTGGAATTACAGGAACAGGTGGCTCAGGTAAATCATCTCTCGTAGATGAGCTTGTCCGCCGCTTTCTTCTTGACTTCCCGGATAAATTCATAGGCGTCATCTCTGTTGATCCGTCAAAAAGAAAAACAGGCGGGGCATTGTTAGGCGATCGTATTCGTATGAATGCCATTCGTAATCCCAGGGTTTATATGCGTTCACTGGCCACACGACAAAGCAATTTAGCCCTTTCAAAACACGTGAGTGAAGCTGTTGATATTTTAAAGGCTGCAAACTATGATCTTGTCATCCTTGAAACTTCAGGTATAGGGCAAAGCGATACTGAGATTCTTGACCATAGCAATGTTTCTCTCTATGTCATGACACCTGAATATGGTGCAGCGACACAGCTTGAAAAAATCGACATGCTTGACTTTGCTGACCTTATCGCATTGAATAAATTTGACAAGCGAGGGGCACTTGACGCTTTGCGTGACGTAAAGAAACAGTACAAGCGAAATCACCAGCTCTGGGAAACGGAGGATGATAAACTTCCTGTCTTTGGAACCATTGCTTCTCAATTCAATGATCCCGGGATGAATAATTTGTATTTGGCAGTCATGGGACAAATTGTTGAGAAGACAAATGCCCCATTGAAATCTTCTTATAAAATTTCTAAGGAGATGTCGGAGAAGATTTACGTCATCCCGCCCAACCGCACCCGTTACCTGAGTGAGATCACTGAAAACAACCGCAACTACGAAAAGTGGGCAAGAGAACAGAGTAATATTGCCGAGCAATTGTATGCACTGCATCTTTCAATGACTACTATCAAAGCAGGAAAGCTCGAGGACAGAGATAGATTATTGAAAGGCTTGGAGGAAACATTTGAAAACACAAAACTTCATCTGGATCCTATCAACTGGAAATTGTTGCAGGGTTGGGAGGCCAAGCGTAAACTTTATAAGGATGATGTATATACTTTCAAGGTTCGAAATAAAGAAATAAATATCCAGACACATACCGAGTCGCTTTCTCACTCGAAGATTCCCAAGGTTGTGACTCCATCTTATAATAGCTGGGGTGAAATTTTACACTGGATGCTGACAGAGAATGTCCCGGGTGAATTTCCTTATACATCAGGCATCTATCCATTCAAAAGAGAAGGTGAGGATCCGACACGGATGTTTGCGGGAGAAGGTGGGCCGGAGCGTACCAATCGTCGCTTTCACTATGTAAGCAAAGGAATGCCTGCAGCTCGCTTGTCTACCGCTTTCGATTCTGTTACACTTTATGGTAATGACCCCGATTGGCGCCCGGACATTTATGGTAAGATCGGAAATTCAGGAGTGAACATTTGTTGCCTTGATGACGCAAAAAAACTTTATTCAGGATTTGATCTTTCATCCCCTACGACTTCTGTTTCAATGACCATCAATGGACCGGCACCTATGTTGCTGGGCTATTTTATGAATGCAGCGATCGATCAGCAATGTGAGATTTATATTCACGAGAACGGTTTAGAAAAAGAGATCGAAAAAAAAATTGAAGCGATATATAAAAGGAAAGCTGTAAAGCGACCGGCTTACCAGGGTGAATTGCCTGAAGGGAATAACGGTCTTGGCTTATTTCTTTTAGGAGTGTCGGGCGATGAAGTTCTTCCTCATGACGTTTATGAAAAAATAAAAGCGGAAACACTTACCAAGGTTCGCGGAACTGTTCAGGCTGATATTCTCAAAGAAGATCAGGCACAAAATACCTGTATTTTCAGTACTGAGTTTGCACTGAGAATGATGGGTGATATCCAAAAATATTTTATTGACCAGCGAGTTCGCAATTTTTATAGTGTCTCCATTAGTGGCTATCATATTGCTGAAGCAGGAGCAAACCCGATCACACAGCTGGCATTTACCTTATCAAATGGATTTACATACGTCGAGTATTACCTGAGCCGTGGAATGCATATCGATGATTTTGCCCCTAACCTTTCATTTTTTTTCAGCAACGGTATAGATCCGGAATATGCCGTGATTGGAAGAGTGGCAAGAAAGATATGGGCTAAAGCCATTAAATTAAAATATGGCGGAAACGAGCGTTCACAAATGTTGAAGTATCACATTCAAACATCCGGACGCTCACTGCATGCACAGGAGATTGACTTTAATGACATCCGCACAACTTTGCAGGCCTTGTATGCAATTTATGATAACTGCAATTCTCTTCACACGAATGCATACGACGAAGCCATTACTACACCTACCGAAGAAAGTGTTCGTCGTGCTATGGCCATACAGCTTATAATCAATAAAGAATTAGGTCAGGCGAAGAACGAAAATCCATTACAGGGATCGTTCATCATAGATGAGTTAACAGATCTTGTTGAAGAGGCTGTATACAAAGAATTTGACAGGATCACCGAACGAGGTGGTGTTCTGGGTGCAATGGAGACCATGTACCAACGAGGGAAGATCCAGGAAGAATCATTGTATTATGAAACTTTGAAGCATACAGGTGAGTTTCCAATTATAGGAGTGAATACTTTTTTAAGTTCAAAGGGATCGCCTACGGTTTTACCTCGTGAGGTTATCAGGGCAGAGAAGGAGGAGAAGGAATATCAGATCCATATGCTGGAGGAGTTACATAAGGCCAACAAAGCTCAGGCTCAGGAATTACTCTCAAAGGTGCAGGATGCGGCAATTCAGAATAAAAATATTTTCGAACAATTAATGGAAGCTGCCAAATACTGTTCCATAGGTGAAATCACTCATGCACTTTTTGAGGTAGGCGGAGAGTATAGGAGAAATATGTAGTTAATTCGGCCCTGCTGTAAATGTTTTCTATCACATGATAAGCATGCCACCATCTATGACAATGCTAGTTCCCGTAATATAAGACGCAGCCTTGCCTGCAAGAAATACTACAGCATGTCCGATATCTTCAGGCTCTCCAAATCTCTTGATTGGTAACATCTGAATAAATGCTGCTGTTTGTTGCTCCATTGCCTTTAATTGCTTTGGATCCGGATTGTCTCCTCCTATGGTTTTAGCTCCCGGAGTATTCACACCTCCGGGAGCAATGTCATTCACAAGTATTCCCAGTGAGGCCACTTCCTTTGCAAATGAGCGGGTGAACATTCTCAAAGCAGCTTTTGAAGAATCATAGTGTGAAAGATTCCAGGCTACCGGCTTAATCGCATCAATTGAAGTGATATTGATTATCCGAGCACCATGTCCTTTTACTTCCATGACCTTGGCAAACTCTCTTGAAAGAAATGCAGCTGACTTTAGGTTGAGATCAACAGTATTATCCCACATGCTTTCATCCATATCCATCATTGGTCTGTACTTAAATATGCCTGCATTATTCACAAGAATATTCAAATCCCCGTATTGATCAATTGCTTTTTGAGGAAGAGAGGAAAGTTGAGAGATATTTCGCAGATCAATTTGCATATAGGAACATGCAGGGATGATCTCTTTTAATTCATTCATTGTTGACTTTGCTTCCTCAGGTTTTACTATGTCGGCAATAAGTACAATGGCGCCGGCTTTTGCAAGTGAAAGTGCAATGCCTTTTCCAATGCCCATTGCTCCACCGGTGACGATAGCAATTTGCCCTTTCAAGCTGAAGATTTCCTCGAGATAATTGTTCATGGTCATGTTGGATAAGTTTGGCTTTGATTTGAATTATTCCAAACTTATCCAAAAAAATACTAAGCAACTATGATGAAAGTCACCTGATGCAACAAAAGCAACTAATAAGCAGAGAAAGGATTGAGTTGTGCCGGACTTAAAAACTATTAGCGTATCAAACTCACGGCACCATTGCGTTCTTCCACATCGCCATCAGGGAAAATAATTTTCACGATGTAAACATAAACACCTTCGGCTGCATCTGAACCACCATCAGTCTTGCCATCCCAGCCGCCATTCAAGGAGTTCCAGCTGGCAATTTTTGCTCCCCATCTGTTGAAGATCTGACCTGAAACACCAAGGCTCGTCTTGTTAGTGAAAATATTGAAAAGTTCATTTTTTCCATCACCATTTGGCGTAAACACATTTGGAATGGTAATCTGAGTGTCATCATAAATCAGAATGGTCACTTGTGCTGTGTCTGTACAACCCTGAAGATCTGTACCTGTTAAGACAACTGTGTATGTTCCATTTGATTGATAGGTATGCAAAGGACTGTTTGCCGTTGATGTCGAACCGTCACCAAAATCCCAATGAAAACTATTTGCACTGAATGATCCATTTGTAAAAGTCACTGGTAAAGGAAAAGCACCTGTTAATGTATCGGCAGTAAATGAAACATTTAGATTGCTTGATCCAACAGAGACATTGCTAACATCAGATCCGCAACCGGTACTTACTGTTACGCTATAGGTACCTCCATTAGTGATGCTTATCGAAGCTGTAGTATCACCTGTAGACCATAGAAATGATGTTCCACCGGAGGCAGTAAGTGTTGCAACTTCATTCGGACAAAGCACAGTAGGAGCACCATTTATCACAGCCAAAGGCACCGGATCTGCAACAACACTTTGGGAAGCCGTATCCATACCACATGCATTACTGACAGTGAGCACGATATTATTGGTTGTACTGACAACAATGCTTGATGTTGTTTCTCCTGTCGACCATAAGTATGGCCCCGGACCGGCTGCACTCAGTGTCACGGATCCACCCTGACAAAAACTTGTAGGTCCGCTTGCAGCAATACTAGCTACCGGGAGAGGATCTACGACTACATTTTGAGATGCTGTGCTGGTACCGCAACTTCCTGTAACAGTAACTGTATATGTATTTGAATTGAATACTGTAATCGATTGTGTAGTTTCACCACTTGACCACGAATAAGTGTTACCTGCTGAAGAAGTCAACACGACTGAATCGCCCGAACAAAAACTTGTTGGTCCGCCGGCACTTATGCTTGCTACTGCACCGCTTCCTATGGTGATCTGTAAGTCAGTATATAAGGTGTCATTACAAATGCCGACAACTCCAAAGCGTAAAACATCTGTGCCCTGAAATCCTAGGTCGGTTTGGTAATCGCTGCTTAGTTGA
>Ga0116144_10000566_pt1 | contig 49551 bp, 46 predicted proteins | sample AD_UKC035_MetaG_FD_89746 | JGI IMG/M metagenome (GOLD analysis project Ga0116144, IMG submission 89746) | Active sludge microbial communities of municipal wastewater-treating anaerobic digesters from USA - AD_UKC035_MetaG | ecosystem: Engineered > Bioreactor > Anaerobic > Digestate | place: USA...
ACGATGGCGGTGATCATGGTGGCCGGCAACGCCCTGACCATTCCCCGTTCGCCGCTGGACCCGGTACGGCCGCTGACCAGCAATATCGCCCTGGAGATGGGCTATGCCACCGGGGATCACCAGAAGGCGCTCTTCGCCACCGGCATCGTTCTCTTCATCTTCATCCTGGTGCTCAACATCCTGGCCACCGTCACCGCCCGGCTGGGCGCCGGGGAGCTGAAACGATGAGACTCCTGCCCCACAACCCGGACCGGGACCAGCGGATCATGGAGTCCGGCTGCCGGCTGATGGCGGCCCTGGTGCTCTCGATCCTGCTCTTCATCATCGGGTTCATCCTCGCCCGCGGCCTTCCGCAGTTGAAACCGGCCTTCATCTTCGGCCAGCCGGAGATGATGGGCGAGCGCGGCGGCATCTTCCCGACGCTGCTGGGCACCTTCCTGCTGCCCCTGGTCGCCCTGCTGATCGCCACCCCGCTCGGGGTCGGCACCGCCGTTTACCTGACCGAGTACACCCGGCCGAACCGCCTCACCGCGGTCATCCGCTTCGGGACCGAGTGCCTGGCCGGCATCCCGTCGATCATCTTCGGCCTCTTCGGGTTCGTGCTCTTCGTGGTCACCCTAAAACTTGGCTGGTCGATCCTCTCCGGCGGCCTGACCCTGGCGGTGATGGTGCTGCCGACCATCATCCGGACCAGCGAGGAGGCGATCGGGACGGTACCGCGCCATTACCGGGAGGTGGCCCTCTCTTTGGGCGCCACCCGCTGGCAGGCCGTCACCCGGGTGGTGCTGCCGAGCGCCTTCCCCGGCATCCTGACCGGCATCATGCTGGCCTTCGGCCGCTCGATCGGGGAGACGGCCGCCGTCATCTTCACCGCCGGCATCTCGCTCAAGCGGCCGCTCTCGGCCCTGGACTCGGTCCGCACCATGGCCGTCCACTTCTACATCCTGGTCCGGGAGGGCATCAGCCTGCCGAACGCTTACGGCACGGCAGCGCTCCTGATCCTGCTCATCCTGGCGGTCAACGTGGCCACCTACTGGCTGATGCACCGTTTCCTGAGGCGGATCCATGGCTGACCCGATCATCCGGACCGAGGGCCTCGGCCTGACCGGCAACGGCGACCGGCTGCTCGGCTCCATCTCGATCGAGCTGGAGCGCAACACCATCCTGGGCATCATCGGTCCGACCGGCAGCGGCAAAACCTCCTTCCTGCGCGTGATCAACCGCCTGATCGAGTTCGATCACGGCTACCGGGTAAGCGGCCGGGTCTATTTCGAGGGACGCGACATCTACCAGCCGGAGGTCGACCTGGCCTGGCTGCGCCGCCAGATCGGGATGGTCTTCGCCCTGCCGATGCCGCTGCCGATGTCCATTTACGAAAACCTGACCTTCGGACCACGCCTGAACGGCATCCGGAATCGGGCCGCGCTGGAGGAACTGGTCGAGAACAGCCTGCGCTCGGCCTATCTCTGGGAGGAGGTCAAGGACCGGCTGGAACTCCCGGCCCTGAAACTCTCCGGCGGGCAGCAGCAGCGCCTCTGCCTGGCCCGCATCCTGGCCCTGAAGCCCAGGGTGGTCCTGCTGGACGATCCCTGCAGCGGCCTGGATCCCATCTCCACCAGCCGGATCGAGGAGGCCATCATCCGGCTGAAGAAACACTTCTCCTTCATCCTGGTAACCAACAACACCAAGCAGGTGAGCCGGGTGGCCGACCGGACCGCTTTCTTCCTTTACGGGGAGCTGATCGAGACCGGCCCCACCGCGAAAATCTTCACCGCGCCGGCCGACCGGCGCACCAACGATTACATCACCGGCCGCTTCGGCTGAGCCGCCCATGGACGAGATCAAGATCGAGATCGAACGGCTGAACCTCCATTACGGTAATTTCCAGGCGCTCCGGGAGATCAACGCCGCCTTCCCGGCCGGCCGGATCACCGCCCTCATCGGCCCCTCCGGCTGCGGTAAATCGAGCCTGCTGCGCTGCCTGAACCGGATGAACGACCTGGTGCCGGGGGCCCGGATCCAGGGGCGGATCAGCCTGGACGGGGAGGAGATCACCGGGCCGGAAATCGACCTGATCAGCCTGCGCAAGCGGGTGGGCATGGTCTTTCAGAGGCCGAACCCCTTCCCTTTATCGGTCCGGGACAATGTCACCTACGGCCTGCGCATACATAACCTGGCCCCGGAGGCGGACTGGGACGGGATCGTGGAGGAGAGCCTGCGCCGGGCCTGGCTCTGGCGGGAATTGAAGGACCGGCTCCGGGACAACGCCCTCTCCCTGCCGCTGGACCAGCAGCAGCGCCTTTGCGTCGCCCGGCTGCTGGCCGTGAAACCGGAGGTGCTGCTGCTGGACGAACCGGCCAGCGCCCTCGACCCGATCGCGACCGAGAAACTCGAGGAGCTCCTGCGGGTGCTCAAGCAGGATTACACGGTGGTCATCGTCACCCACAACATGGACCAGGCCTCGCGCATATCCGATTTCTGCGGTTTCTTCCTGCTCGGAGAAATGGTCGAATTCGGCGAGACCGAGGCGATGTTCCGGAAGCCGGCCCGGCCCGAGACCGAAAGCTATATCACCGGCCGGTTCGGATGAGGCGGGCCAATCAAGGGGAGGTTGCCAAATGAAGAGGCAGATGGACCTGGAGATGCAGGAACTCAAGCGTCAGCTGATACTCATGGACAACCGGGCCGAGGAGTCGATCACCAAGGCTTCCCGGGCGCTGGAGCAGCTCTCGCCCGAGCTGGCCCAGGAGGTCATCAGCAGCGACACGGAAATCGACCGGATGGAGAACGAGCTGGAGGAAAAGGCGGTTGTCTTCATCGCGCGCCACCAGCCGCTGGCCAGCGACCTGCGCTTTATCGTGATGGTTTCCAAGATCGCCAGCGAGCTGGAACGGATCGCCGACCTGGCGGTGGATATCGCCCAGCGCGCCCTGGAGCTGGTCGGCCAGCCCCACATCAAGCCGCTGATCGATACCCCCAAGCTGACCCGGCTGGCCGAACAGATGGTCCACAAGTCGATCGAGGCTTTTGTCAATCTTGACGGGGAGCTGGCCCGGTTCGTCCGCAGCCAGGATGACCAGGCGGACTTCCTGCGCGATTCGATCTACCGCGAGCTGACCGAGATCATCAGCCGGAACGGCAGCCTGGCGCCCCGGGCCATCCCGCTCATCCTGGTCGCCCGCCACCTCGAACGCATCTGCGACCACGCCACCAACATCGCCGAAGACGTGGTCTTCCTGGCCGAGGCCAAGAATATCAAGCACTCCGGCGCCGGCGCCGCCTGAGCTGGTCAGACCCGCCGCAACCGCAAATCCGGGGGAGGCGTTTCATCGCTTTCCCCCTCTCGCCTCCCGGTCTTCGCGCGCTTCTGCTGGTACATCAGGCGGTCGGCCTGGATCAGCAGTTCGTCGATCGAAACCGGCTGCTCCGGCGAGAAGATGGCCAGGCCGGTGCTGATGGCCAGCTGGTACTTGCGGACATTCTCGGCGTTGAACTTGTCCAGCCCCCGCTTAAGCCGTTCGGTAAGCAGTTTGCTGCTGAAATCCGGGGCGCCGATGGCCAGCACCACGAACTCGTCCCCGCCGATCCGGGCCACGATATCCGACTCCCGGAAGAGGGTCTTGAGAATGTTGGCGGCGTCGATGATGGCCTGGTCCCCCTCCTGGTGGCCGAAGGTATCGTTGATATGCTTCAGGCCGTTGAGGTCGGCAAAGAGCAGGACCAGATCCTTCTTTGAGCGTTTTGAAATTTTCATCTGCTGCTCGGCCAGGGTGAAGAAGCCCCGGCGGTTGTAAAGCCCGGTCAATTCGTCCCGCATCGAGATGGTGCGCAGCTCCTCCTCGAAACGGCGCCGGGAGGTGATGTCGCGCAGCACCGTGACCCGGACCTCGCGCCCCTGGTAGGGCATCTTCCGGGTCTGGGCCTCGGCGTAAAAGGAGGTCCCGTCCCGCTTGACCATCTGGCATTCCTGGGGTGACGCATCGGGATCGGCGTCGTGCAGGCGCTGCTGGACCATCCCCCGGTGCTCCGGGACAACCAGGCTGACAAACTCCAGGTTCCGCAACTCCTCGATCGGATAACCGAAGATCTCGACGAAACGCGTGTTGACATCGAGAATCCGGTCGGATTCGATCAGGGCCACGCCCTCGAAGGCCGATTCGGAGAGAATCCGGAACCGGACCTCGCTTTCGGCGAGGGCCGCCTGGGATTCGCGCTGGATGAGCAGGTACCAAAGGATGAGAAAATAGATAAGCGCGGAAGTCCCCAGGATGAAGAGCCACCCCTTGAAGACGCTGGCCAGGATGAGAATGGCGGGGTTTTTTATAACCCGGAAGAGAAACTCGTCGGTCAACAGGATCCAGAAGCCGCTGAGAAGGGCAAAAAGACCGGTGATGACCAGGGCCGTCCAGTTGTTGTTGCTTTGAAGACGTGATTTCAGTAGCCGCCTGAGCATGGGGACTCGGGACCGACCTCCTTTCTTAATGCCAACCTTTTTGGCAAATAACTCATTTTGTCGTCGCCGGCGCGTACCGGTAATAATCCTCGGGAACGCTCTTGACGATTTCGTTCACGGCGTTGTCCAGCATCACCATCAGGGCCTTCTCCATCGGCGTGTTGCGGTACTTTTCCAGTCCACCCGCCAGGACCACGTTGCCGATCAGGGCCCCGCCGAAACCGCCGACCTTGAAGTTGGAGGCCTTGCCCTCCACCCGCGCCGTGTTGAGAACCCGGGTGGTGCGGACGTCAACCAGGCGCAACTCGGCGGCCACGTAGGCCTCGTTCTTCGAAATCCGGAAGCCGCCGCCGAACTTGGCCGGCAAGGGAATTACCAGGCCGCCGCCGCCGGTCCCGGCCGCCTCGGGTTCGAAGGCGGTCACCGCGCCCATCACCAGGATGTCGGCCCCTTCCCAGGTCCCCTTCTCGGCCGCCTTGCCGGCCTCGGTGTACCCCGACTGGGTCAGGTTCAATTCCTCCTTGATTTCATTCAAGGTCTCGCCCCGCTCCAGCACGATGAAGCGGTTGGAACGGAAGAGGGCGCTGACCAGGGCGTCGGTCATGCCTTCGCCGATCTCACCTCCGGCCTTGGCGGCCTTGATCTTGAAGGAGGCGACCCCGACGCGGGCCTTGGGCCCCTGGTAGGCGGCCACCTCCTTGACACCCGGACCACCGGTGGTGACCGTGGTCTTGACGCTCTCCTCGGTGGTGGCGCAAGAGGCCGCCAGTAAAAGCAGGCCGACTACGCCCAAAAGGATTCCCGCCTTCTTCATATCCGCCTCCGGAACCTGAAAAGGATGCCCCTGCCGATCTCTTAAAAGATTTTACCCGACTTTAACGAAAAAGGTAAGCCGCCGGGCCCGCCATCATTTTACCATAAACCCCTGAAAACCGATTCAAACGCTTCGGGCCGCCGCTTATGCCGACCCGGGAAACGGCCGCCATTAAACGCCGGAGAGAGCCGATTCCGCCAGCATCTCCGCCCGCAGGCCGGGGAACTTTTCCCGGAGGCGATCCGCCTTCGCGGTATCTAAGAGCGAAAGGCCTTGCTTCCGCAAAGCCATGGTTGTCCCGATCCAGGTGTTCGTCCAGCCGGTTTCCACCGACCAGGCGCCCCAGTCGGCGTCGGCGGAACTGCCCCAGTATTCCCAGAGCCGGTAGTCGAAACCGCGCATCCAGGCGCCGTCCAAGTAAGGGTGTGATTCGGAAGCGATCTGTACCCGGCAAAGAAACGCGGCCAGGCGATCCCCGGCCTCTTTCAGACGGGGGTCCGCGGTGCTGCAGAAGGCCTCGTGCAGGCCGATGAAAGCATACCCCAGGCTGTAGAGAAGATCGCAGGCCGGATCGCCGTTTTCCTGGATCAGCGGCGCTTCGGTGGTGCCGTATTTTTCGTTGGAAGCCGGCGGCGGATACTGTCCCTTGTCGAGAGCGCCCAGCCTTTCGCGGATGGCCCCGCCGGGCTGCATGTCGACCTGCAATCCAGCCAGGATGCGCTCAAGCCAGTCACGATACTCGGGCCGGGACTCGATCCGGAGGAGCCAGGCCAGCGGCAGCAGCATCCGGGCCATCTCCTGGGTCAGGCCGTTGGTCCATTGCCAGCGGTCGGGATAAGCCTCCATGGTCAGCCGGAGCGCGTTGGCCGTCCGGTCAAGGAAACCACGGTAGCCGGTCAGGGCGTAGGCCCACAGAAAGGCCGCCCACAGGTAGGCCTGGAAATGCGGCTGAAGGTTCAGGGTTGGCTCGGCGTTCAAGTGGCGCCAGCCATCAACCTGCTGGAAGGTGGCGGGATAATCAAAGCGCTTTCTCCGAAACCCCAGCGAACCGGAGGTGCGCAGGTTGGCCAGGAGACAGCGCAGAATGCGCTCATCCCAGCGGGTTTCCTCCAGGAGGCCCGAGGCGCAAAGCGAGGCGATCAGGACCCGGGCGTTGTCGTCGCCGTAAAAAACCGGCCCCTTCTCGTACCAGTTGCAAAGGCCGTAGACGGGACTGGTCGGGTCGGCCTGGATGAAATCCGGCGAGAGCCAGAGATAATCCATCAGGCGGCCGGCCAGGCGGCGGCTGTCGGGCTGGTGCTTCAGGCTCCAGTCGCAGGCAAAGAGCATGCCCGTTTCGGCAAGGCAATCGGCCCGGGCCCAGGTCTTCAACCGCTGGCGCCCCGTGTAATCTATTCCGGCTTCAAACCCCTCGATGACGCCTTTAAAACCACCCCGGGAAAAGGCGACGTTGTAAATGGCCTGGTTCCTGAACCAGGCGGTCAGCCGTTCCCGGGCACGCGATTCGGCCTCCGGCGGCAGCTCGTCCGTCTCGTCGAAACTGGGGCGAACCGTCATCCGCCAGTTCAACCGAGGCGGACTTTCACCTGGCTCCAGCCAGGCCAGGATGGCGGTCCAGACCTTACGCCAGGACTCCTGCGGACCATAGCGGCCGGTGATGAAATTGCTCAGCTGGCTGGTGGCCACCAGCAGGCCGGGATAATGTTCCGGCTGGAGGAGGATGGGAAAGGCGGCCGCCGGAATTCCATAAACCGCCCGGCGGTAGCCGGCGACCCGCGCCGCGGCCAAGTGGGCCGCCCGCGGCTCCACGGGAAGAAACCAGCAGCCGTGCAGGGCCAGAAGGCTACCTTTTTCGAGGGCCGGGGCGAAGAAATCCGAGGTCACGACAATCCGTTCCCATTCCGCCTGGCGCGCTTCGCCCATTTCCAGGCCGGGCAGGGCGCCGGGATATTCCAGGTAAAGACGCAGCGATTTGGCCTGGGCGCCTTCTAGAAAAGCCCGGCTCACCGCCGGACCCGGAACGGGGTACCCGTCAGCCAGCATGAGAATCGCCGAGCCGGCCGCCGCCTCCCGCCGGGCGGTTTCGAGGTCGCCGCACCTCCGGTGGCCGCCGGCCGAGGAATTCTGAAGGGTGAGCCAGAGATCGTTCTTTTCGGAACAGACAAAAATCATCGGTTTATCCCCGATCTGAAAAATACTCCCCCGCCGCCCCCTGAGGTCAGGGGTTCGAGCCGCATCGGCAAACGGTGAAAACAAGTGGAGATAGGGGGGCTCGAAAACACCCGCTAATACCAATTTGCCTTCAAACAGATAGCTTTGTTGGCTGCGTCGGCCGCTTCGTCAGAGTACCTTCAGTACGCTTCCTGGCGGCCTCCTGGCCGTCGCGCTCTCTGTCCGAATGCAAACCGGTATCGCTCCAATTACGCTAACCTCACGCTTCGCTTTTCAGGTGAGGGGAGACCCCTCCCCTGACAGCCCCTCCCCCAAAGGATACCTAACGCGGGGGAGTACTCCCCCGCCGCCCCCTGAGGTCAGGGGTTCGAGCCGCATCGGCAAGCGGTGAAAACAAGTGGAGATAAGGGGGCTCGAACCCCTAACCTCCTGCTTGCAAAGCAGGCGCTCTCCCATTGAGCTATATCCCCAATCAAGCCAAAATTTTGGTATGATAATTGTACCCGCGGCGGCGGCGGGTGTCAAAGCCGGTTTGCCCCCGGCCGCCGGTTTCTAATATAATCTTTCGTTATGGAAACGACCAAGGTCTGGAACCTGCTGGATACCGGCGGCCGGGACGGCGCCTGGAACATGGCCTGCGACCTGAAGCTGCTGGCGGCGGCCGAACGGAAAGAGATCGGCCCGACCCTGCGCTTTTACCGCTGGGAGCCGCCGGCGGTCTCCCTGGGGGCAACCCAGAAGGCCGAGGAGGAAGTTTCGATCGAGTTCTGCCGGCGGGAAGGGATCCCGGTCGTCCGGAGGCCCAGCGGCGGCGGGGCCATCTTCCACGACGACGAGCTCACCTACTCTTTCGTCGCCCGGACCGAGGCCCACCCGGACTTTGGAGACCTGCTGAAATCCTACTACCTGATCATCGAGGGGCTGCGGCGGGGTCTGGCCGGACTCGGGGTCCCGGCCGATACCCGCGGCGGCGCCGGCGGCGGTTCGCCCGAGCGGTACCTGCCCTGCTTCGCCCTGGCCAGCCGGCACGATCTAACCTCCGGCGGCAAGAAACTGATCGGCAGCGCCCAGAAACGACGGCGCCAGGCCTTTCTCCAGCACGGATCCCTGCCTTTCAGTTACCGACCCGAACTGGTAAACCGAATCTTCCTTCGCCCCGAGAACTTTTTCGAGAAGGCCACCTGCCTCACCGAAACGCTGGGCGGCCGACGCCCGCCGGAAACGGCCGTCAAGCAGGCGCTCCAGGCCGGACTGGAGAGCGTCTTCGGATGTTCCTTCCAGGGGCTGGAATTCAAATTCTAACCGGAAGTCAACCGGCCCGCCTCACTCTTTTTCGCCCAGCCTGGCCAGCAGCGGCTTCAGGTAGCGGCCGGTATATGATTTTTTACTCCGGGCCACCTCGGCCGGGGTGCCGCAGGCCACCAGTTCCCCCCCGCGTTCCCCGCCTTCGGGACCAAGATCGATCAGGTAATCGGCCGTCTTGATGACGTCCAGGTTGTGCTCGATCACCACCACGGTGCTCCCCTTCTCCACCAGGCGGTTCAAAAGGTGGAGCAGTTTCCTGATGTCGGCGAAGTGCAGGCCGGTGGTCGGTTCGTCCAGCAGGTAGAGGGTCCGTTCGCTCCCCTTGCGGGCCAGTTCGGCGGCCAGTTTGACCCGCTGGGCCTCCCCGCCGGAGAGGGTGGTGGCCGGCTGGCCCAGCTCCAGGTAGCCGAGGCCGACTTCGTTCATAATGGCCAGCTTGTCGCGCACGGAGGGGATGTTGCGGAAGAACTCCACCGCCTCCTGGATCTGCATCTTGAGCACGTCGGCGATGTTCTTGCCCTTGTAGAGGATCTCGAGCGTCTCCCGGTTGTAGCGGGTTCCCCGGCAGACCTCGCAGGGCACGAAAATGTCGGGCAGGAAGTGCATTTCGATCTTGGTGATGCCCTCGCCCTGGCAGGACTCGCAGCGGCCGCCCTTGACGTTGAAGCTGAACCGGCCGGGCGTGTAGCCGCGGAGGCGGGCCTCCGGCAGCCGGCTGAAGAGATTGCGGATCTCGGTGAAAAGGTTGGTGTAGGTGGCCGGGTTGCTCCGGGGTGTCCGCCCGATGGGCGACTGGTCCACCTCGATCACCTTGTCGATCAGGTTGGCGTTGACGATCTCCCGGTGGCGGCCCGGCGCCTCCCGGGTGTCGTAAAGCCGCTTCCGGAGTCCCTTGTAAAGGATTTCGTTGACCAGGGTGCTCTTGCCGGAACCGGAGACGCCGGTCACGCAGATCAGGAGGCCGAGCGGGAAACGCACGTCGATCTTCTTGAGGTTGAACTCCTGGGCGCCGCGCACCTCGAGGCAGCGGCCCGGGTCCGGCCGCCGGCGCCGGGCCGGGACCGGGATGCGCTCTTCGCCGCGCAGGTAGCGGGCCGTAATCGACTCCGGCACCGCCAGGACTTCGTCCAGGGAACCGGCCGCCACCACCTTTCCGCCGTAGATGCCGGCGCCCGGTCCCAGGTCGACGATGTAGTCGGCGCTGCGGATGGTCTCCTCGTCGTGCTCGATCACCACCACGGTGTTGCCCAGGTCGCGCAGGTCCTGGAGGGTCTTGAGCAGCTTGCTGTTATCCCGCTGGTGGAGTCCGATGCTCGGCTCGTCCAGGATGTAGAGGACGCCCACCAGGCCGCTGCCCACCTGGGTGGCCAGGCGGATGCGCTCGCTCTCGCCGCCGGAAAGGGTATGGCCGACCCGGTCCAGGGTCAGGTACTCCAGGCCCACCGAAATCAGGAACTGGAGGCGGCTCCGGATCTCCTTGATCACCTGGCTGCTGATGATCGCCTGGCGCTCGTCCAGGTCGAGCGCCGCAAAGAAATCCCGGGCCTTCTCCACCGACAGCCGGACCACGTCCCAGATGCTCCGGCCGTTCACGGTAACCCCCAGCGACTCCGGCTTGAGCCGGGCGCCCTGGCAGGCCGAACAGGGCAGTTCGCGCATGTAACGGCTCAACTCCTCGCGGCGGTACTCGCTCTCGGTCTCCAGGTAGCGCCGCTTGAGGTTGGGAATTACGCCCTCGAACTCGTGCTCCTGGCTGCCGTAGAGAAGCGCCTGCCGCTGCTCCCGGCTGAGGTCCGCGTAACGGTGGTCGAGGCTGAAGCCGAGGTTCTTGGCCAGGCTGCGCAATAACCAGCGGTAGTATAAAAAGATGCCGCGGCCGCCGGCCTCCTGCCAGGGCTTGACCGCGCCCTCCCGCAGGGTCTTGCGCTTGTCCGGCACCACCAGGTCGGGATCGAAGACGATCTGGGTCCCCAGGCCCTTGCACTCCGGGCAGGCCCCATACGGACTGTTGAAGGAGAACATGCGCGGGGTCAGTTCCTCGAAGTTGAAGCCGCAGGCGGAACAGGCGTAACGCTCGCTGAAGAGCAGTGTTTCGGAACCGACCAGGACCGTGAGCAAGCCCTGGCCGAGTTTCAGGCCGGTCTCGACCGATTCGGTCACCCGCGCCTTCTCGGCCGGGCTCACCTCCAGGGTATCGACCAGGACCTCGATGGTGTGGTTCCGGTAACGGCTCAGCTTGATCTCCTCGGATACCTCGTGGAAGCGGCCGTCAACCCGTACTTTCAGGAACCCGGCCCGGGCCACCTGGGCAAAAATTTCCCGGTACTCGCCCTTGCGGCCGCGCACCATCGGCGCCAGAATCGAGACCGACGTGGCGGCGGGTAGTTCCAGGATCCGGTCGGTGATGTCCTGGACGGTCTGGCGGCTGATGACCCGGCCGCACTTCGGGCAATGGGGCGTCCCGACCCGGCTGAAAAGGAGGCGCAGGTAATCGTAGATCTCGGTAATGGTCGCCACCGTCGAACGGGGGTTGCCGCCGGCTCGGCGCTGCTCGATGGCGATGGCCGGGGGCAGGCCCCAGATGTGGTCCACGTCCGGTTTCTGCATCTGTTCCAGGAACTGGCGGGCGTAGGCCGACAGGCTTTCTATGTAACGGCGCTGCCCCTCGGCGTAGAGGGTATCGAAAGCCAGCGACGACTTGCCGCTGCCGGAGATGCCGGTGACCACGATAAGGCGGTTGCGGGGCAGTTCCAGGTCGATGTTCTGAAGGTTATGCTCCCGGGCGCCCCGGACAATTATCTTTTCTTCCATAAGATTGCACGGACGGTATGGGTTATTTCCATATTTCAAAAAAAGCCGCCGGAGCAACCGGCGGCGAGAAAAGGCCGGCCCCGGCCCCGAGCAAATCCGCCGTTATTTTTCAGCGGCCCGGCCGCCGCGGGCCGGAACCGGCGAAAAACGGCGGTTCACGCTGAGACGGTGAGCCGGCAGCCCTTCCAGTTCGGCCAGCGCCTCCAGGTCGCGGGCCCAGGCCTTGAGTCCGGACCGGCTCCAGGCAATCCGGGACGAGGAGCGGAGGAAAGTCAGAACCGAGAGTCCGGAGAAGGCGGCCGCGGCCCCGCCGGTCGGCAGGACATGGCTGGGTCCGGCCAGGTAATCCCCGAGCGCAACCGGGCTGTAGGCCCCGACAAAAACGGCGCCGGCCCGGTCGATCCGGCGGGCGAGCCCGGCCGCCGACCGGCCGATGAGAACCAGGTGCTCGGGGGCCAGGCCGTTGAGCTCGTCCACCAGCCGGCCGGGCGTCACCAGCCGCATGACCCCGGGGCCGCCGGCGGCCAGCATCTTCCGGGCGAAGGACCGGTCGGCGGTAACCAGCACCGCCAGCCCCTGGCGGTGTTCGGCCTGGGCGGCCAGTTCGGCCTTCACGAATTCGACCGGCGCGGTCCGATCGGCGCAAACGACGACCTCGCTCGGGCCGGCCGGGCAGTCGATATCGACCCGGCCGTAAAGGAGGCGCTTGGCGGCCGCCACGTACTCGTTGCCCGGCCCGACGATCTTGGCCACCCGGGGCACCTGCCGGGTGCCGAAGGCCAGGGCGGCGACGGCCTGGGCGCCTCCGATCTTGAAGATCCGTTCCACGCCGAGCCAGGCAGCGGTCGCCACCACGGCCGGGTTGGCCCGGCCCCGGCGGTCCGGGGGCGTGACCAGGACGATCTCCCGGACGCCGGCCACCCGGGCCGGCACGACCGTCATCAGGACCGTCGAAACCAGGGGAGCGGTCCCGGCCGGGATATAAATGCCGACCGGCGAGATCGGATTGAAAACGCGTTCCACCCGCTCCCCCCGGCCGCCGGCGGTAAATCCGGCCGGCAGTTCCCGGCGGGCGAAGTCGACCAGCCGGTCGGTCACCCGCTGGAGCCGGGCGAGCCATTCCCCGGTGAGGAAGGCGCGTCGGGCGGCCATTGTTTCAGCCGGACCGACCTGAAAACGCTTCAGCGCCACGCCGTCGAAACGGAGGGTGAATTCGGCCAGGGCCTCGTCGCCGGCGGCCCGAACCTTTTCGATGATCCCGGCGGCTGCGGACTCGGCCGCGTCAAAACGGCGGCGCCGTTCCGCCAGGATGGATTCCAGCCGTTCCCGGGAGACCTGTTCCATATCTCAAGACTCCTCGAAATCAAAACCAATCTTCCGGAAAAGGGAGGCGACCCGGACCGGCCGACCCCGGCGCACCGATTCCAGGGCGGCGAAGACCAGGGCCAGGCTCTTCAGGTTGTCGGCCCCGGAGGTCTCCGGTTCGCGCCCCTCGCGGATGGCCGCCAGCAATTCGTCAATCACCTCGGCCTGGCTGTTGGCGCGGCCGGATTCGGCGCCGGGGACCGGCACCTCGCGAACCTCGGCGGGCGCCTCGGCCGGGGTCAGCCAGAGACGGTTGTTGCAGGAAAGAAGCAGGCCCTTCTCACCCTCCAGCCGCCAATCGCCGTTCCACTCGGTATTGAAGCCCCGGGCTACCCAGGAACCGAAGTAACTGACCACGCCGCCGCCGGCCAGGGAAAAGACCAGCGCCACGGCCGGATCATGCCGGAACCAGGACCAGCCGGGCCGGAAGGAACGGGCATAGACCTCGACCGCTTCCTCGGCCAGGAAACCGCGCATCAGGTCGAAATGATGGATGGCCATGTCCACCAGCAGGGGATAATCCATCTCCTCCCGGAAACCGCCGAAATGGGGACCGCGCTGAAAGGTTACCTGGCCGGAGCCGATGGCGCCCAGGCAGCGCTCCCGGGCGGTCAGCCGTTGAACGGTGCGTGCCCACGGGGTGAAACGGTAATTCTGGGCGACCATCAGTTTCCGATCGTAGCGGCGGGCCGCCTTGACTATGGCGGCCGCCGATTCCAGGCGGTCGGCCAGGGGCTTCTCGACCAGGATGTGCAGGCCGGCCTTGAGACCGGCCAGGGAGACCGCCCGGTGCTGGTCGGGCGGAGTCACGTTTACCAGAACCCCGGCCGGCCGGGCCTTCAGGCAGGCCGCCAGCGAAACGAAGCAGTCGGATTCGTCCAGGCCGGCGGCGGCCCGGGCCGCCGTCAGGTTGGCGGGGTTGACGTCAACCACCCCGGCCAGCGAAACGGCCGGGTGTTCTTTCAGGACCTTGAGCCAGGACCGGCCGTGCTTCCCGACCCCGGCCAGGATCATCCGGGTCTTTTCCATCTCAGCTCCCATGGCGGCGCCTCACCGGGGACTCTCGGCCGCCGGCCGGCTCTCGGAGAGGCGCTTGATGTGCTTGAGCCGGACGAAATTCTCCCGTTCCGACTCTTCCAGCCGCAGTTCGATCGCCCGGGTCGTCCGCTCCAGTTCCGGAATAAGTATGAACTCCAGGCTGTTGACCCGGCGCCGGGTCCGTTCGATTTCGACGGCGAAACGGATCATGGTCGTCTCCAGCTCGGCCAGTTTCAAAATATCCGGAGCCAGCTGCCGGTAGGCGCCCAGGCTGTCGAAAAGATCGAGCGGCCGGCTGGAGAACTTTTCCGGCCGGGGCGTCCACTCGGCCCGCAGGTTGGGAATCTCGATGTTGAGCAGGCGCGACGATTTCAAGCTGACCCGGGACTGGTAGGCCGGCGGGGTCAGAAAACGCAGCATCTCCCCTTCGCTGCGGCCGGCCCGCACCGACAGGTAGCCGGCGGCCGCTTTCCGGAAGCGGTTTTCCAGCCCTTCGCGCGAACCGCGGCTCTCCTCCACCAGCCGGTAAAAATTGGTCAGCAGCTGCTCTTCCTTGTCCTTCAGGAGGCGGTGGCCGCGCCGGGCCAGGGCCAGGCGGCGCTTGAGCCGCAGCAACTCCATCCGGGTCGGGCTGACTTTAAACATGTCGGGGCGATCCGATTCAGGCGTTCCGGTTGGGATCCGGCAGGAAACGATCCAGGATCTCGGTGCGGATGCGCTTCAACTCCGAACGCGGCAGGCCGGCCAGCAGGCGCCAGCCGGCGTCGAGCGTCTCCAGCACCGCCCGTGATTCGGATTCGCCCTGGTTGATGAATTCCTTCTCAAAGGCATCGCTGAACCTGAGCATCGCCTGGTCGATCTCGGAAAGGGCCGCCTCGCCCAGGACCACCGCCAGTTCGCGCGCCTCGCGGCCGCGGGCGTAAGAGGCGAAGAGCTGGCTGGCCAGGTTGGCGTGGTCCTCGCGGGTCCGGCCCGGCCCGATGCCCTTGTCACGCAGCCGCGAGAGCGAGGGCAGCACGTCGACCGGCGGGTAAATTCCGGCCTGGTGGAGGCTGCGCGAAAGGATGATCTGCCCCTCGGTGATGTACCCGGTCAGGTCGGGAATCGGGTGGGTCTTGTCGTCCTCCGGCATTGAGAGGATCGGCATCTGGGTGATGGAACCGGGGCGTTCCTTGATCCGGCCGGCCCGCTCGAAAATGGAGGCCAGGTCGGTGTAAAGGTAGCTGGGATAACCGCGGCGGCCGGGCACCTCGTTGCGGGCCGCCGAAATTTCGCGCAGGGCCTCGGCGTAGTTGGTGAGGTCGGTGAGGATGACCAGGATGTGCATGCCCAGTTCGAAGGCCAGGTACTCGGCCGCGGTCAGGGCCATGCGCGGAGTGGCGATGCGTTCGATGGCCGGGTCGTCGGCCAGGTTGATGAAAAGCACGCTGCGTTCGATGGCGCCGGTCTGGCGGAAGTCCCGGATAAAGAAATCGGCCTCTTCAAAGGTGATGCCCATGGCGGCGAAGACGATTCCGAATTTTTCGGCCTGGCCCAGCACCCGGCTCTGACGGCAGATCTGGGCGGTCAGCCGGTTGTGCGGCAGACCGCTCCCGGAGAAGATGGGCAACTTCTGGCCGCGCACCAGGCTGTTGAGCCCGTCGATGGCCGAAATGCCGGTCTCGATGAACTCCGACGGGTAATCGCGGCTGACCGGGTTGATCGGCGTTCCGTTGATGTCCAGGTACTCTCCGGGAATGGGCCGCGGGCCGCCGTCAATGGGGCCGCCCAGGCCGTCGAAGACCCGGCCCAGCAGGTCGGGCGAAACGCCCAGCTGGAGGGGGCGCCCCTCGAAGCGCACCCTGGTCTGCGAAGGATTGAGGCCGGTCGTGCCTTCGAATACCTGCAGCAGCGCCCGGTCGCCGTCCAGTTCCAGGACCTGGCCGCGGCGCCGTGAACCATCCGGCAGGATGATCTCGGCGATCTCGTTGAAGGTGACGCCCGAGACGCCTTCGACCAGGAGCAGGGGACCGACGATTTCCCGTACCGAGCGATATTCTTTAGCCAGTGATTTCATAAGTCACCGTCAATTGTGAAGTGCTTCGAAGGAGGTGACGATCTCCTTTTCAAGCGCGTGGAAATGGGAGAGATTGTCCTCGGCCACGTAGCGGTTTCGAACGATCTGTTCCCGGACCGGCAGGCCCAGGATACGGTTGAGCGGGACCCCCTCGGAAAGCGCCTCCTCGGATTTCTGGTGAAAGAGGGCGATGGTCTTGAGCATCAGGTACTGCTTCTGGAGCGTGGCGTAGGCGTCGTTCTCGTCAAAGGCGAACTGGTGCAGGAAATCCTCGCGCAGGCTCCGGGCGGTGTCCATCAGGAGGCGTTCCTGGAGCGAGAGCGTCTCGGTGCCGATGAGCCGGATGATCTCCTTCAACTCCGCCTCGCGGCCAAGTATGCCCATCGCCCAGCGGCGCAGTTCCGGCCACTCCGGGGCGACCTCGGCGCCGAGAAAACCCTCCAGGTTGCCCAGGTAGAGTGAGTAGCTGGAGAGCCAGTTGATGGCCGGGAAATGTCTCTGGTAGGCCAGCTGGTCGTCCAGGGCCCAGAAGACCTTGACCGCCCGCAGGGTCATCTGGACCACCGGGTCGTTCAGGTCGCCGCCCGGGGGCGAGACCGCGCCGACCACCGAGAGGGAACCGGTGGCGGAACGGCTGCCCAGGCACTTGACCCGGCCGCTGCGCTCGTAGAAGGCGGCCAGCCGGGTACCCAGGTAAGCGGGGTACCCTTCCTCGCCCGGCATTTCCTCCATCCGGCCGGAAATTTCGCGCAGGGCCTCGGCCCAGCGGCTGGTGGAGTCGGCCATCAGGGCCACGTCATAACCCATGTCGCGGTAATACTCGGCGATGGTGATGCCGGTGTAGATGCTGGCCTCGCGGGCCGCCACCGGCATGTTTGAGGTGTTGGCGATCAGGACCGTTCGGTCCATCAGCGGACGGCCGCTGCGGGGATCCTTGAGGTTCGGGAATTCCAGCAGCACGTCGGCCATCTCGTTGCCCCGCTCCCCGCACCCGATGTAAACGATGACCTGGCTGTCGGCCCACTTGGCCACCTGATGCAGAAAAACCGTTTTACCGGCGCCGAAAGGGCCGGGGATGGCCGCCGAACCACCCTTGGCAACCGGGAAAAGGGTGTCAACCACCCGTTGGCCGGTGACCAGGGGGATCTCCGGCCGCAGCTTTTCAAGGTAGGGACGCGGCCGCCGAACCGGCCAGGTATGCATGAGTTTCAGGGGCACCTGCCCTTCCGGGGTGCGCAGCAGCCCGACCGGCTGGTCGAGGCCGAAGGAGCCGCCCGCAATTTCCAGCACCTCGCCGGCGGTCTCCGGCGGCACCAGGATCTTGTGCACCAGCAGCTCGGTCTCCGGAACCGTGCCCAGCACGTCGCCGGCGGTAACCTTGTCTCCGGGCCGGACCGCCGGGGTAAAATCCCAGCGCCGGTCGCGGGGCAGCGCCGCCAGGTTCACGCCCCGCCGGATAAACGACCCGGTCTCCCGGGCAATCAGATCCAGCGGGCGCTGAATGCCGTCGAAGATGCTGGTAAGGAGGCCCGGCCCCAGTTCCACGGCCAGCGGACCGCCCGAGGGAAAGACCGGGTCGCCCGGACCGAGGCCCGAAGTGTCCTCGTAGACCTGGATGGAGGCCCGGTCCAGGCGGAGGCGGATGACTTCGCCCACCAGGCGCTGGCGCCCGACGTAGACCACGTCGTACATCCGGGCCGATTTCATGTTGACCGCTTCCACCAGCGGTCCGGAAACCTTGATGATCTCGCCGTTTTCCATTTTTCGGATCCTGAATTCGATGCGGCCGCCTTAAATAGTCGACCGGCCGGTGGCGCGCCGGATGGCCTCGGCCAGAAGGCGGCCCTGGCCGGAGTCGCGGTGTTCCAGCCCGGGCAAAACCAGGAAGAGCGGACCGGTAAACCGGTTGCGGGCTGCTGCCACCTCCGGGGTCAGAACCACCAGGGCGTATTTGCCCAGATCCAGCCGTTCCAGCACCTGGACCGCCGACTCCGGGTCGGCGGCCGGGTAAACATCGTGACCCAGAGCGCGAAAAGGCTCAAAAGCCAGCGCTTCCCCGATGAAGGCGATCCTCATTCCTAAAACCCCTTGCTCTTGAGAAGGAGCAGCCGGTGCAGCCGGGTGATCTCGGAACACTTCTGATAGTGGTAGGCCAGGACCGGTTCGGGACCCAGCGTCACGAAACGACTCGCTTCCAGCAGCCCGGCGGCCGTCCGGTCCAGGACCGCCTCCAGCTCCGCACCGTCCGGCCACTCCCGGTCGCGGCCGAAGGCGGCGAAGGCCGGGTAGCAACCGGAAAAGGCGTTCAGCAACTCCCGGCGGTCGGCGCCGAAACGATCCGGAGCGATCCGGCCGCCCGGTAGCCGGAGTGTCCCGCCGGCGGCGTAGGAGCGCAGGTTCCAGCCATCGATGAAAAAGACCGCCAGCCGCGCCAGCAACTCGCTGCTTCCGGAGGCCCTCAGCATCAGGCGGGTGACCGCACCGGCCAGTTCGTATTCAAAACCGTCCGGGCCGTCATTCTCAAGCCGGCGCTGCCCTTCCTTCAAACCGGCGGCCAGCTCGGCCGGCAGGCGGAACCAGCCCTGGCCAGACCAGACGCTCTCCAGCGACTTTGTCTCCAGGGAGCCGCCCGGTTCCGCTTCGAAGCCGGAATCCATCAGTCCCGCCCGGCTCCGAGCCAACAGGACCAGATTGTTGAAATCTATCGGCAGCCGATAAAAATACGGATAATCGGTCCCTTCCAGGAGGTGGTCGGAGAGTTTCCACAAGCCGGCCCGCAGCTCCCGGAGCCATTCGGAGAGGTTCCGGTCGGAGGCGGGAACCGGGTAACCCAGGCCGGCCAGTTCCGGAAGGAGTCCCTCCCAACCGGCCGACTCCTCAAGCTGACGGAACCGCTCGGCCCCTATCAACCGGGCCTCCAGGGCCCGCACCCGGCCGACCGCGTAAGCAAAGAGTGCCAAGGTTCAACCGTTCGGAAAAAGGATGGCGGCCAGTCGGATCTCCAGTTCCGGCCACTGCAGTTCCAGGGCCCGTTCCGGAGAAATCAGGATCTCGGCGTGGCCGGACTGCAGCCGGAGTTCCAGGCCGGCCTGGTCCCGGTAGCCGGAGAATTCCAGCCGGATCCCGGCCGGACGCAGCCGGGCCGCGGCGGCCTGGAACCAGTCGGCACCAAGGGAGGCTTCCAGATCCCGGCCGGCTTCGACCCGGTAGTCGCCCGGTTCAAGGCCGGCCAGTTGCAGTGAAAAAAACTCGGCGAGGCGCCGGGGGTCGGAACGGAGAACCTTCAGGCCCTCCTGGTAGACCAATCGAAGAAAGCGTTCCTTGTCGGCCAGCAGGGTCCGCCTCGATTCCAGGCGCCCGGCGCTGACCGCCTGTTCCAGGTCACGCTCGAACCGCCGCCGGGCCGATTCAACCTGCTCCGCCACGCGGCGCCGCACCCCATCCCGAAGTTCCGACTCCAGCCGGCGCGCTTCCGTTTCGGCGGCGCGCCGGATGCTCTCGGCCTGGCGCCGGGATTCGTCAAGGAGCGTCTCAAGCAGGTTTTCCAGGGCCATCGGGATTACTGAAGTTTGATTCCCTGCAGGAAGAAGATGGAGGCCACCAGGCCCAGGATGGCGTAGGTCTCAACCAGGGCGCCGTAAACCAGCGCCTTCATCCCGGCGGCCGGGTTCTTGGCCGCCACGCCCACGCCGGCGGCGCAGACCTTGCCCTGGTGTACGGCCGAGATAAACCCGGCCAGGGCGATCGGCAGGCAGGCCCCCAGGATCTGCAGCCCCTGGAACAGGGAGGGGAAGATGATCTGGCTTCCCAGGAGGCCCAGTTTCATGATCACCAGGAACCCGACCAGGAACCCGTAGATGCCCTGGGTCCCGGGCAGGGCCACCAGCAGCAGCGTCGACCCGAACTTGTCCGGGTCCTCGGCCAGGACGCCGCTGGCCGCCTGGCCGGCCAGCCCGACCCCGATGGCCGATCCGCCGCCGGCCAGTCCAACCGCCAGCGCGCCGCCAAGAATGGAGATGGCCAAACCCAGCAGGTTCAAATCCATGGAACGCCTCCTTTGCTCTTTGGGAAAACAACTTGGCGGCCCCGGAGGGAGAGACGAGGATTTTTGTCCCGGCTCAACCGGGCCGTCGGCGGATTCCGGGTTACCCGGCACTGATATATATAGGACTACAATAGAAAAATTATACGCCGGGAGCCGGTTTTTGACAAGTCCGGTCCTTGATCACGCCGGGCGGGAAAACCGGGCTCATAACCTCGCGGACATAAGTCAGCGAATCCACCGGCGAGAGATTCCAGTTAACCGGGCAGGGCGAAAGAACCTCGATAAGCGAGAAACCCTGGCCGGAAAGCTGGCATTCGAATCCCTTGCGGATGGCGGCCTTGATCCGCCGAACCGAGGCCGGGTCGCTCAGGGCCAGTCGTTCCAGGTAAACCACTCCGTCGAGACCGGCCAGCATTTCGCAAACCCGCAGGGGATAGCCGTGTTGGCGGGGGTCGCGGCCGGCCGCGGTGGTGGTGGTCTTCTGGCCGAGCATGGTGGTGGGAGCCATCTGGCCCCGGGTCATCCCGTAAACGGCGTTATTGACGAAGACGGTGGTCAGGTTCTCGCCCCGGTTGGCCGCGTGCACGATCTCGGCGGTGCCGATCGCCGCCAGGTCGCCGTCACCCTGGTAGGTAAAGACCAGCCGGTCCGGATGAACCCGCTTGATGCCGGTGGCAACCGCCGGCGCCCGGCCGTGGGCGGCCTCGGTCACATCGAAATTCCAGTAGTCGTAGGCGGTCACCGCGCAGCCCACCGGAGCCACGCCGACGGTTCGGCCGCGCAGGCCCAGTTCCCAAACGAGTTCGGCCACCAGGCGCAGCAGGATGCCGTGGCCGCAGCCGGGGCAAAAACTGGTGGGCGCGTCCTGCAATCCCTCGGTCCGCTTGAAAAGGTAGGTCTGGCTCATCGCTCCGCCCCCCGGTAGGTTTTTCGGATCACCTTCAGAATCTCCTCCGGAGTGGGCACGCCGCCGCCCGGCCGGCCGTAAAAGGAGACCGGCCCCCGGTTCTCGACCGCCAGCCTCACGTCTTCGACCATCTGGCCCAGGTTCATTTCGACGACCAGGAAACGGCGCCGGCCCTCGGCCAGCCGCCGCAGGGGCTGGTAGGGAAACGGCCAGAGCGAAACCGGCCGGAAGAGGCCGACCGCCAGGCCTTCCTCCCGGGCGGCCTGGACCGAGGCCCGGGCAATGCGGGCGGAACTCCCGAAGGCCGCTACCACCAGTTTCGCGTCTTCAACCTGGAACTCGTCCCAGCGCTGTTCGCGAACCTCGATTCTCCGGTACTTGGCGGCCAGGCGCCAGTTGTGCGCCTCGGCAACCCCGGGCTTCAGAAAAAGCGACAGGATCTTCCGCGGCGGGCCGTCTCCGCAGCCGGTCAGGGCCCAGGCCGGGGCGGGCCGGACCCGGCGCAGGGGCTTCAACCGGACCGGTTCCATGACCTGGGCAAGGATGCCGTCGCCCAGGATGAGGGCCGGGTTGCGATAACGGTCGGCCAGTTCAAAGGCCAGGTAGGTGAGATCGTAAAGTTCCTGGAGGTTCTGCGGGCCGAGGGTGATGGTCCGGTAATCGCCGTGGCCGCCGCCCCGCGTCGACTGAAAGTAATCGGCCTGGCTGGGCGTAACATCGCCCAGCCCGGGCCCGGCCCGGTTCATGTTGACGATCACCGCCGGCAGCTCGCAGCCGGCCAGGTAGGAAATACCCTCCTGCTTGAGGCTGATGCCCGGGCTGGAGGAGGAGGTCATCGCCCGGGCGCCGGCGGCGGCGGCGCCGAAGACCATGTTGATGGCGGCCAGTTCGCTTTCGGCCTGGATGAAAACCCCGCCCACTTCCGGAACCCGGCGACTCATATACTCGGTCAACTGGTTCTGGGGCGTGATGGGATAGCCCGCGTAAAACCGGCAGCCGGCGGCGACCGCCGCCTCTCCGGCCACCTCATTGCCCGACATCAAAACGCGGTTTCTTTGTTCCATAGGTATTCGAAGACCAGCCACTGTTCCGGATAAGTCCGGATGTAGCGCTCCAGCACGTCAATGACATGCCGGGCCAGGGTGCGCACCGCCGAGCTGCGCCCGGAGGCCAGGTCCGGGTGGATGGGCGGTTCGAAGGAAAGCAGGTAGCGGCGGCCCCGGCGGACCAGGAAGCCGGGCACGATCGGGCTGCCGGTCAGCACCGCGAGTTCGGCCGGCCCGGCCGGCAGATAGGTGGAACGCCCGAAAAAATCCATCCGGAGCCGGGACCGGGAAAAGACCCGGTCGGCCAGCAGCGCAACGATGCCGGACTTTTTCAGGGCCCGGATCAGGGCCAGGGTCCGGCCGCCGACCGCAACGATCTTCACGCCTTTCATGCGGCGGCGGTGCAGAAAGAACTTGTTCATGCTCGGACTGCGGTGGTCGAGCGCAACCGCGGTAACCGGGTAACCCATCATGCTGGTCAAGATCCCGGCCAGTTCCCAGTTACCGAGGTGGCCGGTGATGCTGATGACGCCGCGGCCGCCGCCGATGGCCGAATCGAGGTGCTCCAGTCCCCGCACCTCCAGGCGCCGGTTCAGAAACTCCCCGTCAATGCGGGGGATCAGGAAAAATTCATACAGATAGAGGCCGAAATTCAGGTAGGCGCGCCAGACCAGGCGTTCCAGCTCTCCGGCCGTCGGTTCCCGCCCCCCGCTGGAGAGCATTACCCGGAAATTGCGCCGGGCATTCCGCTTCATGCCCGGGGTGACCAGGTAAAAGAGCGCCGAGGTCACCCGGGCCAGTGTCCGGGCGGCCGGCTCCGGCAGGTGCAGGGCCAGAAAGGCCGAGAAGTTGTAAACGAAGAATAGGAACACCGATTCACCCCCGATACGCCCCGGCCGACTTTAAAATCCCAGGCCGGGCAGATTGATGCCCATCTGGCTGCTGACCACCTTCGAAACCTGGCTCTGCATATCGGAAACCGCGTTGTTGATGGTGGACATCAGAAGCCGCTCCAGGGCGGCCTTGCCCTCGGCGGTCAGCAGTTCCGGAGCCACCTCCAGCGAAAGGATCTCAAGCTTGCCGTTGATGACCCCCTTGATTCTCCCGTCCCGACTGGAAAATTCGCGTTTCTGCTCCCGAAGTTTCTTCTCGATAACCTTGGCCGTCTGGCGCAACTGGTTCAACTCTTTCAGGTTTTGCATGAAATTCGCCATTGTTTTTCTCCTTTGTCCGGTTTATTCCTTGAAAATCTCCTTAACTTCACCGCCCATGATTCCCTGGATCCGGCGGACCATCGCCTCTTCGTCGGGCGAAAGGCTGGCGCTGCCGGTTCCGGTCGCGGGAATCTCCCGTGCCGGCGTCGTTTCGCCCGCCGGCGGCGCCGCCGGCGCCGGCGGCCGGACCTTTTTCGAGGCGGTCTCCTTCAGGCCCGGCGGCGGCCCGGGAATCCGACCGATCCCCTTTTCCGGCAAGCGGACCGCTTCAAAACGAACTGACATTCCGTAGCATTCCTGCCAGATCTCCGACAGGCGCCGGCTGTTTTTCTTCAAAAGATCCTGTTCGAAAAGGTTGTTGATGCCGACCACCAGGACCGGCGGCTTCTCCGCGGTACGGATCTCCTGGAGGCCGCCCTGCTGAAGCGGCGCATGGAAGAAGGGCTCCCGGCGCAGCAATTCATTCAGGAAACCCGGCCAGCAGGCGGCCGGGTCGAGAACGGCCGACGCCTCCGCCCCGGCCAGGGCGGCGTCCGAAGCGGCGGCCCCGGTTCCCAGCGGCGGCGGGGCGTCTATTGCCGCCGGTGACGCCTCGGACAGTTCCGACGCCGGCGCAACGGACGGGGCGGTCGGGGGAAGCTTCGGCGGCTCCGACGCCGGCGGCTTAACGGGCTCCGGGGCCGGGGAAACCGGCTTCAGCCGGACCGCCGGCCGGGCCGAATCGGAACGTCCGCCTCCGGAATCAATCACCGGTGTCCGGCCGCCGGCCCGGCCGGCCAGCTTCAGCAGGGAAACTTCCAGGCGCACCCGCACCAGGTCTTCAAATCTCAACTTCTCGCGTTCGTCGGCCAGCCCTTCAAGCAGCGCCAGCAGCGTCTCGATGTCCAGCCGACCCGCCCATTCGACCAGTGCCCGCTCGGTCTCGGGAGTAACCACATCCTGGATCAGATCGCCGGCGCCGGCCTTGAGGAGCAGCAGGTAACGGATGAAACTCAGCAGGCCGGAAGTGAACTTGTAAAGGTCGTAACCGGCCTGGCTGAGCGCGCCCACCTTCTCGAGGCAGCGGCGGCCGTCTCCGGTTACGAGCGCCTGGAAAACATCCAGGTACTCCTCTTCCGGGACCAGGCTCAAGAGCTTCTCGACATCAACGGCGGTTATCTGCTGACCGTACCGGAAGGAGACCAGCTGGTCAAGCACCGCGATCCCGTCCCGGAAGGAACCGGCGGCCGCCTGGCTGATGCGCACCAGGGCGGCCGGCTCGATGTCGATTGACTCCTTGCCGGCGATCTCCTGCAGGTGCTGGACCAGCACCGGGCCGGGTATGAGGTGGAAATCGTAACGCTGGCAGCGCGAAATCACGGTGCCGGGCAGCTTATCGGGGTGCGTGGTGGCAAAGATGAAGCGGACGTGTTCCGGGGGTTCCTCGAGCGTCTTGAGCAGGGCGTTGAAGGCCTGGTCGGTCAGCATGTGGACTTCATCAATCAGGTAAACCTTGTAACGGCTCTTGACCGGCAGGAAACGGGTGTTCTCGTTGATGGTCCGGACCTCCTCGATACCCCGGTTGCTGGCCCCGTCGATCTCGAAAAAATCCAGGCTGTTTCCGTTGAGTATCTCCAGGCAGGTCTCGCACTTGTTGCAGGGCTCCTCGGCCGGCCCCTTGACACAGTTCAGGCTCCGGGTCAGAATGCGGGCGGTGGAGGTTTTGCCGACGCCGCGCGGACCCGAAAGCAGGTAGGCCGGGTAGATGCGCCCTTCGCCGATGGAACGGCGCAGGGTGGCGGTTATCTCCTCCTGGCCGCGGATCTCCTTGAAGGTCCGGGGCCGGTATTTCAGGGCCAGCGCTTCGTAGGACATGTTTCGTTAAACAATCTCTCCGTCAGTCCCGGGCGAACCGGCCGGGAGTGCCGGCCATCAAACGGGCCGTCTCGGCCGCCGTATCCGCCAGGTAAATTCGGGCCCGGGCCATCGCCTCGGCCCCGGTCACCGGTCCGGGCTCGATGGCAAAGACCGCCGTAAATCCGAGCCGGCGCCTTTCACGATCCGCCAGGTCGCGTTCTCCGCAGAAGACCAGCAGCGGCCGGCCGACTTGCCGGGCCAGGCCACCCACGCGGTGGAGCGCCTTGCCGAACTTCACCTGCCCGTCCACCCGGCCTTCGCCGGAGACCGCCAGGTCGGACCAGGCCAGGAACCGTTCCAGTCCGAGCGACTTCATTATGAAGTCGGCGCCGTTAACCAGCCGGGCACCCAGGCAGGCGGCCAGTCCAAAACCAAGGCCGCCCGCGGCGCCGGCACCCGGCCTCCGGGCGCCGTCAAAGCCGAGTTCGGATCTGACCCGTTCCGCGAAGTTGGCCAGCCCGGCCTCGAGGCGCTCCACCATCGCCGGGCCGGCACCCTTCTGGGGGCCGAAAACGCGGGCCGCCCCCCGAACGCCCAGCAACGGATTGTCAACGTCGCACAAAGCCGTTACCGGCAATCCCTGCAAACGACAGTCCAGGTTTGAAAGATCGATGGCGCGCACTCTTTCCAGATCGCCGCCGATGCCGGAGAGCACCCGTCCCCGAACATCCAGGAAACGGGCGCCCAGGGCCGTCAGCATTCCCAGGCCGCCGTCAACCGTGGCGCTGCCGCCCAAACCGATCAGCAGCCCGGAAACCGGGCGGCCCAGCAGAAAGCGGATAACCTGGCCGTTTCCGTAGCTTGAGGCCAGGCGGGGATTGCGTTCGGAGGCTTCCAGCAGCGGGAGGCCGCCGGCCGAGGCGATTTCGACCACCCCGGAAGCATCCGGAAGCTGGCCGCAAACCGCCCGGACCGGGCGGCCGCGCGGACCGCGGACCTCCAACCGAAAACGACGGCCGCCCCGGGCCGCCAGCAAGGCCGCCAGAGTTCCTTCGCCACCATCGGCCAGCGGCAAAAGACGGTATTCGGCCCGGGGCCAGACGCGAAAAAAACCGGTCCGGATGGCCGCGGCGGCCGCGGCGGCGGTAAGGCTGCCCTTGAACGAATCCGGGGCGATCAGGATCTTCAGCGGCATCTTCACGTCAATCGAAAGAGTGGCGGTGCAGGGATTTGAACCCCGGACATAGCGGGTATGAGCCGCCTGCTCTTCCCCTGAGCTACACCGCCTTTTTAAAGGGTTATATTATAACCAAGAAGCGGCCTCGAACTCAAGAAACCGATCCCGGTTCTCAGTCAATCAGGGACTTTATCTTGAGGCTGCGCCCCGGGAAAATCTTCGGGTAGAACAAGAGGTACACCTCGGTTTCCTTGCGGTCGTGATAAACCCCGAACCGGCCTTCCCAGCAATGCATGTCCTTCCAGAGGCTGACCTCCCGGCTCTCCAGGCCGTCGTCCTTCAGGTTGAAGGCCACCCGGGTCTCAAGGCGCCACCTGCGGCCGAGCGGCAGGGAAACAAAAGGCGTGAGCAGCTCGCTTTCGTTGCGCTGGTAGCTGTGCGAAAGGCCAAAATCAAAGGGCGGACGATGCCAGACCATCGAACTGGAGAGACTCCGCCAGGCCAGCCGGTCCAGGTCACAGTCCCCCTCGCTGTAAAAGGAAAAGGCCGGGTCGGGAGAGTAATTGATAAGCGAGTAGAGATCGCCCGGACGGCCCCGCTTCAAGGAGTAGTCTCCTTTCAGGTCGAATCGCAACGCCTCCCGCCCTTCCCCGGACGGCCCCGCCAGCAGCCGGTTGGTCAACTGGAGGGAAACGACCTGGTCGGAATCCAGGCTGTCAATCAGGTCGTACTGGTAGAAACGGCCGGGACGTTCGCCGATATCCCGGCTCAGGACGGAAATCCGGGGTTCCAGGTAATGGGTCCAGCCTTCTTCCGCCTCCTCCGGCCCGTAACGGCGGCCGAACTTCCAGTCCAGGTTGAAGCCGGACTGGAAGAGGCTCCGCACCCGGTTCTCCGATCCTTCGGTCATCCCGGAGTAGAGGGTGGCGCCGGCGCTGGCAAAGGGACGCCAGGTTCCGCCCAGCAGCGGCCGGAAACCGGAAAGCGTCTCCACCAGGTGCACCCGGCCGGTCTCCCGCCGGCGGCCGCCGAAGTCCCGGGCCAGCGCCGCGGCCTCCAGGTCGCCCTGCCAGTATCCCGGTCCCAGGGAACGCGCCGGCCGGTAGAGACGCAGGACGGGCAGGTACTCGGTCCGGTTGTAAAAATCGTCCAGTTCCCCCTCGACCGCGGCGCCGAGGTAATAGCCGGAACGGTTGACCGCGTAAGCCAGCCGGCTTTCACGATCCCGGTCGGTGGTGCTCTCCCGCCAGAAGAAATCCTTAAGGAAGCCGGCCTCGGAGAAGGTGTGCGCCTCCAGCCTGAGGGTGTCCTCACCCTCGGACCTCGGCCAGGCCGAACGGTGCCAGAGCTCGCCCCGGTAACCATCCCGGTGGCGGTCCAGGTCGTGGATGTAATAGGTTTTGAACTCGGTCCGGCGGCCGGGCTGGACCTGCTCGAAACCGAAACCGAAGCCGGGCCCCTTGTGACCGCGGTAATCGAGGTCGAAATCGTAACGCGCGGCCTCGGTCCGATAACTGACCGTGGTCAGCAACTGGAAACCGTCCCGGGAGCTGATGGCCGGGTCGGCGTAAAAGGCAAAAGGCGACCCGGAGTCCAGGCGCTGCGAAACGGCCGGCAGGTAGAAGACCGGAACCCGGCCGACCCGGAAGGTGGCCGAACGCATCTTGACCCACTTGTCCGGCTTGATCCGGGCCGAGTCCAGGCTGATCCGGTAGTGGGGGTCAACCAGGTCGCAGGTGGTAAGGTAGCCGTTCTCGAGCTGGATCTCGTCCGGACTCAGAATCCGGGTCCGCTCAACCCGGCCGTACCAGGGTGGCGCCGCAAAGACGGCCGGACCGGACTCGCCGACGGACTGATCCAGAATGTAGCGGGCCGACTCGGCCCGGATCTCGCCGGCCGGCAGGTTGATAACCACGCCTCCTTCCAGCAGGGCCTCCCGCCGCTCCGGAAAGTACCGGGCCCGGTCGGCCTGGACCCGGCGGGCGCCGTCGTCAAAAACCACCCCGCCCTCCAGGATAAACTCCTCCACTCGCCCCTCGGCCAACCGGACCTCGGAGCTGCCGGCCCGCCAGATTACCGCCGGCGGCTCGGCCGTCCAGCCGATCCGGCTGGACAGGAGCAGGGCCAGGAGAAGGTACGGCAGCCGTATCAAGGCGCGAATTCGATCCATGAAGGCAATTTTTGGCGGACAGATCAAACCGAGGGACGGTAAAGTTTTATCATAGCAGAACCCTGTGACCGGGTCAAATCAACCATCGCAATCCAGGCCGCCTCGACTCAACCCGGTCCGACTTGACTTTTTCGGCTCGTATAATGTATAATCAACCGTTTAGAAAACACTACCAAATTTCAAGGGGGGTGTTTTATGGCCCATTCGAGGTCCAAGGTGAAGGAGAAAAGCATCCCGAAGAAGAGCCCGAAGTCCGGGCCGGGTAAGGGCATCCGTAAAGTCAAGCCCGCCCCCGCCAGGAAAGTCGCGGCGAAGGCGTCCGCAAAGGCCACGGCCCGAACCACGGCCAAGAAGGCGCCGCCGAAAAAGAAGGCGGTCGTCCGGCCGACCCCCAAAAAGAAGGCCCCGGTCAAACCGGCGGTAAAAAGTCCGACCCGGAAGGCCGCCCCGACGAAACCGGCCGCCGGGAAGAAAACCGCCGCGAAACCGGCCGGCAAGACCCCGGTCCGCAAGACCGCTCCGGTCAAGCCGGTCGCGGTAAAGATCCCGTCCAAGCCGGTCGAACTTCGGAGCAACATCCGCTGCCGGAGCTGCTTCATGGTGGACGGCTACTACGAAAACGAGGAGTCCTGCCACTACTGCAAGGCCAAGATTTACGCCGTTGACGCCGTCTGAAAAAGAGTCCGGGCGTCACGGACAAAGGGGGTGAAGAATTTGTCAGCCGTCGAGATCAGACACCGCACCAGGCAATCGGACGATTTCGAAAAGATCTTCAAGCGGTTCAAGCGCGAGGTCGAGCGGGAGAAGATACTCCAGGAAATCAAAAGCCGGGAGTACTATGAGAAGCCCAGCCGCCAGCGCCGTTTGAAGAAACTGCGCAAAAAGCGTTCCCGTTGAACGGGATGGATATATACACCCTGACCTGCAACCCCAGCCAGGATTTTTACCTTGAAGTAATCCAGATCGTTCCCGAGGACATCAACCGGTCGCGCGCCGCCCGCCGGGACCTGGGCGGCAAGGGAATCAACGTCTCCCGGGGTCTCAAATCGCTGGGTTCGCGAACCCGGGCGCTGGGACTGGCGGCCGGTGATACCGGCCGCTGGATACTCAACCAGCTGAAGCGGGAGGGTATCCCGGGGCGGTTTTTCCGGGCAGAGGGTGAAAACCGGGTCATATTGAACATAAGAGAGGGCAGGACCGGGCGCATTTACCGCTTCAACGAACCCGGTCCCCGGCTCGATCGAAAGAGGCTCCGGGCGTTCTGGAATTTCGTCTGCGATAATTCCTGCCCCCGGGGCTCTTTTTTTGCCGTCTGCGGGTCGGCGCCGCCCGGCTTCCCGGCCGATTTCTACGGCCGGCTGATAACCCGGCTGAAGGAACGCGGCATCCGCACACTGCTTGATTGCGACCACCGGCTCCTGGCCGCCGGGACGCAGGCCGGGCCGGAAATCCTGAAGGTAAACCTTTTCGAGCTGGCCCGACTGACCGGAACCCGGCACCCGGCCGGCCAGGCGGAAGTCATTCGCGGCGTCCGGCGCCTCCTCGGTTGCGGCATCAAAAACGTGGTGGTGACCCTCGGTGCCGAGGGAGCCCTGGCTCTGGATGAAAAGGACGGGTGGTGGGCCCGACCGCCCCGGGTCAAGGCGCGCAGCACCATCGGCGCCGGCGACGCGCTTAGCGCCGGACTCCTGCACGGGCTCTCCGAATCGAAGGGCTGGGCCGAAGCGCTCCGACTCGGCGTGGCCGCCGGAACCGCGGCGGTCCGGTATCCCGGGACCACCTTCGCCAACCCGGAAGAGATCCGACGGCTCCTCCGCCGGGTTAAAATTCAACCGGTCTGAAGAGTATGCGCGATTACGATACCCTGATCCTGGCCAACCGGCGGCCGGCCGGGGTCGACGATTGCCGCCGCCTGCTGCTGCGCCGGCCGGCCGGGTTTACCCCCCGCCCCGGACAATTCATCCAGATCGAAGTCAACCGCGCCGGTACCGATCCGCTCCTGCGAAGGCCGTTTTCAATCGCCGACCTGCAACCGGAAACGGTAACCGTCATCTACCGGGTCCAGGGGCGCGGTACGGCCCGGCTGGCCGAACGGCGCCGCGGCGAAGCAATCCGGTTCCTGGGGCCGCTGGGCAAGGACTACCCGGCGGCGGACGGGCCATGCCTGCTGGTGGCCGGCGGCATGGGCGCCGCCGGGCTCCTCTTCCTGGCCCGGCGCCTGGCCGAACTGGGACGGGCCGGTTCGGCCACCCTGCTGCTGGGCTGCCGGGACCGGAACGGACTCTTCTTCCGGACCGCCTTTCAAAAACTGGGGGTACGGACCGTCTGCGCCACCGAGGACGGATCAGCCGGCCGGGCCGGCCTGGTAACCGACCTGCTCCGGAACGAATTGAACCGGGACCGGAAACCGGTCGTTTACGCCTGCGGGCCGGCCGCCATGCTGGCCGGGGTGCACGAAGCCACCCGCGGCACCGGTATTCGGGCATACGTCTCGCTTGAAACAGTCATGGCCTGCGGTTCCGGCCTTTGCCGCGGGTGCGCGGTACCGACCCGGGCCGGCTACCGGATGGCCTGCACCGACGGACCAGTCTTCGCGGCCGAAGAGATTGACTGGAAAGCCTATGTCGAAAACGCCTGATCTGGCCCTGCGCTTCGCCGGCATCAAGCTGCGCAATCCGCTGGTGCTCCTTTCCGGGACCGCCGGCGCCGGCCGTGAAATCAAAAAACTGGTTGAACTGGGCCGCTTCGGAGCCCTCTGCACCAAGACCGTGACCTTCCAGCCCCGGCCGGGCAATCCGCCCCCCCGCATTGCGGAGACGCCGTCGGGCCTGGTCAATTCCATCGGCCTGGAGAACCCCGGGTTCGCCCGTTTCCTCGAGGAAACGGCGCCCGGACTGCGCTCCCTGCCCCTGCCGGTGATCGCCAGCATCGCCGGCAACGGACCGGAACTCTCCCGGATGGCCGAAGCGCTCACCGGAGCCGGGCCGGCCGGCCTGGAGATCAACCTCTCCTGTCCGAACGTGGGCGGGGCCTTCAACCCCACCGCGCCGACCGAAATCGAACGGCTGCTGCGGGAAGTCAGGCGCGCCACCGGCCTGCCTCTGCTGGCCAAGCTGCCGCCCGACTTCTACCGGATCGGAGACCTGGCCCGGGCGGCCGAAACGGCCGGCTGCGACGGCCTGACCGTGGCCAACACCCTGCCGGCCATGGTCTTCGACCTCAAACTGCGAAAACCCCGGCTGGGCGGGATAACCGGAGGCCTCTCCGGTCCGGCGGTCCTGCCGGTCTCCCTCTACCTGGTCCACCGGGCCCGCCAGGCCGTCGGCCTGCCGATCATCGGATCGGGCGGCGTCCACGACGCCGACGGGGCGGTCTCAATGCTCCTGGCCGGCGCCCAGGCGATCGGGCTGGGCACCGTCAACTTCTTCCGGCCGCTGGCCTACCGGGAAATACTCCAGGCCCTGGCCGAATTCCGGACCGCCGGCCCCGGCCGCCGGAAACCTACGCCATGAAAGCCGGGAAGAACCGGTTCAACCCGGCTATCCTGCCGTTAACCGGGTTCGCAGTCTATATCTTCCTGCGTCCCCTTCTGGACGGCCTGACCCACTACAACCTGCAGCTTCTCTTCCAGCTGGCGGTGACGGCCGCCGCCGCGGTTTACGCCGGGCTGATCCTGCTGGGCCGGGCCCGATACCGGCCGACCGGTCTGGAGGCGGCGGCCCTGCTCTTCCTGGCGGTCAACGCGATCAGCGCCGCGGTCTCGACCTCGCCTTATCGTTCCACCCGTCTCTTCCTGGAACACCTGCATTACTTCCTCCTCTTCTTCCTGTTGGTGCAAATGCTGGCCGCCGCCGGGGAGCGGGGCGAACGATTCAGCCGCGTACTCCGCGCGGTCATCCTGGCCTCCGGAATCCTGGTCTGCCTGTATGCGCTCGAACAGTACTTCTGGGGCTTTCGGGAAACCCTGGGGTACCTTAAGGAGTCGAACCTGCTGGCCACCACCAATCCCGACCTACTGGCCCGCCTTTATTCCCGCCGCGTCTTCTCGACCTTCGTCTATCCCAATATCCTGGCCGGATACCTGATCGCGCTCCTGCCGGTGGCGATCTCGCTGGGTTCGGAGGCCGGGGCTGACCGGCGTACGCTGGCGGCCCTGCTGTCGCTGCTGCTGCTGACCACGCTGGGCCTGACCCGTTCCACCGGCGCCATGGCCGCCCTGGGGATTACCGGGCTCCTCTGGCTGGCCGCCGCCTGGTCCGGACGGCGGGCCCGCGCCCGGACCGGAACGCCCGACCGGCTCCAGCCGGCCTGGCTGGTCCCGGTCCTGACCCTGGCCGGGGGCCTGATCGGACTCTGGCTGATCCTGCGGGCCGCCGGGCTCTGGACGCCGCTGCTGGGCGACAAGGCGATCACGCTGCGCGACCGGCTGGCTTACTGGTCCAGCTCCTGGCGGATGTTCCTCCGGGAACCGGTCCTCGGCTTCGGCCCGGGCAGTTTCGGCGTTCACTACACCCGCTTCAAGATCATGCGGGCCCTGGAGACCCAGCACAGCCACAGCCTCTTCTTCGAAATGCTGGCCGAAAACGGACTGCTGGGAACCGGCGCCTTCCTGGCCTTCTGGGCGTTGCTGCTGCGCCGGATCGCTCCGCGCATGGCCGGCGGCGGCGCGGCGGCCGGTCTGGGCTGGGGCGCGATCGCGCTCTTCGTCCACGCCCAGCTCGATTTCGACTTCTCCGACCCCTCCCTGGCCTCCTTCCTCTTCATACTGCCGGCTCTCATCCCGGTCCGGTCCGGCCGCCCGGATGGGCGGCCGGACCGGGCGGGGTCATCCAACCGGCCGTGGTTGACCCGGCTGGGAGCCGGGCTTATAATATTAATAATGGTGGCCGCCGGCATCCGACAGGCGCGTCTCTACCGGGCCGACCGCATCTTCCAGAACGGTCTCACGGAACTCTCCCAGGGCACCGGCCGGCCCGGGCTGGAAAGCCTGCACCGGGCGGCCGGGATGGAACCGGATAATCCCCATTACTGGGCGCAACTGGCCGATCTTTACTTCCAGGCCGGGAGGTTCGGCAACTCGACGGTCCTGCTGGAGAAGGCCGTTGAAAACTACCGGCGCGCGGTCCGGGTCGAACCCTTCGCCTCCGGTTACCACTACCGGCTCGGACTGGCCAGCGAGGACCTGGCCGGCCGAACCGGCCAGGCGGTCTGGAAACGGGGGGCGGCGACGGCCTTCCGCCGGGCGGCCGAACTCTACCCGGACAATCCGAATTACCGTCAAAAAAATCTTCCGTACCATACCCCGGGGAACGAATGAAATTTGCCGAACTGCGAATCAGGCGTCTTGACAAGGTCGAACCCTTCAGCGCCCCCGAAGAACTGGAATTCGCGCCGGGCGATTACGTAATCATCGAATCATCCAAGAGCGGCCTCGATTACGGCATCGTCCTCTCCATCCTGCCGGGACCACCGGCCGGCCGGAAGGTAGACGACCTCTCGTCCATCGTGCGCAAGGTCACGCCCGAGGACATCGAACAGATCGAGGAGAATTACGAACACGACGAGGAAGCCTTCCGCACCTGCCAGGAGAAGATCCTGGAAAAAAAGCTGGCCAACATGAAACTCCTCGACGCCGAGTACTCGTTCAACCGCTCGGTGGTTACCTTTTACTACTATGCCGAGGAACGCATCGATTTCCGCGAGCTGGTCCGGGAACTGGCCAAAACCTTCAACTGCCGGATCGAGATGCGCCAGGTCGGCCGACGGGACGAAGCCCGAATGCTGGGCGGTTTCGGAGTCTGCGGCCGCCGTCTCTGCTGCTCGCTCTTCCTGCGGGAATTCAAACCGGTCACCATGCGCATGGTGAAGGACCAAAACCTGCCCCTGGATACCAGCAAGGTCTCGGGCCTCTGCAGCCGGCTGATGTGCTGCCTGGCTTACGAACATCATTCCTGCCCGCGCCAGGGAAACAATCCCGAACCGGAAGAAGCCGAGGAAAAGGACGCGCCCAATGAGTAAGTACTACCTGACCACGCCGATCTACTATGTCAATGCCCAGCCACATATTGGACACGTCTATACCACGGTGGCCGCCGACGCGCTGGCCCGATGGTTCCGCCTCCAGGGCCGGGAGGTCTTCTTCCTGACCGGCACCGACGAGCACGGCAGCAAGATCGAGAACGCGGCCCGGGAGGCGGGCATCAGTCCCGGGGAGATGGCCGACCGCATGTCCAAAAACTTCCGCGACCTCTGGGTCGCGATGGAGATCAAACCGGACCGCTTCATCCGGACCACCGAACCGGAGCACCAGCGGGTGGTTCAGCGGGTCTTCCTGGAACTGTCGGCCCGGGGCGACATCTACCCGGGCGTCTACGAAGGTTACTATTGTTTCGCGTGCGAGGCCTTCCTGACGCCGTCGCAGGGCAGCCTATGCCCGGACTGCGGCCGGGAGACCGAAAAGATCTCCGAACCCACTTACTTCTTCCGCCTCTCCCGTTACCAGGAACCGATCCGGGCCTACTTTCAGGCCCACCCGGAGATGATCCAGCCGGAACGGGCGCGGGAGGAGGTGTCCAACCTGCTCAACCAGCCGCTGCCCGACGTTTCCTGCACCCGCCGCTGCGCCTGGGGCATCCCGCTGCCAGCCGAGATGGCGGCCGATCCGGAATTGACCATCTATGTCTGGTTCGATGCCCTGCTCAACTATCTCTCGGGAGTCGACTACGGGCAGGAGGACGGCCGTTTTAAAAAAACCTGGCCGCCCGACATCCAGCTCCTGGGCAAGGATATCATCCGTTTCCACTACATAATCTGGCCGGCCCTGCTGCTGGCCCTGGGCCTGCCCTTGCCGGAGAAGCTCTTCGCCCACGGCTGGTGGCTCTCCGGCGGCGAGAAGATGAGCAAGTCGCGCGGCAACGTGGTCGAGCCGATGGAATTCGCCCGGACTTACGGAGTTGACGCCCTGCGCTATTTCCTGCTGGCCGAGGTCCCCTTCGGACTGGACGGGGATTTCAACGAAGCCGCCTTCCGGAAACGCTACAACAGCGACCTGGCCAATGACCTGGGCAACCTGGTACACCGGTTCGCCCACCTGATCAGAACCCGGCACCAGGGCCGGGTGCCGGAGGCCGGCGACGGCGGCCGGCTGGCTGAAAAGGTCCTGGCCGCGCTCCCGCAGCTCGACGAAAGGATGGCCGCGGTCGATTTCTTCGGCTTCCTGGAAACGGCCCGCACCGTGGTGACGGCGGCCAACCATTACCTGGACGAAACCGCACCCTGGCGGCCGGAGAACAATTCCGGCCCGGTGCTTTACAACCTGGCTGAGACCGCCCGGCTGCTCAGCCTCTGCCTGGAACCGGTCATGCCCCGGACCAGCGGCCTCATCCGGTCCAGGCTGGGACTCGAAAAACTGCCGGCCGACAGCAACGGGCTGCGCTGGGGGCTCACGCCGGCCGGGGCGGCCGTTGGAGAAGGAGCGCCACTCTTTCCGCGTTTGAAATAGCGATCTCAGCCAGGGATGGGCGGCGAGTAATCAAAGGAGAACATGGCTAAAAAGTACCGGCGGGTGGTGGTGAAGGTCTCCGGGGAGGCCTTTTCGGGGGAGGACGGATTTGGAATCGAACCCGAACCCTTAAAACGGCTGGTCGGTGAACTGCGTTCCGCGGCGGAACTGGACATCCAGATCGCGGTGGTGATCGGGGCGGGCAATCTTTTCCGCGGCGCGGTCGTCAGCCGCGAGGGCATTGACAAGACCACCGCCGATTACATGGGAATGGTGGCCACGGTCATCAACGGGCTGGCCCTGCAGTCGGCCCTGGAAAAACAGGGCGTTGAGACCCGCCTTCAGACCGCCCTCGAAATGCGCCAGCTGGCCGAACCTTACATACGGCGGCGGGCCATCCGCCACCTGGAAAAGGGACGGCTGGTCATCTTTGCCGGCGGCACCGGCAGTCCCTACTTCACCACCGACACCGCCGCCGCCCTGCGCGCCATCGAGATCGGCGCCCAGCTTATTCTGAAGGGAACCAAGGTCGACGGGGTCTACTCGGCCGATCCCAAGCGCATCCGGGACGCCCGGCGCTACCAGCGGCTCACTTTCGACACCGTGCTCCAGAAAAACCTCGCCATCATGGACGCCACCGCCATCGCCCTCTGCCGGGAGAATACCATCCCGGTGGTCGTCTTCAATCTCTTCGGCAAGGGCAACCTGAGGCAGATACTGGCCGGCGGAAAACTGGGCACGATTATCAGCTGAGCAGGATTTCCATACTTTCAAGGAGGCGGCATGGTTGCAAGAGAAACTATTCAGAAGACCCAGAACGAGATGCACCGGGTCCTCGACTTCGTAAAGAAGGAACTTTCCGGGCTCCGGATCGGGCGCGCCAGTGCCACCCTGCTGGACGGCATCCAGGTGAATGCCTACAACGCCCGGATGCCTATCAACCAGGTGGCCACCGTCAGCACGCCGCAGCCCAACCTGATCATGGTCCAGCCCTGGGACAAGAACCTGGCCGGCGAAATCGGCAAGGCGATCCTGGCCTCCAACCTGGGCCTGAACCCGGTGACCGATGCCACCGGCGTGCGCATTCCCATCCCGCCACTCAGCGAGGAGCGGCGCCGGGAGGTGGTCAAGGTCGCCCACAAGATCGCCGAGCAGGGTCGGGTCGAAATCCGCGAGATGCGCCGCAAGGCAAATGAGGAGATCAAGAAGGCCGAAAAAGAGAAGCGTGTCTCCGAGGATGACATGCACCACGTCATCAACGACATCCAGAAGCAGACCGACAACGCCATCCGGGAGGTCGACAACCTGCTGGCGGCCAAAGAGAAGGAGATCATGGAGTAGCCGGCGGCCTCCATCCATCCCCGATGCACATCATTGCCATCGATGGTCCGGCCGGCGCCGGCAAGAGTACCCTGGCCAGACAGCTGGCCCGCCGGCTCGGTTTCCTTTATCTGGATACCGGCGCCCTCTACCGGGCGCTTACCTGGAAGGCGTTGCAGGAGGGAGTCAACCTGGAAGACGAAACGGCCCTGGAGAAGATCACCCGGACGGCCCGGCTGGACATCCGCCCCGCCCCGGAAGGCGTCCGGGTCTTCGTCGACGGAACCGAGGTGACCGGCGAGATCCGGACCCCGGAAGTAACCCGGAACACCTTCTACCTGGCCCGCTCACCGAGGGTCCGGGCCGCCCTGCTGCCGCTCCAGCGCCAATTCGGGGAACGGAACAACCTGGTGGTGGAGGGGCGGGATACGACCACGGTCATCTTTCCGCGGGCCACTCTCAAGATATACCTGGATGCCAGTCTGAAGACGAGGGCGGGAAGGCGAACGCTTGATCTCGAAAAGATAGGCGCCCGCCAGCCGGTTCCGGAAGTCGAGCGGGAAATGGCCGAGCGGGACCGCCAGGACCTGTCACGCCGGGTGGCGCCGCTGGTGCGCGCCCCCGACGCCCATTACCTGGATACCTCCGGGCTTACGGTTGACCAGGAGGTGGCGGCGGTGTTGAAACTTTTCGAGACGGTCCGGCATCAGGCCCATCCTGGCGATTCTTGAGACGCTGTTCGGCCATCCGGTACAAACCCTGCCGGACCTGGTTTGAAAAGTAACGGTTGAAGAGATAGTAGCGGGCCTGTTTCTCGGGCGTAAGCGCCCTCAGCAGGTCGGCGGTCAACCGCTGCTCCTTCTGGAATGCCTCGACTTCCTGCCTCTGAAAATCCCGGACCGCCCGCAGCAAATCCGCCTCGCCCGCCCTCTGCTTCAGAAGTCCGTCCAGCCGGTCCAGGGCGGCATTGCGTTCAACCTGGACCTCCTTCCGGTGCCGGCTCAAGGCCTGGATGATCGGCACGACCAGCTTCGAATCCTCCGAGCTCAGCTCGAGATAGAGGGCCAACTTTTCGGAACGGACCGTCCCCAGTTGCTCCCAGAAGGAACTGTTGTCCCGGTCGCGCCGTTCGACGGAACCCTGAACCTTCACGCCCAGGCCGCCGTCAGCCGAATTATCCGCGCCGGGCGGGTTGGCCGCCGACGAACCCGTAACCAGGATTGAAAAGAACGCCAGGAATAATAGCCCGTACCGGTACACGTTCCCTCCTTTAACCTGCCTTTTCGCGAACCCGATCTGTTTTTCCATCAAATCTCCCGCAGGATGGTCAGCAGCATCTCCTTCTCTTCGCTGTCCAGGTTGTTCAGGACCGGCTGGTAGTCAATAGTGATCGCCCCGGCCCGCGCGGTCGATTCCAGGGAAACCGCGGCCCGGCGAACCACCCGGGGGAGAGCGGGCGGGGGTTCAACCCGGGCCAGCACCGCCGGCACCGGTTCGGAATCATTGATCCTGATCGTTCCGGTGGTTACCGGCGCCGACCCTTCCAGGCCGGCCAGGACCGACTCGTTCCAGAGGGGCGAATCCGGCTGGCCCAGGTAGACGAATCCCACCACGGCGAGAATCATCACCATGGCCAGGGAAGAAGCCAGGACGCGCGGCCGCAGGAAACCGGGCCGCGGCAGCCGGCCTTCCGCCCGAACCTTCCAGGCCCTGGATATGAAGGGGACCGGAACCGGTTCCACCTCCGCCAGTCCCGTTCTCAACTGACGGTATTCCGACCGGAGTTCGCGGCAGGAACGGCAACCCTCCAGGTGCCTTTCCAGCGCCGCGGTCTCCCGGACTCCCAGCTCCCCGGCCAGTTCCAGAATGATCCACTTCTCAACATTACGGCATCTCATTTTCCGCCTCTCTTTAAACTGACTGACTCGCCCCAACCAGGCCGGCCTTAACACCCCGCCTGAGAATCATGACTGCTTGAAGAGCACGCCGACCGGATCCTTCTCCTTGATGATCCGGCGCAGATTCTTCAGTCCGAAGAAGAAGAGCGTCCGGGCCGTCGCCGGCTGGCAACCCATTATCCGGGCCACCTCGGCAAACGGCAGGTCATCGTAAATTCTCAGGTGAACCGCCGCTTTCTGGCGGGCCGGCAACCCGTCCAGGAGCAGTTCCATGCGCCGGGCCCGCTCCTTCTTGGCCAGCGCCTGGGCCGGGCTGTCGAGATTCCCGGGCCGCTCGCCGATGCTGTCGATCGGCAGGTGCAACCGCTTCCTCTTTTTCAGCGAGGCGAAGGCGTAATTAAGACCGATCCGGTAGAGATAGGTTGAAATCTTCGCCTCGCCCCGGAACTTCTCACGCTGCTGGTAGGCGGCCGCCAGGGTCTCCTGGGTAACGTCCAGGGCCTCTTCGCGGTTGCCTATGATTCTCAGGGCCAACCGGTAAATGCGCTCCTGGTTTTCAACCAGGAGCCGCTCGTATTCTTCTTCGGAAAACTTCATCTTATTAGATGGGCTGACCGCGGCCAGCGTTTAAAAATCGATTACCTTTATTCCCGGCGGGTGATCCTGACGACATCCTCCAGCTTGGCCAGGCCGGCCGCCGCCTTGCGCAGGCCGTCCTCGCGCAGGGTGAGCATGCCGGCCTCCAGGGCCGCGGAAGTCACCGCTTCGACCGAAGGCTTGGAAAGTATGAGCTCCCGCAGCCGGCGGTTGATGACCATCAGCTCGAAAAGGCCCAGGCGCCCCTGGACTCCGGTCTGGTTGCACCGGGGGCAACCTTGGCCCCGGAAGAATTTCAACCCGGGAAAACGTTTCAGGTCGTCGGCCGCCTCGGCCAGAACCTCGGCCTCCGGCCGGTACTCGGCCTTGCATTGCTGGCAAACGCTGGGAACCAGCGTCTGGTTGATCACGCCCAGGAGCGAGGAGCTCACCAGGTAGGGTTCCAGTCCCATTTCGAGCAGCCGGGTCACCGCCCCGGGCGCGGTGTTGGTATGCAGGGTGGCGAAGACCAGCTGCCCGGTAAGCGATATCTGCATGGCCGTGTTGGCCGTTTCGCCGTCCCGGATTTCGCCGATCATCACCACGTTCGGGTCCTGGCGGAGTATCGAACGGAGTCCCTCGGCAAAGGTGAAGCCGGCCTTGATGTTGATCTGCCCCTGGGTCACACCCGGGATGTGGTATTCGACCGGGTCCTCGAGCGTGATGATTTTCTTGCGGCCGGAGCGAATCTTGTTGAGCGAGGTGTAGAGGGTGGTCGTCTTGCCGCCGCCGGTCGGACCGGTGACCAGGATCATCCCGTACGGGAATTCGAGAATCTTGAGGTACTGGGCCAGCACCTCGGGCTGAAAACCGAGCCGGTCGAATCCCAGCACGATGTTGTTCCGATCCAGGACCCGGATGGCGGCGCTTTCGCCGAAAACGGACGGAAAGGTCGAGATGCGCAGGTCGACCCGCCGGTCACCGGCGTTAAAGGAGCAGTAACCACTCTGGGGCAGACGCCTTTCGGTGACGTCCAGGTCGGAAAGCACCTTGATGCGGGCCAGCAGGCGGGCGTAGATTTCGCGGGCCGGCGCCGGAAAATCGTAGAGCAGCCCGTTCACCCGGTAGCGCAATTTCGGACCGGTCTCCTCAACCTCGAGATGGATATCGGTCGCCTTGGCGTGGACCGCATCACCGATGATCTTGATCAGCAGGGAGGCGGCGGTCTGATCCTCGGCCGTGGCCGACTCCTGGACCTGCCGGACCTCCCGCTGGGCGGCCCGTTCCCTTACCCGTTCTATGAACTCGTCATCCCTGGCCATATCTTTTACCCCGGTCGGTTGAAGGAGACGGAATTCCAGAGCAGTTATATTTTAGCATAACGGAGAGGCCGAAACCTCCGGAAGCGCTTTTTTATTTTGAATAAAGATATGTGTTAATATAGATTATCATGTTGAAAATCGGTGTTTTAATCTCCGGAAACGGCTCCAACCTGCAGGCCCTCATCGACGAGGTGAAGGCCGGCCGGCTGCCGGCCGAAATCGCCCTGGTGCTGTCGGACAACCCGGAAGCCTACGGATTGAAGCGGGCGGCCGCGGCCGCCATCCCGGCCCGTTTTCTGCCGCCGGGTCCGAAGCGGACGGTCCTGTCGCCGGAGGCCGAAGCGGCTTACGCCGACGCTTTTAAACAGGCCGGCGTCGAACTGGTTTGCCTGGCCGGCTTCATGCGGGTGATCAAGGCCGGGCTCCTGGCCGCCTTCCCGGGGCGCATCCTGAACATCCATCCCTCGCTGCTACCCTCCTTCCCGGGACTGGCCGCCTGGAAACAGGCCCTGGATTACGGGGTCCGCTACACCGGCTGCACCGTCCATCTGGTCGAGGCCGGGGTCGACACCGGACCGATCATTCTGCAGGCGGTGGTCCCGGTCGAGGCAAACGATACCCCGGAGACCCTGTTGAACCGCATCCACCGCGAGGAACACCGCATCTATCCCGAAGCCGTCCGTCTCTTCGCCGAAAGCCGGGTCCGGCTCGACGGCCGCCGGGCCGTCGTCACCGACTGAATCATCCGAAACCAGTTAAAGGAGCAAGGATGAGCCCAAAAATCTGTTTCGTCAATATTGAAAAGGCCCCGGCCGAATTGCGGGCCGGACTCAAGGCCCTGGGCACCGAATACCCGGTCGCCCTGAAACCGGCCGCCGGCGCCTTCCGGGTCGACTTCCGGCCGGCCAACTCCGAGTCCACCGGCCCCGATCTGGAGGTCCGGCCCGGCCGGGAGGGTCTCACGGTCACCTACCGGCGCCCGATTCACGCTTTCCGGGCCCTGGGCCGACTGCTGGCCGCCCCGGCCGGAAAAAAGCAGCCGGGCTTCAGCGAAACCGCCGCCTGCCGGACCGCCGGCGTGATGTGGGAATGCTCCCGCAACGGCGTGCTGACCTTGGAGGCCGCCAAGGCCCTCCTGCGCCGGATGGCACTGATGGGCCTGAATCTGGCCATGCTCTACACCGAGGATACCTACGAGGTGCCGGGCGAGCCGTTCTTCGGTTACCTGCGCGGCCGCTACACGCGCCGGGAGCTCAAGGAGATCGACGATTACGCGGCGGCCCTGGGCATCGAGATGATCCCCTGCATCCAGGCGCTGGGCCACCTGGCCCAGATCCTCCAGTGGAGCGAGGCCTACCGGTCGGTGACGGACACCTCCCGGATCCTGCTGGTCGGCGCCGACCAGACCTATCGCCTGCTGGAGAAGATGATCGCGGCCGCCAGCGCGCCTTTCCGGTCGCGCCGGATCCACGTCGGCATGGACGAGGCGCACGGCCTCGGCACCGGCTATTACAAGACCCTCAACGGGGAACGCCGCACCTTCGACATCATGACCGAACACCTGAAGCGGGTCGTGGAGATCTGCCGGAAACAGGGGCTGCAGCCGATGATGTGGAGCGACATGTTCTTCCGGATCGGGTCGGCCCGCAACTCCTATTACGACCTCGAGGCCCGAATCCCGGACGAGGTGGCCGGGGAGATCCCGGCCGAGATGGACCTGGTCTACTGGGACTATTACAACACCGACCCGGAAATTTACCGCCGGATGATCACCCGCCACCGCTCGATGGGCAAGGACCCGATCGTGGCCCCGGGCGCCTGGAACTGGAACCGTTTCTGGCCGGCGCTGCCCTTCGCCTTCAAAACCCTGGACGTCTGCCTGGGCGTCTGCCGTGAGGAGAAGATCAAAGAGATATTCATCACCACCTGGGGTGACAACGGCATGGAGAACGATACCTTCTCGACCCTGCCGGCCCTGCAGTATTTCGCCGAGCACATCTACCAGGCTAAATTCGACCGGCGCCTCTTCGAACGGAACTTCCGGGCGGCCGGCCGCGGGGAAATTTCCGACTACCTGCTGGCCAGCCGGCTCGATTACCTGCCCGGCCACCCCGGGCCGGAAACCCTGCCGGGCAACCATTCCAAGCGGATTCTCTGGGATGATCCGCTCCTCGGCCTCTGCGAACCGCTCCTGGGCAGGAAGAGCCTGCGTCCGCACTACCGGGACCTGGCTGAAAAACTGGCGACCGCGGCCCGCCAGCCGGGCCAGGAACGCCTGGACTTCCCGGCCCAGCTGGCCCGGACGCTGGCCTTGAAATGCGACTGTCGGAAGAACCTGGCCGCGGCTTACCGGGCCGGCGACCGACGGCGACTAAAGCGCCTGTTGAAGGAGGAAGTCCAGCCGCTCCGGCGCGAAATGGAAAAACTCTGGAAGACGCACCGCCGGATCTGGCTGGACACCTACAAGCCCTTCGGGCTGGAGGCCCTTGAAATCCGCTACGGCGGGCAGCTGGTCCGGCTTCAGACCCTCCTGGACCGACTCCAGGATTACCTGGCCGGCCGGACCGGGTCGATCCCGGAGCTGGAGACCCGCCTGCTGGCCTTCACCGCCAGCCCCCAGCCGACGCTGGGCTACCGGCGCATCGCCACGCCGACCGCCGATCCGGGTTAAGGGCGGCGGCGCGGCATCAGACAAGCAAACGGGACCGAGCGGTCCCGGCGGAGTTGCAGTAACCAGGGTTAAGTTCCCGGGAGAAGAGATGGCGGCTACCAAGAAAAGGAAACTGAAAATACGGTTGCGGAAAGCGCGGCTGGCCGACGCCAAGAACATTCATGCGCTGATCAACCTGGCCGCCCGCGAGGGTGCGGTCATTCCCCGCTCCCTGTCGGAAATCTACGAATCGATCCGGGATTTCCAGATCGCCGAGGCCGACCGCCGGCTGGTCGGCTGCTGCGCCCTGCACATCGACTGGGAGGACCTGGCCGAAATCCGCTCGCTGGTAATCGACCCCGAACACCAGCGAATCGGACTGGGCAGCCGACTCCTCAAGTCGGCCCTGAAAGAGGCCCGGGAACTCCTGGTGCCCAGGGTCTTCGCCCTGACCGCCCACCCGGCCTTCTTCGAGAAGAACGGTTTTGAACGCATCCGCAGGGGCCGGCTGCCCCACAAGATCTGGGGCGACTGCCTCAAGTGTCCCAAATTCCCCAAATGCGACGAGGTGGCTTTATGGAAAAAGCTGTCTTAGCTTACTCCGGCGGACTCGACACATCGGTCATCATCCCTTACCTCCGGGAAAAATACCGGCTCCAGGTGATTGCCTACACGGCCAACCTGGGCCAGAAGATCGACCCGGACTTTCTCCGCAAGAAAGCACTGGCCAGCGGAGCGGCCGGCTTCTATTTCGACGACCTGCGCGAGACTTTCGTGCGCGACTACATCTTCCCCGCCCTGGCGGCCAACGCCCTCTACCAGGGACGCTACCCGCTGGCCACCGCCCTCTCCCGCCCGCTGATCGCCAGGCGGGTGGTCGAAGTGGCCCGCCGGGAAAAAGCCAAATTCCTGAGCCACGGCTGCACCGGAAAGGGCAACGACCAGGTCCGCTTTGAACTGACCTGGAAGGCGCTCGGCCCGGACTTCGAGATCATCGCGCCCCTGCGCGAATGGCAGTTCAAGACCCGCGATGAGGAGATTGAATTCGCCCGGCAGCGCAAGATACCGGTCCCGGTGACCAGGAAGAGTCCCTACTCCCTGGACGAAAACCTCTGGGGCGTCTCCATCGAATGCGGCATCCTGGAGGACCCGGCGGTCGTTCCGCCCGAGGACGCCTACCAGATCACCACCGCCCCCGAGCGCGCCCCCGATAAGCCCCAGGTGGTAAGGGTCGCTTTTGAGAAAGGCCGGCCGACCGCGCTGGACGGACGGCGGCTGGAACCGGTGGCCCTGATCGAACGGCTCAACCGGGCTGGCGGCCGCCACGGCGTGGGACGCGTCGACCTGGTGGAAGACCGGACGGTTGGACTCAAGAGCCGCGAAATTTACGAAGCGCCCGCGGCGACCATTCTGATAACCGCCCACCGGGAACTCGAAAAACTCACCCTGACCCGTTCACTCTGGGAGTTGAAGGAATCGCTCCGGGAGCGCTACGCCTGGATGGTTTACCAGGGCGCCTGGTTCACCGAGGAGAAGGAGGCGCTGGACGCCTTCTTCAACTCCACCCAGAAGTATGTCAACGGGCAGGTGGACCTCAAGCTCTACAAGGGGAGCGTTACGGCCATCGGGCGCCGGTCGCCCGACTCACTCTACAGCGAGGCGCTGGCCACCTACGGCCGGGGCGACCTCTTTGACCGCACGGCCGCCAAGGGCTTCATCGACCTGGCCGGCCTGCCCCTGCTCCTCGAGGGGCGGCGCCGGCTGAAGCGGCGCTGAGCAGAACACTCGCCAGGAGGGAGGCATGGCCGGGTCCGGGATCGGAAGCGAATTCGAACTCATCGGCCGGTTGACCCGCCGGCTGCCGCTGGGAGTGGATGTCCTGGTCGGCCCCGGCGACGACTGCGCCGTGATGCGCTACCGCCGCAACGAGTATCTCCTCTGGACCACCGATCTTCTCTTCGAAGGCGTCCACTTCACCCGGGAAACCCCGCCGGAAAGCATCGGCTGGAAGGCCCTGGCCGTCTCGATATCCGACATCGCCGCCATGGCCGGCCGGCCGCACTACTGCCTCGTCTTCGTGGGGCTGCCGGCCGGCCGGACCGGGGCCTACGCCTCGGCCATCTACCGCGGCCTCAACCGGCTGGCCCGGCGCTACCGGGTGCAGGTGGTCGGCGGCGACACCAACGCCTTCCCGCGGCTGGTCATCGGCACCACGGTGCTGGGCACGGTCGAAAAATCCTACCTGACCCGCCGCTCGGGCGCCCGGCCGGGCGACCTGATCTGCGTCTCGGGCCCGCTGGGCCGCGGCCCGAAAAGCCACCTCTCCTTCCTGCCCAGGGTCAGTGAGGCGCGCCGGATCAGGCGGGAACTGAAAGCCACCGCCATGATCGACATCTCCGACGGAATGCTGGGCGACTTCACCCGGATTTCGGAAGAGAGCCGGGTCGGCGGAATCATCCGGCTGGAGGAGATACCCGTCGTGCCCGGGACCGCACCTGGAGAGGCCCTGGTCAGCGGCGAGGAATTCGAACTGCTCTTCACGATCCCTGCCTCCCAAGCCGGGGCGGCCCGCCGATCCGGATGCTTCGTGGTGGGCGAGGTGCTGCCGGCCGGCCGGGGCGTAAGGGTGACCGCCAACGGCCGCCCTTACCGGCCCCGGCATCCCGGCTACGACCATTTCCGAAAATGACGGACCGTTTCCGCTCCCTCCGAACCAGATTTCTCAAGGTCACCGCAGCCGTGCTGACCGGAAGCATCCTTTTATTCCGGCTGACCGGCTGCCCGGCGGCCGAGCCGCTCGGCGAAGCCACGGTACGCGTCTCGGCGGCCCGGGTCCGGGCCATGCCCGATCTCCATTCGGATATCCTGGCCAAGGTCAACCAGGGCGAAAAAATCCGGCTCCTCGAGAAGAAGAAGGAATGGTTCCGGGTGGAGCACGCCGGCGGCTCCGGCTGGGTTCTGGGAGAACTGATCAAAATCCCGGAGAATGTCTTCTGGCGGGCCTGCCTGGCTGAAAAGACGCCGGCCGCACTCAGGGATTACCTGAAGGCTTACCCGGCCGGAAAGTTCGCCGGCGCGGCCCGGTCGAGGTTGAAGAAACCGGCCGCCCCGGCGCCGCCGGCGGAAGCGGCCGTGTCCAACACCGAACCGGCCGGGGAAGCCGCCCTGGCCGGGCAGATCAGAAGCAAGGCGACCATCGAGAACTGCGAACGGTACCTTTCGGAATACCCGGCCGGGCCGGCCGCCGGACTGGCCAGGGAGCGGCTCGATCCGCTCCGCTTCCGGGAGGCGCGGGAGACCGACTGGCACTCGGATTACCGGGCCTACCTGGAACAATTCCCGTCCGGAGAACACGCGGCCGCGGCCCGGGAAAGGCTGGCCTGGCTGGCCGGGCGGAAGGCGGTCCCGGAGATCGTCGTTTCGGCCGTGGTCGACGCCGACGACGGAGACGTCAACGCCCCAGGACCCCGCTGGAGGTGGACAACCCAACTCTACGAACGCGGCGGGCAGATCGGTTACCGGGTCAGCGGACAGGGATTCATCCTCGATCCCCGCGGCGGCCTCTGGATGGGAGAGAATGACGCCCGGATTCCAAGACCGAGAATCAGGGTGGAGGCCGGCGGCAGCGCCCGGGACACCTACTGGATCTCCTCGCGCCCCCACCTGCTGTGCAACGGGGTCGCCATTTTCACCTGGGAGGGAGAGGATGCCGGCGGTCACCCCATCCGCCTCGAAGAAAGAATCCAGCTTCGCCACCTTAACTGTCCCGGCCCAACCCCGGCCCGCTGAAACCCGGCCGGCCTCCAGCTTCGCCCCGGATCCAACGTCCAATCCTTCCCCGTTCGCCGTGATAAATAGGCAAAAAAAACTTAAAATGTTAAAATTGAGGATAAATAATCACGGCTGGATCAGCCGGCCGGGCCGCTATTTAAACCATCAACGGAAAAAACCGGGGGGAAAACAATGAACGCAAGAGAAAGATGGATCGAGGCGCTCACCTTTGGCAAACCGGACCGGTTACCGCTGCTGCCGGGCGGCCCCCGCGAATCCACGCTCAAGCGCTGGCACCAGGAGGGCCTCCCGGCCGACCGCCCCTGGTCTGAAGTCCTGATGGAAACGCTGGGGATCCAACCGGAGACAACCAAGCCGCAGGTCAACCTGGGGGTCAACTTCGACCTGATGCCGGCCTTCGAAGAGAAGATTCTTGAGCACCGCGACGGCCATTACCTGATGCAGACCATCCGGGGCGAGATCGTCGAGGTCTCCGACCGGTACGATTTTACCTACCTGCGCAGCGCCAAGGACTTCGTAACCCGCAAGTACCACCGCCATCCGGTCGAAAACCGGGCCGACTGGGATGCCATGAAAAAACGCTTCAACCCCGACACGCCCGGCCGTTTTCCCGAGGACTTCGAGGTCCGCTGCCGGCAGCTGGCCGACCGGGATTACGTTTTGCGCATCTGGTTCAACGGCCCCTTCTGGCAGCTGCGCAACTGGTGCGGCTTTGAAAATCTCTGCCTCTTCATGGCCGAGGACCCGGAACTGGTCGAGGAGATGGCCCTCTTCTGGCGCGATTTCATCATGACGATCCTGGACCGGATCTTTGCCCGCGTCGCCCCGGATCATTTCGGTTTCTCCGAGGACATGGCCTATAAGGCCAAGAGCATGATCTCACCCGCCATGGCCCGCCGTTTCCTGATGCCCTGCTGGCAGACCTGGTCGGCGGCGGCCCGCCGGAGCGGCTGCCGGATCATCGACGTCGACTCCGACGGCTACATCGGCGAACTGATTCCGCTCTGGATCGAGTCGGGCATTAACTCCTGCCAGCCGATCGAAGTGGCCGCCGGCAATGACCTGCCCGCCTACCGGAAGCAGTTCGGCCGCAGCATGGCCTACCACGGCGGCATCGACAAGCGGGCCATCGCCAAGGGCGGAGCGGTGATCGAGGCCGAACTCCAGCGCGTGATACCGCCCATGCTGGTTGACGGCGGCTACGTTCCCTCGTGTGACCACGGCGTACCGCCCGACATCTCCTGGGCCGACTTCATCCATTACAGCCGGGAACTGGCGAAACTGACCGGCTGGCTCTGAAAAAGGCCGCGGCCGGCCTGAAAAACCGCGAGGCAGAAAACCCATGCTTACCAGGCGGGAAAATTATACCCGTATTCTGACCAGGGGCAACGGCGACCGCCTGCCCTTCGTGCCTAATTTCGACTACTGGTACCGGGTCAACCGGGCCAACGGCCGGATACCGGAAGCCTACGCCGGGCTGAGCCGGAACGACCTGGTCCGGGCGGTCGGTGCCACCCTCTGGGTCCGCACCAACGTCCTGGAGCCGGTGCTGGACCCGACGGTCGAGGTGACCGAGCGGGATGACGGGCGGCGGCGCCGGACCGAATACCGGACGCCGGTCGGAACCGTCAGCACCCTGCACGAGTACGCCGACGACTCGGCACGCACCTGTTACCTGATGGAGCACCGGATCAAGCGGGCCGAGGATATCCCGGTGGTCAAATACCTCTTCGAGCATACCAGCCTCAAGGCCGATTTCACTTCTTTCCTCGAGAGCGAAGCGGAAGTGGGCGAGGACGGCATCTCTCTGGTCGGACTTCCATTCTGCTTCCCTTACATACATTTTGCCAAGCAGGAAGCCGGTTACCAGGCCGGCATCTATCTCTACGCCGATTACCCGGAGCTGGTCGAGGAACTGATGGAGGTGATCGCGCGGGTTAATCTGGCCGGGGCCGAATTGCTGGCAAGCGGACCGGCGCTGGTCGTTCAGCAGGGCGACAATATGGACGAGTGGACCACGCCGCCGAACCTCTTCAAGCGCCTGGCCGTCCCTTACTTCCGCCGGGTGGCCGAAATCCTGCAC
>Ga0116144_10000567_pt1 | contig 49548 bp, 44 predicted proteins | sample AD_UKC035_MetaG_FD_89746 | JGI IMG/M metagenome (GOLD analysis project Ga0116144, IMG submission 89746) | Active sludge microbial communities of municipal wastewater-treating anaerobic digesters from USA - AD_UKC035_MetaG | ecosystem: Engineered > Bioreactor > Anaerobic > Digestate | place: USA...
ATAATAAAAAATGAAATCATTGTGAAGAAAAATTTTACCGGAGAAATGTAAAGATATCTCCTGACACTGTTAAAGCCTGTTTTGCAGACTGCTGACGCTTTTGTTCGCAATCAGTATGCTTTTTTTATGTTTTTATTGGTAACTACAGAAGTAAAGCAGACTCTAATTTTAGTTTAAAAGAAGTTATAGAGGGCGCCATCCGCATCTCTAACGGTTGAAGCCGTAAGAGCTGCCTTATTCCGCCGAGAGCCCGAATAACTACTTACACTTATGTGTCTATTTTGTTTTTGCAGTGCTCTATATCTGCTGTCGTTTTGATAAATCGAGACGACAGCGATTTATTATCTACAAACCGAGTTCTTTTATCTGCCTTGGCGAAATCAGATAAAAGCGGTCTTCGATTTTAAGAAATGGATTGATTTTGGTCCACTTGCCGCGATAATTAGGTGATGCACCTTCGAACCCGACATATAGCACTTTGTCGTCGAATTCAAGGTCTTCTGAACCGGCCGGCAGTTCGAGTGTGGTCAGGTGCGTTTCGCTGTCGACTACCCAGGCCTCGGCAGAGAAGGTCCTGCTTTGCCCTTCTGGCTTGAAGCTGAGCTCGAAAGCCTTGCTGCTTGCCGGTTGCTTGTAGAAAGCCAGCTTAGAGCTGCGCGCACCATAAGAAATGCTCAGTGCCACGAAACCTTTGGCAAAAGTGAAGCCCTGTACCGATTCGCGGCAGAGAATTATACGATCCGGCTTGAAGGCTTCGCGGCTTTTGTCGTCACTGGTGAAACTGTATTTCTGGGTCGCGGTCGGGAAACCGTCTTTATCGACCCGGTAACCGGCGATCCAGGTTTTGAGTTTGTAACTGTTGGCGGCATGATGTGGAACCGGCCCGTATTTGCTGTCGGACGACTTGACGAAGTCGCCTGCCCAGATAAATTCGCCGTCAAAGCTGACATAGCTGGCAGTCGAGTCGACCGGATAAGACTTTTTCATGACGAGGTTGCGCGTCGGCAGTTTGAAGCTCGGCGGCAGGCCTGCGGCAATCGTCTGGGGCGTCTTTGCCGATTTGTCGGCGACGAAACTGATGATTTGTTGCAGATCAAAGCCATAGAGTTTGTAGCCCGATGCAACCCAGAGGTATTTGCCGGCGGCGGTAATGCCTCCAGCATGGCCGGTATAGGCTTCGCCTTCTTCAAGATAGAGTGCGAAGCGGCGTATCGCTTTGCCGGTAAGGCTGTCGATGACGATCAGCTGTGAAGGCTGGCTGGTTTTATCGGTTTTCGGGTAATAAGACAGAATGATGTAGCGGTAAAAAGCTTCTTCTTTGGCTGCAGACAAGGTCGTTCGTGGCGGCATCGGGCAGATTCCCTGAAAGACGAATTCTGCGGTTTCATGTCCGGGAATCAACACGGCTCGACTGATGAAAGGAGGCAGCTTACCCGGCTTGTTACGATTTTTGACAGTATCGACCAGCTTGTTGAAGCTGTTTTTGATAAAACTGCCGATGCGTTTGAAAATATTGCTGTCTTTATCAGCTTCTTTGCTGCCGGCAGAAGGTTCGTTAACAGCGGTTTGAACGCTTTCGACCGCCTTTTTTACTTCGACCGGCCCGTCAGAAAAAGGAGTTTGGGCTGATAAGCCAGCGCTAATGACAGTAATAAACAGGAAAGTAGCGGTTATCAGAACGGCCTTGCGTGCTGTCAGCATATTTTAATCCTTTTCAAAGGAACATTGCAGATTTTACATAATCAATATACCTCAGATCGCTCCAATTTGTTTTTTATAAGTGTTCACATGCTATGACGTCTACGTTATTTTTGACACAGGCAACCATCTACAGAGAAATCTGAAAGATTTCTTTAGCGAATCTCTATTTGGTACAAAACGCTTGCTTTTGGTAATCCATAAATGTAGTTTATGGAGGTTGATTTGCGGCACTGTTCCCGGATTTCGGGATTGCCGGAGACCTTTGGGCTTTTCCCGAAAACATGATGAACGAAGGACGAAGGTTATGGATGAGAGATGGCTGACGGTCGATGACATTTGCAAATATCTTAATGCAGGCAACGAGACCCTCTACAAGTGGATCGAACAACGGACTATGCCCGGTCATCGTCGTCGTAGGGTGTTCAAACAAGATTCAAAGCTGCTCATCTGGTATGACCAGGAATTGACACGGATGGGAGAGAAGCCATGATTGTTGGAATATCAATTAAAAACTTTAAAGGGATTCGTGAAATTACGAATACCTCTTTGTCGCGATTTCATGTTTTAGTCGGACCGAATGGAGTTGGAAAAACGACATTTCTTGATGCCATCGACTTTGTCCGTGATTGTTTGGCGCATAGCCCGGCGATAGCCGTTGAATCTCGACATATTGCCGATTTCAATGACCTCACTTGGATGCGCAGGGGTGGAACGATTGAAATTGAACTATGGCTTGACCTTTCCGATCAGTTGCCTGTTTTGAGTGAAAGCGTGATTAATTACAGGCTTGCAATAAAACAGGATCAGAAACAGGGTGTTTGCGTCGATGATGAGATTTTGCGCCAGTATTCAAAAAGCTGGCTTCCAAGTGGAAAGACCATCGAGTTCAGCTCTAAAGTAAAGCCCAAACGACTTTTGGGCAAAACAACAAAAGGTACCGATTTCTATACACGCGAGAAGGGAACCTATCAGGATTCGTTCAATTTCGGCCTTGATAAATTAGCGCTTGCTCTGACACCGCCGGATGATGAGCGCTATCCGACAGCCAATGCAGTGCGACGATTCTTAATGCAAGGGGTTCGCTACATACAACTGAATAGTCCCGCGATGCGTTTGCCATGTCCAGCCACTCGCCCAACTGATTTGGAGCTAGACGGTACGAATTTAGCGCGTGTAGTTGGTCGTCTGCTTGGTGCAAATGCTGGTTTGGGTCCTTACTGGGCGGGGGATGGGTCTCCGGTATCTAACTGGGCTAAGCATTTGCGCTATGCATTACCAGACTTGGTGAATATTGGATGGGCTAGGAGGCAGGCCGATAATGCTGAATATCTGATGCTCCGTTATGAAAACAGTCTTGAGGCACCAAGCTGGGTACTGTCAGATGGAACATTGAGAATGCTCGCGTTGTCTCTACCCGCATTTTTGCCGCCGGAGCCTGCTCTTTACATGGTTGAAGAACCGGAAAATGGAGTTCATCCGAAGGCACTGGAGATCATTCTGCGCTCACTGTCAACAGTGCCTGGTTCTCAGATGCTACTGGCAACCCATTCACCATTTGTAGTCCAGCAGTGTGGTATTCAGCCTCTGCTTTGTTTTAGCCGTGATGCCGACGGTGCGCACGTCATTGCAGGCGCTAATCACCCCATATTGAAGGAGTGGGATGGTGCTCCTGACCTCGGCATCGTGTTTGCGGCGGGGGTGCTTGAATGAAGGATTTGTTTCTCTATGTCGCCGACGCCGATGCCCAAGCTTTCATGGACTCTCTCTTGAATAAACCCTTGGCATTGAACATCCGAGAAATCACTTTCGACATTGAACGTCATCCTCTGCGAGATTCAGGGATGGTACAAAGTGGTTCTGAACTGACGAGGATGAAGAAAGGGAAATACCAAAAAGCTCTTCTTACATGGGATCACCACGGTTCCGGTCGTGACCATAGGCAAACGCCTGGACAAGTACGCGATGAAATTCAAAAGAAGCTTGATTCCTACACTTGGAGCGAAAATAGTTCCGTCACTATTTTTGTGCCTGAGTTGGAGCAATGGATTTGGTATAGCGAAAATGCATTGCTTGACTATTGCGGCATATCTGCAGATCAGTTGAATGCGTGGATTGCCGATCGTTCTGCGAAGCTTGATAAGACAGTTGAGACACTCAAAACAGAGCAACCAAAGGAGCTTTTTGAATATGTCCTGAGGGAGCGCCTCAGAAGAACCATATCTCCGAGAGATTTTGCAGAAATCGGAAAACGTGCAGGAGTGAGTGGACTGATGGCTTGCGAGAGTTTCCGCTCTGTTGTTGATGTGTTGCAAGCTTGGTTCCCTCGATGAATCCAGAGTGGCAATACAGCACCGTTTATAACAGCGCCTGATGGTCTTCAACACCCGGGCGGGTTGCCACCAGCATCTCCGGACTCTGGGGTTTCTTTGTGGTATGCCTTTAGGCCGGAATTCACCAGAAAACACAATAGGACATTCTGGTTTGTTTTTTTCAGATCGGAGATAAAAGGTGAAAGATTGTTTCGGTTGTGACGGCTGATTTCTGATATACTTTTCAGAAAGCTTCGTCAGGAATAATTCATTGCGCAACAGCTTTTTTATTGTGGCTATATGGCTATTGTCTTCGGTCTGCGTCGTCTGGGCTGCCAGTTATAAAACGCAGGCCAATCTTCGTTTTTCGCATCATACGCACGATAAAAATTCGGTCAGCTGCGCTACCTGTCATGTCGATCGCGAAGTCAGCGAATCTGAGCGCATGCCCGGTCTGCCGCCTGGCTGGCAGCCGTTGCGCCGCACTCCGGCGGTGGATCCCGGTGCTGGCAGCGTAGTCAGCCAGAAGCCTGAAATAGACGACACTTTTGGGCGTCCCGGCGAAGACCGTTGTCTCGAATGTCATTTCAAGACCAGAGAAAAAGCAGACTGCGGGCTATGTCACCTCGAAAAACCGGGGCATACCGAGCGCAAACGCCAGCGCTACCAGAAACCGTTCAGTTTTTCCCATAAAAAGCATGCTCAGGCAGAATGCAGCATCTGTCACCCCGGCATTACCGCCTGGGAAAACCTTGATGGACACTATATCAGAGGCCGCATGAAGGACTGTCTTGAGTGCCATGATGGCGCTCAGACTGCGAAAAACTGTATCATGTGTCACTCCCCGACGCCGCGCCCGGCCGATCATACGCGAAATTACGAGAAGAAGCACGGTATGGCTTATCGTTCTGATCCTCGACGCTGCTCGATGTGTCACGAGGATTCCTCATGTCTCGACTGCCATTCACGCAAGCCCCGCGACCATACCGTGGCCTGGGTCAAGCGCCGACATGGAATCGCAGCGCAGACGAACCCGCAGAAGTGCCGGGCATGCCATCTTGATCAGCATGTCTGTCTGCGGTGTCATGAGAACTGGTAACGCAATTTTTTTTGCCGGTGTAAAAAAAAGTTTTACAAAAAACCGCTCTGAATGCGGGTTTGGAGCTTGTTGTTTATACCTCTTTTCTGATACAATAGAGTAGGGAGCAGAGAAATGTTGCAGCGTCGATCCGTAACTTGCAGCGGTTTTACGCTAGTCGAGATTGTTGTGGCAGCATCAGTGTTTTCGCTGTTTTTTCTCGGCGTTTTCAATCTGTACCGAATGGGCAGCAACATGTTTCTGCGCGGCAGCTGGAAACTGCAGAAGCAGAAAGAAGCCGAACGGTTTCTCGCGATTCTGCGCGAGCGCCTCGAAATGGCTTCGTCGCCGTCTGTCGTCTCTCAGGGTGCCATTAACGAGCAGCCTGTTCATATTTATACTCTTGCCAGTGGCAGCGAAGTAATAGAACCCGCTGGGGATGCCAGAGTCATGCTTTTTGCAATCTGCAAGCCCAATGTCCAGCCCACCGGCACCCGTGGTATGATCATGCCGCACGTTCTTACGCTCAGGCGTAATGCCGGCAGCAGGCTTTCGACTCTTGTTCTCGAAGGTAAATCGCAGATAGATTTTCCCGGTATAAACAACGATTTTATCAATGAGCTTAATATGGGCACGGGAATAGGTGACTTTACGGCTCAGCCATCGGCCTTTGGGCTGGGTGCCGGCACCGGCTTTCACACTGTGCTCAACGAAGTACATTCTGTCAGGATTTTTGTTGGGGCTGCCAGTGGCACGGTTGATGCTACGGCAGCAGGTAACGCCGGGCAAACCCTGGGCATCGAAGTCACCATGCGCAACCCGAAAAGCGAAGAGACCATGGTGACACAGAGTGTTTTTGCCCGTATCAACGATTCGTCGCCGATCAGAACGAGGTTGCCAGATGAACTTTAACCCCCTGAGAAGCAAAGGCGTAACTTTGACAGAGATCATGCTGGCTCTGTTCATTCTTTCTGCTGCTTTTCTGCCGATAATGGGGGTCATGAGCACTGGTATCCGAGGCACCCAGAAAGACGAGGCTATTCTGCGTGGTGTTCAACTTGCTCAGCAAACTCTCAATACCGCTTTGCAACTACCTTTTGGTGATCTGGTCGCCAACCGTGGTGGCGGTGGTAATGGGCCGTGGAGCTTTGGCGTGGCCGGCAGCGAATTCAGTTACGCAACCGGTTCACTTAACCTGCGGCTGGGCAAGATTCTCGAGGGCACCCGTGAATATACGCTGACGCTTGAGATTCGCGATGAGCCGTTCGTTTTCAACCTGAGTGTTCACAACCCCATGGCGCGCAGTGTTGCTTCTGATACACCCAGCCAATGGAGCTGGCAGGCTGATGTCAAGGTTCCCCGCGTCGGAGAACAGACCGGACTCTATCATCGCTATGAATTGACTGCGAACTGGTTTGATCGCGGAATGACCGATGGCACGCAGAGAACATATCGCCTTGTTTCCTATAAGGCCCGGCTTCAGGAACTTTAAGGAGAAAGCACAGACATGCAGACGAAACGCAGAGGCACGGCAGTTGTCATTGCACTTGTGTTCGGCATGCTGCTGCTGGAAATGGGAATCGTCTATATCAACATTCTGCGCACTTCGAAGTCGCAGACCAGCCGCATTGACGAGCGTTCGCGCGTGGAATTTCTTGCCAACGGTCTGATAGAGCTTGCTTTGCTTAAATTCAGATTTCTGCCAAGTGATTTTTATGCAAGCTATGATGCTGCGTTTGCGCCCTCGATTCCGCCTGCCAATAGAACTGACACCTATCTGCGAAACTTTATCAACGACCCGATTTTTACCGTGAACGAGCAGGTTGAAGATTCTCTGCTCGGCAACGTCGTTTACAATGCCCAGATCACCGACATGATATTGCATACGGTAGCCACAGAAACGCGCTGGGGCGTGCAGGCTCTTGAGATTCGTGCTACCGTGACTTTTGCTTCGCCCGATGCTGAAAACGTTACCAGAACTGTCACCAAGGTCTACCGCCTCGATCGCACCAGCACCGCGCCGGTAAATTGAACGGAGGATACATGCAGAAAAAGTATAGAAACCAGTTTGTTGTTGCCCTGCTGTTGCTGGCTTTTATCGGCTGTGGCAGAGCTGAAGCCAGAACACCATCACCTCAGATCGCTACTGTCGACCTGGGAACTTTGATGGTGCTGCATCCGGCCATGGCAGCCTATGACCCTAACATGCAGGCGTTCAAGGTTACCCGGCCACGGCAGCAGTTCATTCAGGACAAATCGCGCATGGCTGCCGAAAGAGCGAGAAAAATTGCAGATTCTCGTGCCCGGGTTAAGGCTCTTGAAAGCCAGATCAGCGCGGAACGCCAGCGCCAGATAAGAGAAGAAGCCCAGCAGAAAGCCGAATTCGACAAGTCCATGACCGGTCTGGCCACAGAAGCGATCAGGTTGCATCTCGAAGCATATCGTAACAAAGAAGCCGAAAACCGGCAGAAGCACACGGTGCGCCTGCGCTCGATCAAGCTGCAGATCGATCAGCTCAATCGCCAGATCGAAAACGAAAACGCCGAAATGCTTTCTGATCGTTTCACTACGCCGACTGAAACGCGACAGCGCATTACTCAGATTTTGACTGAAGTTCGCCAGCATTCGCAAACCGTTGCTGCCGGCAAGAATATCACCATAGTGCTCGATGCCGGCGGTGCTTCGTATCAGCAGAATTCAGCCGCAGTATCAGGCGTAACAGCCGGAGATATCGACTACTCAGAAGTATTTACCAGACCGCTTCTGTCGCCCATAACTCTCTCTTCTGACGAAGCGTCGGTGCAGGGTTATTACAATCTTCGCCGCGACAAGGCCGTCGTCTGGTATAACCAGCGCGCCATGATTTTGTCGCCTTACCGCAATGAACTTGCCAATACGGCTGTCGTGGTTGGTGGCATCGACATTACGGCTGAAGTCCTCAATTCCATTCTCAAGAGCTACAGGGTAGAAGAATCGGTCTATTCGATTCTCAACAGCGTCGTTCAGAGCGGTGGTCGCTGACTACTGCGGTCTTTCGACTCCATGCCGGGGCATGGAAAGGGAGGTATGTGATGAATAACAGATATAGCAGCTTTATTGTTCTGGTGATGCTTATGCTGCTTGCGACATCGCAGGTCACGGCGCAGGTTCCGGCGCTCGCCGAAGAATATATGCGCAATGGCGAAATTTATCTGCTGATCAGCTACAAAGACGTTCCAATCGGAGCGCATGCCGGGGTTCATCGTCTCAGCGACCCGGCTGAAGCTGGTCTGTATATTGGCAGGCTTTATGACCCCGGTTCAAGTATCGGTATCTGCGTTGACCTCAATCGAGTTATCTATACCTTTACCGAAGACAAGAGCGCCACCACATACCAGTTTCTTCCCAACATGAAATTGCTGCGGCAGGTAGTTGATGAATCCTGTTTCCCTGGCGACCTGGTCCGGGCCCAGTGTATCGTCGATTACGGCTATCACCAGTATTTTCACGCCGACCACCGCCCCGCAAATCCGGCCGGTATACGCGAACAGGTATACCGCGTTGGTCCGGTCGGCCGCTACGTGCGTGGTTCCGGTCAGGCATACGGAACCCGTTCCGGCTGGCCAGGAGCAGGTACTACTAACCATTCAGCATTGTATACAAAGCCAATAAATGCCCAGATGCCCTGTTGCCAGCTGTATCCTCATCTGCCCAGCCCTACGGTTGCTGGTTGCGGAACTCCGACCGACCCGCCGGCACTGGGCATAAACCCGCTGCCAAAGATCAACAACGTCCAGGATCCGATGTTCCCTGGCAAACAATGGTATCTTGTTCCTAATGGCGCCTGGTATTCAACCTGGCAGAGCAAACCAACTCAGTCTGGTGCTACCGGCCCTCATCCTGACCGCATTTTTTACCAGGTGTTCAGAGACTATGTAACCGGTCGCCCCCGCTACTGGAAGCTGACGACCTGGGACAGCAACACCAAGCCTGTCGGGGCTCCAGCAACCGTTGGCCCGGTTGTGGGAACTACCTATGACGTTCAGATTGCCCGCAAGATTCTGGCTGGTTGTCTCGATGGCTGCGGTGGTGCAACCGGTTCAGGCTCTGGTACTGCCAATCCGATGTGGGTTAGCGTAGCATTTCAGCCGCCTATCGGCGGCGGACTGTCAAGAACCTATCTGTATTCGCGCGAACGGCCCCTGCCAAACTACAATCTGACTCTGTCAAAAGGCGGAGCCGCTGCGACCGAATACAATCCGCCAGCAGACAACCCGCTGATCGGCAACCCCTATGATATGGGTACAACCCAGGAAAAAGGCACCAGGTGGGTGGGTATCTCATTGCGCGATGCCAATACAGACTATGTTTACACACTGGGCACGGCTCTGATCAATTCATGGTATGAAGAGGCAACCCCGGGTACCGGCGACTTTTCGATCAATGCTGTTACCGTTTCCAACCAATGGGATCAGAATGGCGGTATCGTTTACGCTTACGACAAGAATCTCGGTCTGGTACTCAAGTTCGTTCGCAATGAGAAAACCAAGACGGTTGTGCAGTTTGAACCAATTCCGGTCGGTAACAACGTCGATGCAATAGCCGCAGATGGTTTCGGCAGCCTGTATTTCTCGAAAACCATCGCTGACCCGGCTCAGAGTTCATTGCTGACGACTTTCGAAGCCAGCCCGAATACTTATATCGAGCGTGTCAGAGCTCTGCTCACCGATGACGGTTCCAACGAAGGTGTCGCTTTTTTTGAACAGAGATATTCGAAAAGTGTATTTGAACGCAACGTATATACCGGCCAGATAGAAACTGCCGGCAGTTACCATCTGGGCTCCAACTTCAGGGCCAGACGCTATGTTCTGCCACCTGACGTGACCATCGATCTGAACCCGAGTGGCTTTGAAGCTCGTCTTCTTGGTGCTGGCGGCTGGTGGGCCGGCTGGCTGTCGAACCTGCCAGGATCAGAGATGCTGGTCTCTGGCCTGCCTCCGGTTGTCACCTATGATCCGAACGATTCGCCCGACCATATCGAGCTTTCAGTCATCAACGTGCCGACTCCCCCGATGCCGCACCGTTTCGAAGACGGTTCACGCGTAGATATTGTCGGAGCCTTTCTCAATTACCCTGTTCCAACAACCGACAGTAACAATCAGGGCGGCGCTCTTTCAGCCGGCACTTTGCTCGACAACCGTCGTGCCTATTTTTATATGCCGGAAAACTATCCGCTGACCTCGGGAAAACTCAACCCGACCGAACAGCCAGACTGGAACAATAACAGTTATCTGGCGGGTTTCGTCAACACTGTCGAAAACGTGCGCTACACCTGGAAACTCTGGACAGTCAGCCAGCCCACCGTCAATCACCCGGAAAATCTGCCCGAAATTTTCGTCAATGCCGATCCGGTTGTCGAGAATACTACTGAGCCATATTTCGTGTTCTATTCACCTATCGGCGGCCGATATATTCTTACTCTCGAGGCGAAGTTCGACTGGTATGACTTTACCAAACTGCCGTTTGGCGGTATGCGTGATGATGTTTATTCTCCGAGTGGCAAGTATCGAAGCCAGGTCTATAAGACAGACGACAGAGCTGTCGCCCGTGCCCGTGCCAATTCGCTGGCACAGATCGAGAATGCGTTCTCTGGCAGTCTGATCTGGCCGGAACTCTCGACGCGCCTCGATACCATCGTGCCTCCGGGCTCAGATGGAAAGTGTTTTGTTGCTGCAATTCCGATAAATGTTGCAACTTCTGCTCCTGATATCGGCACCGATACCCTCAAGGCGCGCATAGAACGCTGCGATGATATGACAGTAGCGGAAAATCTTAGAGTGTGGGCCGCTCATAATCTCAACAATGGTTATCATCATGGTGTGAACGCCGGGCCGGCTTCTTATGGCTGGCGCATCGAAGACAAATATCTTAAACATATGTTCTTCGATATCGCTGCTTCAAACAATACTGCCGACGAAAATGCCACGAACTACAACTATGTTGCCCATCGAATCACCACTTCTGGCGATCCCCTCTATGTCAGAGGCGACCCGCTGCTGCGATTCGAAAACAATATCGGCGATCTGCGCTGGGACGGCGATGTCATTCTGACCGGTGTCATGGAGCTGGCGCTCCCCGGTGGCCAGCAGACCCTGCGCCTGTTCGGCTCCGACTCAAATCCTGAGATTCAGGTTAATGCCAAGAATCAGGCTTTCGGTGTGGCTCCGATCGCTTATCCCTCAGATCCCAAGTTCCATCGTCTGTTGATTACTGCCCGCCGCAATTTCAGATACAAGGTTTACCCGATAGCTATCATAACTCATCCGATTACCGGTGTAGAAAGCGAAATGCCGTTGTCGCCGATCTGGTTGACCAACGTCATGAGTATCGAGGCAGAAGCTTACATTCTTGGCATAGACAAAGATGCGCCGGTACTGCAGGTTAGCCAGACCAGCCCGCGCAATATCTTTGGTTTGACAGGGCAGCCTCTGGCTGCCAACGTCGGACCGGCCGGCTACGCCAATCCTGAAGCCATCTACTGGATGATGTCAGATAACAGCCCATGGGAAAACAGCAGCCAGACTGGTGTAACCGCAGCGGTTTCGGCGACCAACCGTAGTTATAATCTTGCCTATAACGGCAAGGCTACCTACAATCTGAAACCAGTTTTCAGCAAAGCCGTTCGCAAAGTAAGTCTGAAACATGAGTTCACCGAAAATCCGAATCTGTATTCGGTATCACGCGCGACAGCGATCCAGGAACTGACCGGCAGCGGCGTGTTTCAGGGCAAAAACGATCCAGGGACAGACAATACCATCAACAGCCATCTCGGCTTTACCATACCTCTCGAAAGCATTGGCTATGGCAACATCGCAAAGAACTATGCCAACAATACTCCTGGTTATGTTCCCTATGCTTTCGATGTGATAGCTACCGACTCATCAGGTAATGTGGTAGAAACCAGACTGAATCTCGTTCTTAACGTGCGCGACAACATTCCGCCAATTCCGTGGGTCACCATGAAGGACAGCAAGACTGGCGAAGCTTCGGTTATACCGAAAATCAACGGTATGGGCCAGGATGATTATCGTCAGTTGCCTTTCAAGCTTGTTGATTCGGCGCCTGGTTACAAGCCAAATGTCGCAAGCAACAGCATTGCCTGGAATTCTACCACTGAAGATGGCGTTCTGGGCGGATTTACCGGAGAGACACTGCTGGCGCTTCCGAATATCAGCGCTGGCGTTCTCAATCCCGCTGATTCCTCAAATGTCGATGCAATGAGTAAACTTATCAAAGCAGGCGTCCCGCCGAATTTTCTCGAAGACAACGTCGAATTCCAGATGTATCCATTCGCTGTCGATAATGCCGGTGGGGCTGTCGCTACTGTTACTGTGCGCTACATTGATGCGGCTTCTGGCAACCAAGCGGTCTGGTCTTCGGGCAATCAGGCTGACCGCGATGGAACCCTGCAGCCGGTGGTCGCAACCGGATCTCCTCTGGTAGGCTTCTTCAGAGGCTTGCCTGGTGATTTCCCGATGTTGGCTCCGGTTGTAGTAACCGCGCAGGACGACGCACGCGGCTGGAACTGGTATGTGTCACCGACCGGCAGTAAAGACTGGGTATGGCCTGCCAATGGCAACCCATCCTTCAATGACAGCGGTGCTGCTCCAACTATCCTGCCCAACGAAAGAACTTTCAGCACGATGCTGTTGATCTATGACAGCAGAATGCGCGTCAGGATACTCGACACCAGACAGCAGCGCGAATAGAACTGAGGTGACCGTTCAGTGTTTGCCTGATCTCTTTTCGAGTAATGCTGTAAGCTTCTTTATTACTTCTTCAGAGCATTTGTAGCGCTTTAAAAGGCGACTGACAACGGCAGGCGTAATGTCGATGCCGCCCTTAAGCACAATCGGGTGCGGGGTGATCGGCAATTGTTCCTGAACCGCCGGTTGTCGGCTTTGCTCGAGCCAGCGCGCTGCTCCATCAGGCTCTTTGCTGCTGCCGGTCGCGTGCTCGCGATCCTTCTTCTGCTGCGCAGTTTCTGGCGAATTGGCGAGAAAAGAGTAGTATAGATCGATTTCGGCGAGCGCCAGATTCTTTTCGGTCAAAACCTCAAATGAACGTTGCAGATTGCGTCTGCCATTGTTCGGTATGGCTGCATTGAGAACCAGGGTTAACCCTTCTTCGTCGGCAACCTGATCGACTGTTTCCTGCACTTCGCGTTCGATTCGTCGCAACATTTCGCCGGTCTGTTCCGGTAGCATGAGATCGGGGTTGGCAAGTCGAAAACTGACGAGGTTGCGCTTATGCCAGAGTTCGTTGATCTGATGGTTGATTTTTTCAGTCTGTCTGGTCAGTGTTTCCTTTTGTTTATCATCTGTCATCTTCTGCATGTCGTTCATGAGCATGAACTGTTTCTGCTTCAGCGTAGTGTAATCATTGTTGATGACCGCAAGTTCATCTGTCAGATCATTCCTGGCCGCTTCGCCAAGCTTGATGAGTTTTTGCCGCTGTTCATGCATTGATTTCGCATCGAGACCGAATTCGACGTTGACAAAGCTCATGCGATTGAAGTCATACAGCGACATCAGCGGGTGCAGGGCGGTCACAATTGTCAGATCGACAACTCCTGGAGTTGTCGAGGAAAGATTTATCTGCTGGCCAAAGCTGGCTGTACATATAGTCAGAATGCAAAAAAGAATTTTGATTGCTTTCGAGGTCTGCATTTAGCGATTCCTTTCAAAGGTTTTCTGGTAGACCACCGGCCGTCTACATTCTGGAAAAATCAGGCTGATCTCGTAGGCGTGATCAATATACTCAGTAATGTATCTTTCATGCGGACTCCACAGAAAAACCTGCAGTGGGCTGCTCAGCCAGTTTTTGTGAGTGTTGCCATCTGCTGGTGAAGGCAGATAGTTGAGATACACTGCATTTTCGTCAGCGAGTGAATCCCTGAAATCTTTAACAATAGCGCTTATATCGGGCAGTATTCCAGAATCTCTGGTGGAAGTCTGCTCCAGAGACTGCTGCTGCGCTATCGCAGCGTATTTTTTCTCTTTCAGAGTCCTTTCAAGTTGCCCAAGAAGCTGATTTTCCTGCCAGTTTGTATCTTCTGTTTCAACGTTTTTTGATTTTAGAAGCATTTTGGCATTTTTTCGCTGACGTTCGGCAAGATCAGAAAGCTGGCGGTCAATTTCCATGATTGCATGGCTTAATGATGCAGTAGTCTCTGTCAGCCGCGTAGATGCTACAAAGCAGCGTGTTGCCGGGTCATAACTGCTGGTTGTCGGGTGTTCTGCCAGGTAGGCTGCGAGATTCGACGACTGGTATTTTTGGGCGATAAGCGATGTGTTGCCTGCCAGAATCAGTAGCAGAACCATAAAAAACAATTTTCTCATAAGTGCCTCGTCAGGTGTGTGTTTATTCAGGAAGATCGGGAAAGTCGAAGGTATAAGGATCGAAAATCTGTTCGGGTCTTCTGGTGAGAAGTTTTTCGGCGATCAGATGCTCTGCATAGTCGTGATTGTCGATCAGTGCTCTTCGAGTCTGGTATATGGGGAAAACGGCCAGCGAGAGTATACGGCCAGGAATTGGCAGCTGGTAAAAGACCAGCGAGAGCCATGCCATTCCGCGGCTTTCCTGTGCCCATGGGGAGTTGGGATGCGCATAAACTGACCGGATACGGGATGTCTGCATGCAGACCAGCTGAAAACATCGGTTATCAGAATTGCCATCTGCAAAGAGAGCTATCTGCAGCTGATTCTGGTCAGAGCCTATGATCAGCGGAGTATCTGGCCGGTTTGGCTCTGATCGCGCCAGGTTTATTACCGATGCGGTTGCAGGTATTGCCTGCCAGGGCAGATGCGCCTCCCAGTTGGGCAGCAGATCGAGAAATGCACGTGAAAATGTGCTGAATAAATTATGATTGGCGACCCAGAGAACTTCTTTGATGCTGTTGCGGGGCAGGCGGTCAAGAACTGCGTTGAGCTCAGCCAGCGGCGTGATGGGAGCGGCAATCGGCAGGCGCAAATGAAAGAGAAGCCGCCAGTCGTGCAGGGCGAGACTGCAGGCCTGAACTGGATAAGCATGGAGTAAAAGCCAGATCAGCGCTATCAGTGCTGTATATTTGTGCTGCGATATCTGCATGCAGATACTTTATCACGCGTTTGTTCTTATCTCAATACGATTCGCGGCTTCGATCAGCAGGCATGCTTTTTGGGAGGTTTTGCAGTATCATGCATCTGAATGCCGCCGTGGAGGGAAAAATATGAATAACAGGCTGCTTGAAAAGGTCAGGATGCTATGCGACAGAGAATATGACAATCTGATCGGGCTGTTGTGCCGTCTGATTGCCTGCAGATCATTCAGTGGGCAGGAAGAAGAATGTGCCAGACAGTTGACCGATTTTTTTAAATCCGCAAATGTTCCATGTTTTGTTGATTCACGTGGCAGCGTGCTGGCGGTGTATCTGCCGAACAATTCTTCAAGTCCGCCTGCCAGTTCCACCTCAGGTTCGCTAAAACAATGGCTGGCTGCCGAACTGGCGATGGCCCGTGCCGCCGGTCGCAAGGTTCTTGCCTACAATGCGCACATGGATGTCGTCGCTGCTGATACGCCGCAAGACTGGGCGTCAGATCCATTCAGCGTTGTGCGCCGTGATGGCAGGCTGTATGGCAGGGGCACCTGTGATATGAAAGGTGCGCTGGCTGCGATGGCCATGTCGATTGCTATGAGTCGCGAACTTGCTGATTCTGCGGTGACGCAGTCGGTGATTCTGGGATGCTTCTGTACTGAGGAAGAGGCGGGTGAGGGGCTTGCATTCAGAGATCTCTGTGAAGAATTTGCTATCGTACCTGATTATGTAATACTCGGCGAACCCTCTAAAATGCATATTGCAAGAGGACAGCGTGGCAAGCTCGAATGCTATGTCGAGACCAGTGGCGTCTGCGCGCATACTTCGGTGCCTGAGACCGGTGACAGCGCTGCCTACAAATTGGCGCGCGTGTTACTGGCCGTCGAAGCCTTCGATGCGGCGCAGCGCAATTGCTATGGCACTGGCCCGGAAACTGTTTTGCAGCGTACTACGGCAACGGTGACTTCGATTCAGAGCTGGCCACAAAGCAAAAGTTTCGTGCCAAACCGTGCGGTTGCCCACATTACTGCGCGGCTGGCGTTGGGCGAAAATCTGGCTTCACTCTCAGAAAAGCTGACTTCAGACCCGGTCTGGCCAGAAGCCAGAATCGTGCCGGTCGTTTATCGCGGCCGTTCATATCGGGGCAGAGAAAGCGACTGGAATTCTGAGCACCCGGCATGGGAAACGCCGGTCGACAGCCTTTTCTTCAAGGCTGTCGAGACAGCTGCATCGCAGGTGTTTGGCTGCAAACCCGAACACAAAATCTGGCCATTCTCGACAGATGGAGTTTACAGTGCCGGCATGGCAGGTATTCCCACTCTTGGCATCGGCCCTGGTCGCGAAGACATGGCGCACAAGGTCGATGAATGGGTGGCAGAGTCAGAATTACTGCAGGCTTTGCAGCTTTATTCAATATTGCCCTTTTTTATGCCGGTTTGAAGCTCTCTTTAGCCGATATTCTCAAGAAATGTCCGGTATTCGAGCCGTGATTCTTCCTGGGCTTTTATGCGTACCCGGTTGATCTCTTCGTGATGCTGTCTGACGAGTTCGACGAGGTCGCGGTCGAGCTTGTTGTTATCAGCCATTTTGCTGAGAATGAGAATCGTCTGTTCGTTTGACATTCCCTTGCGATAGGGGCGGTTTTCGGTAAGTGCGGTAAAAACATCGGCTACCGCCATTACACGTGAACCAAGCGGCAGGTTTTCTCGTTCGAGCCTGAACGGATACCCGCTGCCGTCAAGCCTCTCGTGGTGGTAAGAACCATACTGGTTGATCAGTGCCAGATCGGTGATCGATTCAAGGGCACGGTAGGTGTAAAAAGTGTGGCCGCGCATCAGATTGAACTCATCGTCGGTAAGCTTGCCCGGCTTTTCGAGTATCTCGGTGGGTATCGCGAGCTTGCCAAGGTCATGCAGAAAGCCCGCAACCTTTATTTCGAAGCATTCGAATTCATTCATGCCGGCCAGCCGTGCGATGTGCTCTGCTGTCGCTGAAACGCCGCTCGAGTGAGTGGCGGTGAACGGACTGCGAAAGTCGATCATGCGCCGGATCAGACTGGCAAGAGAGAGCAGTTCTGATTGATTCAGACAGATGGTTTCGAGCCTGACGTTTTCCATGAGCTGTCTGCCGATCAGTGGCGACACGATGTCGAGCCAGAAATACTCTTTTTCAGCGAATTGCATAAAAACTTCGACGATCTGTGGCTCAAGCATGCTGCCCGACACGCCGGCGATCCGTTCTTTTATGGCTTCTGTCTGGCTCAATACCGGCTTTTTCCGGTCGATGAGAAGGGCGACGCGGTCGGCAAGCTGCAGTATTCTACTGCCAACTGGAACCGGGTTTCCTTTGTGCGTGCTGCCGCCACCGTTTTCCCAGAAAACGTGATGGTACCTGATCAGTTCGGCAGCACGGCTCATGGGCGGAAAAATGTTAACCAGGTGATAACCCATCTCTGCATGTGTCTGACCGGTGGTATATTCGAACTTAAGCGTTTCCATGCGCTCAGCCAGCGAAATAGCGCCGATGTCATGCAGAATTCCGGCGCAGACGATTTCATTCTGTTCTGCAGCGGTTAGCTCGAGTGCATCGGCAATTCGCATCGCGATCATGGCGACCTGTTTGTGATGGTCGTTGAGCAAAGGGCTGATCCAGTCAAGAATATCTGACAGGCAGCTGAGAAAATCAAACAGTTTAAGTCGGTACTGTGGTTTCATGATTCGATAGCTCCGCTTTTAACTGCCCAATTATAACCTGATTTCCGCCAAATTGAATGATAATTTTACTGCCGGGTCTGCCAGCTCAAAAAGCCGGCAGACCCTCGACAGCAGCCTGAACTTACATTATTGCCGGTTCTTCATCATGCGCCGAATTGCCATTGCCGGGGCGGTTCAGAAAAGTGATCTGGTCGCCGACAACCTGGGTAATGTATTGTGTCTGTCCTTCGCGGTTTTTGTAGCTTCTTGTCTGCAGGCGGCCTTCGACGAGAACGGCTCCGCCCTTTTTGAGATAGCGGGCGCAGGTTTCGGCGGTGCCATTCCACACGATGATGCGGAAAAAAGAGGTTTCCTTGTGCTTCTCACCATCCTGTGAGCGCCACTGTTTATTGACCGCTACCGGAAAAACGGTCATCGCTCTGCCATTGCTGGTTTCTTTGAGCTGCGGATCACTTGCCAGATTGCCTGCCAGAATAACACGATTTACACTTACCATAATATTTCCTCCAGATTTTCAGGCTGACCTTTTAATCGGTCGCAATAGTTAATCAGCCGAAAAACGATTTGGGGAAAAAATAGTTTAAATTCTTTTGCGCAGACGATAATATATCAAGCCTAACCACTCATGTAGCGCGGCTCTTAGCGCAGTCAGATAATTTTCTGAGCTGTAAATTACGTTCGTGCGATTATGTGCTGGAGCTGGCAATACTTCAAAACCTGCTTTCAAAAATGTCAGCCGGCTGCGGTAGATGTGAGCGCCACTGGTGACGAGAAGAATGCGCCTGATGTTGGCTGCTGCGAGCACTTTGCGGGCGTAGGCGGCTTCAGTAAAAGTTGTGGTGATTTCAGGGCTGACCAGTATGGTAAAGCTTGCTGGATCAAGTTCGAGAAGCCTGGTATAGCTGGCAACCCAGCCATACTCGAGATGGCCGGTTCTCGGCGAGTAGCCGGTACTGATGTAAAGATGGGGCGCCCGCCCTTCCTTTAAAAGCTCTACTCCATGCGTAATTCTCTGTATTCCGCTCAACTGAAAATCGCCGGTCTCGGTTGCGCCTGAAGCGAGTACCATAATGGCCTCGGCGTTTTCCGGCGAATGGTCGAGAACGAGTGGGCGCGCCAGATACCCGCCAATCGGGTAGATGTAACAGCTGAACATAAGCAGTAGAAGAAGAAGCTGGCCGGCAGTAAGGCTGGAGAGAAGTTCCTGACGAACATCCGTTAGCGACCCAGTTTCATTGCGACGCAGGTTTTTCCAGAAAGCAATAGTCAGAAGACTTGCTGTGACAATGAAAAAGGCTGTGACTATTTCTTTGACCGGCTTGTTCAGCTGGTCTATCCAGATGAATGCGATGACCGGTGCCAGAAATGCCGTGATTTTGAGAACTTTACGAAATATCATTGTTCAGGCCTCAGCTCATTGTGATTCTTACGTTTCGTTTCGAGGTCAAATTCGATAAATTCACGGCACCAGCAGAGCAGGTCACGCCGCAGCGAAAGATGCTGCTCAAGCGCTTCTCCTGGGGAGTCACCAGCGACGATTCTTTCGAGCTGATTGCGGGCACGACCGTATATCGCCTGCGCCCGCGAAACCAGCAGCATGAAATGCTCTTCTTGAGCTCTTGTCAGTAATTGAGAGTTGAGAAGAGCATCAGCAAGAATTGAAGCGGCCAGATAGCGATCGCGAACGACATGTTCTATTCTGATGTCACCGGGTTGTGGCGCGGGTGAGAGGTGATTGCACACGCGATTGATGATCTCGTTGCCAACCAGTGCGAGCAGGTAGATATGTGCCTGCAGCAGGCGTTCAGGTTCAAGCTTCAGGCTGCTGCCGTCAAGATCGATCAGTTGATGGTAAAGGTTCTGACTGTCGATGCTCAGCTGCGCAAGCGGTAGAATTTCAGATGCCCGGTCAACAGTTGACTTGATTGGTCGCCGTCGGCAACCAAGCAGTAGCGCGTCTATTGCTCTGACCAGGCGTTCGTTGCGAAACGGGTTGTTGAAACGGTAATCTGGCATGGCCGGCTTTTCTGTGTCTTTTATCGGGCCAGCGGTCGGGGTATGAGCTTCGGTGAATTCAGGCATTCGCAATGGTGCGCTGATGTTCGCTGCCGGCTTCTCAACCGTTTCTGGAATACTGATGAGTTTCAGCCCGAAGGTTTCTTTCCGGTTGAGCAGGCTGATTGCATACAGAGTAAACGCAAAGAATCCGGCAATGGTAATGCCAGAAAGATTGCCGGCGTAAAAAAAGTGTCCGGGCAGACTGGCTGCTTTTTGCAGAAAAATCAGCAGTCCGTCTAAAACTATGGTAAGAGCCGGGGCCAGCAGCAATGCCATGGCTGGAAAGGTCGCTGCCAGAATTACAATGAGGAAAGAGGCGGGCAGAATGTAGCTGAATATCCACAGAATCATCGGATTCACCATCAGAGCGACAAGTGATACGGTTCCGAATAACAGGGCAGCCATTGGTATTGTGGCTGCGTTGGCTGCCAGTGAGGCTGCGAGGTAACGTGACAGATTTGTCGGAAAATACATCTTTTTGAAAAGCTTTTCGATCGGCCGGTTCAAATAAATAATGCCGATCACAGCGGTGAAACTAAGCTGAAATGCAGCATTCGATAAGTTGCGCGGATCATGCAGAAGCAGCAGCAGAGCGGCTACGGCAACAGGTCTGATGGGTGACGGCGAAGCTTCGAGATGCAGAATGGCGGAAATGCAGAGATACATGGTCAGAGCCCGCCACACAGAAGGACTGCCTGAAGTAGTCATTGCATAGACCACAAGTATTGCGACAGTCAGTATGCTGCGGGATATCGGGGGTATTCGCAGCCAGTGAAAAATAGACGCCATAAGAATTATCAGAACCATCAGATGTTGCCCGGATACGGCCAGAAGATGACTGATTCCGGTTTCTTTGAAAAGTTGCCGGTCTTCGACACTGATTCCAGAAGTGTCGCCAAGTATAAAGCCGGTGACTATGGCGGCATGCCGTTTTGGCAGAGCCATTTTCAGACCGTCTCTGATCATGAGCTGAAGTTTGCCTGAGACCCGGCCGGGGTCGAGCAGTGCGCTTTCAGATTGCAGGTCTGAACCGCTGAAAACCGGATTGCGCGCAACCTGGGTGACCGAAAACCTGCCGGAGCAGGAATATTTTTGTTCAGGTTCCGGGATGAAGCCTGCCGCCGCGATTCTGCAGTCTACGTCGATGGGTATGCTGACCAGCTGTTCATCGAACTCGAATACTGCATCAGCCATCTTGAAAGAGACCGAGTTTTTACTCCCGATACGGTATTCGCCGCGTAAGGTGCCGGTAAGCCGCCCCCTGGTACCGTCTAGTTTGAAAAGCTCGACAAAGTCATAGCCGGGCGGGACTCTGACCAGAGCATAGAAGATACCGACGCAGACTGCTGCGACCATCAGAAAATGCCAGCGATACCTCTGAAGAAACTCTGGAACACTTAGCATCAGCGTAAAAATCGTCAGCGAAAAGAAGAGCCAGGCAGTGTTACGGTCAAAGATTTCTGCAGTCGAAATGCCGATGGCAAAAAAGACTACGAACAGCGGCAGTGCTTCAAGCTGCGGAACTGAGATTTCCGGGGTCTTCTGGGATTTTTCCATAATGTAGAAAGCATTCTACATTCTTCGCTGCCGAAAAAAAAGGGTCAATCAAGCCTTAATATCGACAGCGCCGTGGGTTTTACCTGTAAGGTATAGATTCTGCCGCTTTTGTCGATCCAGTCAGGGCGGTTGACGTCGTAGCCGGGGTCGTGCAGCAGGGTAGTGTGCTTGTTCGTGATTGTTCCTTCGCTGTCGAGGGTAATGTAATGGCGGGCCAGAGCTGTGTCGTAGACGACATGCAGACGCTGCTGGCCATCATAACCTATCAGAGAACACCATAAGATCGGATTCTCGGCATTCAGACGTGCCAGTTTGACCAGTTCGCCTTCGGGTTGTTCACTGGTCAATACATACCACTCGGTCATTTCGCCTTCGCTGGCAGAAATCAGGGCGATGCGTGAAGATTCTGCTACAGCCAGCCCGATATACCCGGCAAGAGTTTTTTGTGGCTTGCCATCGCGGTTCAGTATGACCGTATGGCGCAGGGCGACGTCTTCGATATAGATTTCACCCGCGCTGTCACTGTGAATGCGGTTTATCTGCGACCAGTGGTGGTTGCTGCCGGCCGGAGGAGAAGTGAACGCGCGTGATTTGCCGCCACGCAGGTCGATTTCGATTATGGCATTGTTAGAAGCATCTGCAGCAAGGAGTTTGCCGTTGATGCCGGGAACCAGGTCGATAAGCAGCGGGTCGGATGCCAGACCGGCCGCTTTTGCAGCAGCGATGAGGTCGTATTCGCGCCCCTGATTACCGTTGCTGTCGAATGCAAGTATGCGGGCGTTGAGGCTGTCACCGACCCAGAGATTACTCTTTTTGTCGGTGATGAACGCCATTGGTCCCTGGAATGGACCGTCGAGCATGCTGCCGTCTTCTTCACTCAGCCACATCAGCTGCTTTTTGCCGCTTCCCTGTGAAAAAACCAGCCAGCTGCTGAAAGAAGCACTGGCTGGTTCGGGGTTCATTGCCAAAGTCATATTGCTGATGAATACCAGCAGAATAGCGAGCACTCTCATCATTTTAACCGCCCTGATTCTCCGTTCTGACTTCTGTTGCCACCAGGCGGCTTAATTATGTCAGGTTTTGGAGAGTCGGTCAAGCATGGTATCCATGTTTTTGACGCGGTAGACGCCGGCCCAGCGTGATGCATAGCGTGCCGGCAGCACTTCGATACGCACGCCGGAATAGCCGACCTTACCGGCGATTCTGGTTGAGCTGCTGACTCTGGTAGGAGTCGAATGGGCGATGATTGGCTGGCCTGAGGGGGTGTAGCCCATGAACAGGCCGACGTGGCCTACGCCGCTGCTGCCCGGGTTCATGACGAACACGTCACCGGGTCTGATCAGGTCGCGCGGGCTGGGGGGCGGAAACTTGCTGGTAATCTTGTTGGTATGCTGAGTTTTGTAGACCTGGCTTGAGGGATACCAGCTGTTTTTTGGAAAAACAGGCGCTACCCCTGCTGCTGCCGACATTTTCTGGATGAACTGACCGACAAAACCGGAACAGTCTGTTTTTTCGGCATAACCAGAGGTGTATTTATGGCCGGCGCCGAATACGTAGGCTTTGTTGCTCGAACAGAACTTCTCGACAATGTCGAATACCGATTTGAACATTTTGGCGTTATAGCCGAAGCGGGCCGGGTCAAGTGTTCCGTCTGGCAGGGTGCCGACCGGGCCAACGACCGAACCTGAATCGCCGGGAGTGTTGCTTGCAGCTCGCTCTGAGCCAACTTCGACGTAGTTGCTGTGCACGTAGGCATAGCCGCCGTTATACTCGATCTTATACCAGCTGCCTTCTTTGCCGACGATTTTGAGTTTGTCGCCGTCGTACAGTTTGCCGATTATCTTGCCCCAGGGTTTAGTTCTGACGTTGAGCCTGGTTCTGACGTTGACAAAGCCGATTTGAGCGGTCGCAGCCTTGCTGGCGGCACTGTCGGTGTTTACTGCCGCACTGGTGCTGGTCTGATTTACCGAAGCGTCGATCGAAATCTGGTCGACATTGAATGGATTGCTGGCGGTGGCAATGCAGGACACCATGATGCCTGCCAGAGCCATAAAAATGATGTTCCGGTATTTCATGCCTGCTGCTCCTGTACCTTTCGGTCTGGACTATTAATAATTACGTTCGATCAGGAATAAAGTTTTATTAAATCGTTTATACAATCTGGCCAAAGCCAAACTGTCAGGTTGTTCTCAACCCTGTACAGTATATTATACTGAAAAATTACACTGGCGCCATGCGTAATTTCATCTGCCTTCTTCTATCTGCTCCTCTCGGTTCAGCCTGACTCCAGCTTCCTGAAGCTTTTCGATTTTCATGTGGCTCATTCCCTTTACCCGGTCGTGCAGATCGCGCCAGTCATGGAACCTCGCAAAAGAGCGCTCTTTGACGATCAGAGCGGCGGTTTTGGAGCCGATGCCAGGGCAGGTCATCAGCTGCTCATGTGTCGACTCGTTTATTATTACGCGTTCAGCCGAAACTCCATGATGCTCTTCGATGCTGTTCAAACTGTAATCATTACTTTGCTGTTCGACCACCAGAGTGACCGGCCCATCCGGCCAGGCCTGAGAAATATGTAACGCGGCTGGCGGTGTCATCGCGGCCCAGATTCCAATAAGAAGCGGCAGGCATATCAGAGCTCTGAAATTTCGGGCACTTGTTTCGTTCAGACAAAACATATTTTCAGACCCTCTTTGGCTTGTTCCAGTCTTAGTGATCTGTTACCTGCCGCTTTTTTTACCCACTTGAGTTTGAGCAGCTCTGTCTGAGGGCTGGTCGAAAAGCTTTTACGTTCGAAGACCTGCCAGTGCCAGCCGCCTGCCGGCAGTGAGAATCTGACGCAGGCAAACTCTTGAAAATCTTCGACAATTGCTGGCAGAGCTGCAGGAATTCCCGTTTCATCTAAGAGATTGAAGCGAGCCCAGAGCGGGCAGAATGGATAAACCGCGCTGATTACAAGATTTTTCTGAAGAGGATCGAGGTTTTTATCGGGTGGTGCGAGGCGAAGTGCCTTGCGCACGAGCGCAAAGGCACAGTAGGGGCGGTGACGGTAGATAACCTGGTCGTGCCCCTGAAGAGCGGCTTCCAGCCATGGTTCAGTTGCAAAGGCTGATTTCTCTGAGTTGTTCAGAAACCAGTCGAGTCGCGAAAGCCATTTGAACGAAGATTCAAGCAATGAGGCTGCAGAGACACGGTTCTGTGCGCAGATGCCAGCAATTCTGGCGCAGTCGAATCCGTATTCATAGAGCAGGTTCTCGTCGATAGCGGGTTTTACGGCAAACGGGTCTGCCCATCCCATTGCGTGATCGCTCCACAACATGCTGAAACGCAGTCTGATATCTTCATCGAGGCTGTCGGCCGAAAAAGAAGCAGGCCATTTTCTGGCCTGCTTCTCAATTCGATGCGGGTTGTATCGGATGGTCAATTGGTAAGAATGCCCCACAGACTGCGGGTCTTCTCATTGTCGATGCCGGCGTCTGTGGTTGCGAAGAACAGCAGTTCACGGGCCTGGTTCAGTATGGCCGGTTCGTTGAGGGCCTTGCCGCATGCGATCAGAAAGCGGATTTCGAAGATGAAAAAGTCCTGGTCGGTAGGCTGCGAGATTTTTTCGATTTCGAGCAGGTCTTTCATCGCCTGCTCGTAATTGCCTTCATTGTAGGTTTTGCAAAGTTTCGAAACTGCTCTTGCCGTAGCAATTGTGGCAGTAAGGTCACTTTTCCGTTCACCTTCCGGCAGGTAGGTGAGGTCTTCCTCGGCACGCGTGACCCATTCGTCAGCGCTCTGCAGATCGAAAAACTTTTCATGGGCAATTGACAGAGAAACGCTGACGGCAATTTCGTGAATCTCATCAGGGGTCACCTGATTTTCTGCAGCGGCAAAACGCCGATAAAATGCCAGTGGCGAAGTGAACGTAGTGAGCGCTTCCTTGAAGAGCGGGTATGCTTTCTCAAGGTTGCCTGCGTTGAACAGTTCGTAGCCCTGTGCCAGCAGCTTTTCCTGTTTCTGCTGCATCCCGCTACCCTGACTGTAGATTACTCCGGCGATAACCAGGCCTGCGATGAGCAGAAGAATCACCAGTATAATGGCGACTCCGCCGGTTCGGGCCGGAAAATATAGGTCAGTAATCTTCTTCATCTGGTTCATCCTGTGGAACTGGTAGATTTTTCTGGGTCGTCGCTTCCTGGCGCATTTCTCGGGCCTGGTTAACAAACCAGAGAATAATGCCCTGGGCACTCTGACTGCCATAGATGATCTGCTCGAGAAAGCGGTTACTTTCGTCGATCTTGCCAAGCAGGCGGTTGGCGCCGGCCAGAATGTACATTATTTCAAACACTCGTGATTGCGGCAGATTTTCTTTGGGAATGCGCGTGCCATCGGGCATGAACGCATCGTCGATGCCGGTGGCCTTGTTGGTAATTTCAAGAAAGGTAACGGCTTCGGTAAGATAGGCTTCTTCAAAAGCCTTGAATCTTTCTTTCAGGGCCGGGTCTTCTGTTCCCTGGTAGGCGTCTCTGGCGGTCCAGGCGCCATTCAGATAGGTGTAGCCGAGCAGGCGGTGATTGGCGCGTCTGGCTTTGAGGCAGATGGCAGCCAGCTCCCAGGATCTGATGGCAGCTTCGAGGTCGCCGTCTCTCTGCAGCTCGTTATATGGCTTACCCTTTTCGATGATGCTTGCAGCTGCCTTTCTGAGAAGTGGTGAAATCTGACGCAGAATGGTGATATTGGCATTGGTCAGTTCGCGCAGCTTTTCGGCTTCGACATCCTTCCAGATCTGCTGGCCGCTGGAAGCCGCACGCACACGGCTGGCCGCTTCCCATTGCGATTTATGGCTGTCGAGAAGCTGCTTGCGCCGCATATCTTCGATATTCATCTGCGGGCAGAAATATTTGTCTTCGGCAGAAAAGAAGCAGTGCGGGCAGACACATACATTGAAATATCGTGGATTGATCGAGCCGAGATAAATCGGGCGGTAGTCGATGTCGCGTTTGTCAAGGCTGAATTGTTTTTTGCGCAGAAGATAGCGAACGAATTCTTTTTCGCAGATTGGGCAGACGATATCTTTTGGTAGAAAGAGTTTTTCGTTTAAAGCCATGTTATCACCGTTTTCTCAAGCTTTTATTTGGTTGCATAATATCAGACACAATACCGTAAATCTATGGAATGCGCAATAGTTTATGCACTTGCGGTATCCAGCGAATATGAGCAAACAATGGCGCAAACAGGTTTATCCATGCCAGAATGGTGCCGGTATCCCAGTCGCTGATATGGGAAAGACCGGTCATTTTGGGTTGCAGAACCAGGGTGTGACGATGTATCGGCAGTTTTTCGAGCTGTGCGAGAAGAATGTGCGGATTCTCATGGGCATCGACGGTCAGGCGCAGGTAGGCTGTTGCCGGATCCGTCATCTCTATAATTGTGGCGAGCCTGTTCAGTTCTTTTTCGCAGTGACGCTCTCTGCGTGATAAATCAAGATCCAGGCAGATCATATCGAACATGCTGATCAATCCTGCAAAATCTCTGGTTGTCGGCGCGGTTGTCTGCGCGAATGTTTTGAGGCCGGCGCGCTTGAGCAGAGGAAGAAAAGCGCTGAGGAAGCTGGCCTGCCGTAAAGGTTCCTCGCCGATCATCGAGATGCAGTAAAACTGCTGCAACGGGAAATATCTGGCGATATCGTTGAATAGTTTGCCGGCAGTTATCGGATTCTTCGCTTTTAAATTGCGAGTGCCGGGCAAGGTTCTGTACCAGAATTGATCGTTATTATCTTCAACAGGTGCAGCTCTCTCCCGGCATTCTCTATTGGCCGGACCAAAGCGAATAAACAGCTGCATGGTGCCGAGGGAAAGACCTTCTCCCTGAATGGAAGCGAATACTTCGCTGATTTCAGCCCGTGAATTTTCCGTCTTCAATTTTCATCTCCAGCATGCGGGCAAGCTCGAACTCATCAATTATTGGTATTTTAAGCTCAAGCGCCCGATTTTTTTTATTGGACACAAACGAAGCACTTTCCTGGGAACCGATCAACAGAAAATCGGTTCTGGGTGAAACTGAAGATTTGACATTGCCACCGTATTTCTTGATCTGCTCTTCTATCTGTCGTCTCGGCAGCGAAGCTTCTCCGGTCACTACAAAGGTTTTGCCAGCCAGTTGCGATCCGGCGCTCATCTGGGCGAGCTGATCGCTGTCAGGCCCTTTCCACCAAGTTTTAAGAGCAGCGACCAGTCGCTGACTGTCAGGGTTTTTTAAATATTCGACTATGTTGCCGGCAACCTTGTCTTTTATACCGTCTATTTTTACGAGATCTTCTGCGGTCGCATCGAGAAATGCCGCAAAGGACTGTCTGTGCCATGCTGCGATCTTTTCGCTGACGACGGCGCCGACATTATTGATGCCAAGGGCAGAAATCAGCTTCGCCAGTGGTTGTCGCGCCGCATTTTCGATGCCCGAAACGATTTTGTCGGCCGACTTTTCGCCCATGCGTTCGAGTGCAGTGAGTTGCTGGCGACTCAGGTTCAGAATATCTTCGACATTCTGAACCTGTTCTTTCTCGATCAGCTGATCAACCAGCTGTGGGCCAAAATTTTCGATTTCGAGTTGGGTGATGAAATGTATGATGCGCCGGGCGAGTACACCTTGGCAGGCCGGGTTTTCGCAACGCACCTGCGTTGTCGAGCTTGCATCATAGCTGATCTGCAGCGGTTGCAGACAAGATGGGCAGTGAGTCGGCGGTTCTATGACCTGCTCGCTGCCGTTGCGCTTTTCGAGAACCGGGGCGACGATATAGGGAATGATATAGCCGGCCTTTTCTACGGTAACCAGGTCACCAAGTCTGATGTCTTTTTCTCTGATCTGGTCGATATTGTGCAGCGAAGCCCGCGATACCGTGGTGCCGCCGAGTTCTACTGGTTCGATGTGCGCTACTGGCGTAAGTTGTGAGCGCCCGGTCTGCCATTCTACCCGGATAAGCTTCGAAGTTGCCCTTTCCTGGGGATACTTGTAGGCAATAGCCCAGCGTGGGGCTTTGTTGGTGCTGCCGAGCTCTGCCTGTAATGCCAGGCTGTCGATTTTGATGACGATGCCGTCAATGTCGAAATCAAACTGGTTTCGGCGGGCTGCTATCTGTTCGATGAAAGCAGTTATCTCTTCGCAACTGTTACAGCGCTGCCAGGCCTGATTAAGCTTGAACCCCTGTGCAGCCAGAAATTCAAGGACCTCGGAATGATGTTTGAAGCCCAGCTCTGCCGCCTGGGCAATGCCGTAAACCATAATCTGCAGCCCTCGCTGAGCTGCAACCGATGGATCGAGCGACTTGATGGTGCCGGCGGTGAGATTTCGGCAGTTTTTGAAAGGTTCTTCGCCAGCCGCTGTACGTTGCTGATTGAGAGATTCAAGCATGGAGCGCGGAGTGTAAATTTCACCACGAACATCCATGTCCAGATGACTTTCGAGCGCAAGGGGCAGCGATCTGATGGTTCGGGCATTCTCGGTGACAATGTCACCCTCGATTCCGTTGCCACGGGTCGCGCAACTCTGCAGTCGCCCATTCCGGTAAGTAAAAGAGCCAGAGACGCCATCGATCTTGAGTTCACAGACAACCGGAAAAACGTTTGTGCCGGCCGCCTTTTCGAGGCGGCTCAGCCAGTCGACAACATCGCTGCTGGAATATGAGTTCTCGATGCTCATCATAGGAACACGGTGTCTGACAGTGTTGAATGAGGTCACTGCTTCTCCGACACGTTGAGTTGGCGAATCGGGAGTGATAAGCTCTGGATGCAGGCGCTCGAGGCTCTGTAACTCGGCCATCAGTTCGTCAAATTCCCGATCGGATATTTCCGGGGCGGCCAGTACGAAGTAACAATGCTCATGGTGTCTGATTAACCGGCGTAATTCTTCTATTCTCGTTATCATGTTCTCAGTCCACCATCGCAGTATTGATAAATTGAATCCCGCTGTCGGTGCCAAGCCAGAGCAGGTCGCCGCTGGCCGCGATCTTTCGAATGTGGCGGGCAAAATTGCCTGATTCAGGCGAAATCAGTTGTATGTGCTCGTTTTTGATGCGGGCCAGACCTTCGTTGGTCGCTACCCACAGCGCGCCGCGGTGATGTATCATGCTGTTGATGCGGTCTGCCGGCAGGCCATGTACGCGCGAATAACTGACCAGATTCGGCACGAAATCAGAAAAAAAGCGGCTCACCGGAGTTGTCAGGTGGAGCACTCCTCTGGGAGTGCTCAGCCAGAGCTGCTTGCCATCAAAAGCAAAATCGGTAACCGGCCTGGTCAGCCCTGCTCTGGCGTGGTCTATGTTTTTCCACCATTCCGGGTTGGCTGCCGGAAAGCCGGTGTTCCACAGGCTGATGCCACTGTCATGCGCTACCACGAACCAGTTTTCTACGCGAAAAACTCGCTGGCACCAGTCTTGCCGCAGGCCGCTGTTGGTGCTGGCTGAATCGATCACGACAAAGTTGTCGTCCTGGTCAAGAAACGCAGCACCATTCTGAGTGCCCGCCCACAGTGTCTTACCGTCACTTGTCAGGTCCCAGATCATTTGCGAAGGCAAGCCTGCAGAAGCCTCAGCCCGCACGAATCTCCTGTTTTCGTTGAACACACACAGACCAAAAAGAGTTCCGACCCAGAGGCGTTGCCCGTCATGGGCCAGGCACTGCGCCTGCGGAAATGGAAAAGTGCCCTCGGCTAGCCGGTAGTGGGTTACCAGATCGTTTCGAATTGATGTTATGCCCGCCTCAGTTGCGGCCCAGAGTGTTCCTGACGGGTCGATGAGCAGATCATTCACCGCGGCACTTTCGACCGGGCGACTGAAAGGAATATGTAGAGCGGTCGAAGAACCGGCGCTGTCGCTGAATTTTCTCGGAGCAATGTCGGCAGGCGGCGTGCCCGGTGTGTCTGTCTGCCGTTTACTGATGCTGTCTTCGCGCCTTGACGAGGCGCTTTTCTTTGATTCATTCATGAAATAAAAAACCAGGGCGATTACGAACAGTGTCAGCCAGAATGCTCCACCTGCGCTCTTTCCGTTTTCCTGTGGTTTCTGGGTCAAAACAGCGCCTCCAGGTTTACGGGTATTTTCTGGCGTTCTTTGATGATCGCTATTTCTGCAGGCTTTACCTGATTGCCGCGATTGTCGAAGCCACCTGAGCCGGCAACACTTTCCCAGCCATGCAGCTGAGCAAGACTGTTTCTGATAGCCAACCGGTTGACTTCACCTGCACGAAGAGCCAGTGCGTTAAGCATGAGAGCTTCGTAGCCAAGAGCTGCAAAGCTGTCTGCCTGAGTTGCGTACGTTTCATAATACTCTGAGAGAAAAAAATCGGCTCTTTGCCCGCCAAGGCGCGGATTGAACGGCATGGTGGTAATAGCAGATTCTGCATAAACCCCGGCGATCGTAGCGTATTCTGGCAGTGACATGTGATTGCCGCCGAGAATCGGGGGTGTGAAGCGGACTTCTCTGGTCTGCCGTGTTATGACAGCAGCTGTATCCGCCGGTGTCAATATAACCAGAGCGTCAGGGTTCGAAGCCATGATTACTTCGAGCTGCCGCCTGAAGTTGAGTGTGCCGGGCTGGTAGGACACTGCTGCGCAGACCTGTTGTCCAAACTTTATTGCGGTTTCCATATATTTTTGAGCACTTTCAGCTCCATATAAAACTGAATCATAAATTACCGCCGGTTTGCGGCTGTTGAACCTGCGGGCGGAGAATTCTGCCAGTGCTTCGAACTGGCTTTTATCGTCGGTTATGCTGCGAAAGGTAAACATCGAGCCGTTTTCAGTTAATTCGTAGTGAGTACACAGAGCTGTAATGAACGGAACCTGCGCGTTTTCGGCGACATACTGAATCGCTCTGGTCTCTGCTGGGCTCATGCCACCGATCAGAGCAACAACTTCAGAATCATAAACAAGATTTCTGGCGTGTTCTGCAGCCATGGCGGCAGAGCCCTGACTGTCACACATTTCAAGCCTGATTTTGCGCCCGTTGATGCCTCCCTGGCCATTGATGTGTCTGAGAGCCAGTTCGAGCCCGTTACGGTGGCTGCCGGCGCGCAAGGAACCGCTGCCAGTCAGTGGCAGTATTACGCCGATTCTGATGTCTGTGTTCTTGAAGTTGCTTGACAAAAGGATTACCAGTATCAGCACCGGCAGAGAAAGAAGCTGATAGATGTCCAGACGTTTCAGACTTTCGATCAACCTGAAGTAGTAAAGCTTGACCTTCATACGCAGCTGTTTCTGATATATGTCAGCACCAGTAGAAATATGCCCATGTATACCGACAGACTGAAAAAATACATCAATGCAAAAAAGAAAAATGGCATTTCTCTTATGACCTTGTTGAACAGTTCGTTTTCAACTTCCTGAAAAATCAGGTTCTTTCGCGAAAACTGGTCAAAAAAGAAAACAGTCACTGCGCCGAGTCCGAAAAATCCCAGGGCAAAACCAAACCCGGCCGCGAATACGGGGGTGTAATTGTTCATCGGTGCTGTCGAATAAAGTGCGTAGGCGACGAGAAGGCTGACGCAGAGCAGTCCGCAGAAGACAACTGATGCCCAGAAGATCCAGCCCCACAGGAATTCTTTCATATTATCCGAGTGGCTCCGGCTTCTTCCAATTGCCGTTGTAGTCGCTGGTCGGGTATTTTTGGCAGTTTTTGCGCATTTTACCGGCCATGGAACTGGCTATGTCGATATCGAGAACATTGGCGAGACTGAGCAGATATGCCATGACATCGCACATTTCTTCGGCAATCTGCTGGCGCTTGTGAGCGTCGATCTCCTCACTTGCCGGAGGCGACCACTGAAAATGCTCGAGAAGCTCAGAAGCCTCGAGCACTACTGAAATCGCTATGTTCTTTGGCGTGTGATATTTGTGCCAGTCACGGTCGCTGATAAACTTCGCTACCAGCGATTTGAGTTCGCTGATGCTGGTGGAGTTATCAGAAGCAGCCTGCGTGATTTCGGCTGAATTGCTGTGATTGTGCGCTGAATGGTGATGTGACATTGTGGCAGGCATTCTCAGTATCTCATTTTTCGCTGCCCGTATCTATCGCATAAGCATAGAGAGCGGCGGCATTAAGACGCAATATCTGCTGGCACAGGTCCTGGTTTATGCTCTTGATCAGGTCAGTGGTTTTGTGATAGTTGGGATTAGTCGAAAATTCTGATTCAATGGTGAGAACGGCAGGTATTTTGGCCTGCAGAAACGGCGCGTGATCTGAACCCCAGGCGCTGAAGCTGGTCTGAATGGTAAAATTGGCGTAGTCCAGTGCGAGCTTTTGCAGCTTTTCAACCATCGGCCGGTTGAAAGAGCTGGTTTCCATCATCACTGAAAGGGGCGCTACCGCGTCGAAACCGATCATGTCGAGATTGAAAACCGCTTTGATCGTCGGGCGATCAGTGGCGCTTAGAGCTTTTACATAGGCTTTTGAACCAAACAGCCCTTGTTCTTCGCCCATGAACAGAACAAACTTGACGGTGGCGACCGGCTTGATCTCTGATTCAGCGAGAAGCCTGGCCAGTGCTATGACTCCGGCCGCTCCGCTGCCATTGTCGTCGGCGCCTGGTGCGTTGGTGCGCGGTGATTCTGAGGTGCTGTCGAGATGCCCGACAACCAGAACCTGACCATACTTTTCTTCGTCAGTGCCTTTGATTTCGGCAATCAGATTGTTGGTGCGGCTGCTGCTGATCGAAAATGGCTGTTGACTAGTGCTGTAGCCCATATCCTTGAGGACCTTTTCACAGTGATCGATGGAGCTCTGAGCCGGTGTCACATAAGAATAACGGGTCTTAAAATCGACGAGATCACTCAGGTCCTGCATGAAGGCCTTCATGTCGAGTTTGTCGATGAATTTTGCAATTGCATCTTCGGTTTTGATTCGGGTAATTCCGGTTGTCATCGGCCTGCTCAGAATAATCCGGTTCTCTGGCAGAGGTTCGACCCGGGTAAAATCTGTCTGCTTCGACATCAGGTTCATAGCAGCAGTTTCGCCGGCAAGCAGAACGATAAATCCCATGTTCCGGTAAACTGTGCGGGTGCCCGGAAAAACCATGTTGAAGATGGCAGGATCTTTGGTGGTGATCAGATAAAGCTTTTCGTCGGGGCGAACCGGAATGATGCTTACCGGGTCGGTCTTGAGAATTTTGTCATTGAAGGCGTCTCCTGAACTGATGATCAGCACTTCACCGAACTGGGCATATTTTTCGTTGCCCGAGCCCGATTTTTTAATCAGCTCATAACCGGTGTCGCTGGAAACTACCTGTACCCACTGTGCCGCCATGGCAGCTGAAGTACCGACCAGCATCAATACTATTAATACTCCGATATAGCCGGTTCGCGCGAAATTTTTCATGACAATTCTCCTTGCCTGTTTACGCAGATACTTCTTTAATGATAACTTATTAAAAATCAAATCTCAAAAGTTTTGTATAGAATTTTGCACGCAACGGGAAGGTCGTATAAATGTTTTTTGCCTGCAGACCTGTAAGAATGAGGAACACCCAACCTCGCCCGCGTGCTTATACCTTGCCGGAACTGCTGATAACAATTCTGCTGCTGTCCATTCTTTTCACCATGGGTATCATTTTTTCCAGCGGAATTAACCAGTCGAGGCGTCTGCGAGACTACAGCGTGGCTGTCGCTCTCGCTCAGCAGGCTGTCGAAATCGTTCGCAGTGCGCCATTCAGGCTTCTGGATGATGCTGATGCCGGCAAAGATAGCGTTGAGACTGATCTCAACAGCCTTGCCGGCGAGAATGACCCTTTTGTTCCTGAGATCGAGTCGGGTGGCATCAAATATGAACGCAAGGTCGAAATCAATGATGTCATGGCTCTCGAAGATAAAGAGCGGCCCATCGGTCTCAAATTGCTCAAGGTTACCGTTATCTGGAAACCTCTTGACGGAGGCAGCCCTGAGCCTTTTGTTGTAACCACTACCGTTGCCGACATGAATTGAGAAGTATGAACCATCGCAGCTGCAAAATTGAATCTGGTCGTAAGCCCGCTCGAAATGGCTTTACCATTATCGAAGCGCTGATTGTTGTTTTCATAACAGCTGTGATTCTCCTTTTTGCATATCGCCTGTTCTTTTCGCAGACGCGCATGGTTACTCAGTCGATCGAGTTCCTCCAGGTTAACGAAGGTTTTCGCAAAATAATATCTTTTATGGGTGATGACATTCGCGAAGCGACGAATGTTCTAAAACCGGCGCCCGTTCTTTCTGACAAGGTCGTCGAGCTTGCAACCAGGCCGGGCGTTGTTCTACATCTGCAGAGTTCCGATCTCGACCCTCGTATTCCATTCGACAGCCCGCTTGGCGGCCAGGTAACGCTCCGACGCGATATAACCTACGAACTCGAAAAGATACAGAACCCGGATTCGCAGGCAATTCCCCGTTATCGCCTGATCAGAACCGCGACGATTGAAGAAAAAGACGGCGAAAAAACGACGCAGCGCCAGACTATCATTGACAATATCAGGGATCTCGTGGTTTATCGAACGATTCGACGCCCTTTCAAGCCTGCTAATGTCGGTGGCAAGGAAGATCACATCGTGTTACCCATGCCGCTTAGCCAGTCCGGCACCGGCAACAGCCTGGTTCATCTCAATATGGTTCTCGAGCGCGCCAGAAGAGGTGACGAAACAGGTGATGTATACAGTATCAACATGAACACCTGCTTCTATAAACGCGGAAAAGAGATTTTCAAAAACCCATGAAAAGACATTTTACCAGTCGAAGCGGCTCAGGATACCTCATTGTCATGGCTTTTGCCGGAATATTGCTGATTTTTTTTCTGATTTTCGGCACTTTTAAAAGCGGTCAGCAGCAGTTGCAGTCGAAAGATGTGCGACGCTTCGTGACTTCGACCCTGGGTGAGGCAGCGCTCAACTGTATTATTGCCGAACTTAACGCGAATCGTGGTTTCAGCACGCATCGTTATTATCGTGAAAAGGGCGACGAATACTGGAATACTCCGGTAAAGTCGCGCGAAACTCTGATTGGCGATATGGGTAAGATTTATCTGAAAGGTGTCAACAAGGGAATTTACCATGGCGGATCCGAATTCGGTGAATTCAAGGCAAAGATCGCGCCTGTTTACAGCGCCCGTGAGAATTCGAAAACCAGAACTCTGCTCGAAGCCGAAATGTACACCCGTGCCGAAATAGTAGTGAAGGTCGGCGCCGGCTGGGGAATCAAGGAAGAAACCTGTCGCAAGCTTACCGCCATGCTCGAGCGTCGCTATCCGGCGACAGAGAATGTTCTGTATGACGGCGAACTGCTCGATCTTGGCGCTCTCGGACCTTACCCGGGCCGCGAGAATCAGTTGCGTCGCGGCCGATTGTATGGGCACAACTGGATCACCATGAACACTGCAGGAGGCGCCTGCCGGGGTTCTCAGCTCTTCGAAATGGAAAAAATCGAGTCTCCAGGATTTATAAGAGCATTGAAGGATACCCGTATCGAATTCGCTGACGGCAGCACGTTGAATCTTTCGTCAGCAAACGATTCGATTCAGATGGACAAGTTCGACACGCACGAAGGGTTTATCGTTGATGGTGCGAACGGAGCACATCCCATCAAACTTTCCCGTCTTCCTCGTGAGCGCATCAAAGCAACTGCCGAACGTTACCGCAAGACTTACGGTCTGGTGATTACACCGGGTATGCTTGAAGCTGGTAGTTACCGCAACCCCTATGACACAGGTACGCAGTATGTCGACCTTGATTTTGGCGATTACCGGGTGCTTAAAGGCGCCAGTAAGAGTTCTCGCCGCCAGGAAGATGAAAGCGGGAGTGACGATGATGAAGAACCAGGCGAAGATGAGCCGGGCGAAGACACCGATTATTCGACCGCTTCAGATGACCCCGAAATCATCCGCAAGCTGCGCGGCGACAGAATACTCATTTATTCTGAAGTGCCTCTTCGTGTCTGGGGCTGCCCCGATCGAACCATCACGATTTATTGCACTGAAGATATCGTTGTTGGTGGCGACTTCAATCAGAATCCCCGTACTCCGCAGCTTTACGAGAACGATGATTACATCAATTACCGCTTTCCGCTCGAAAACGGCAAAGATCGTCACAAGATCGGCGCCATGCTGATGTCAGAAGGTCGCGTGCTTATCGATGTGTCGCGGCCAACTCTGTTTGCACGTAACGAAATCAAGCCTTATTTCCTTTATGCTCTTGCCCGCAGTCTGCATCCATCGACTCCGGAAATCGAAGCCGAGATAAAGTATATTTTGTGCCCGCTCAACCCCGACAATCGCAAGGCTCTGGTCGGTCTCGGCGAGCTTGGAACCGATGGAAACTTCATACCGCGTTATGGCACCATAGCCTGGCTGTATAACAACAAAGAGGTCAACAGCGGCGGTCAGTATGATGCCAACATGGAAGACCTCGTCTCCTTTTTTACGCCTGGCGGTGGCGATCGGCCCAGATTTGGCATCAGAGACGAAAATGTTCGCAAAGAAGTTATCGAATATTTCAAGGCAGCGGTACGCGATGTCGGCGATCTGACGACGACCGAACAGGATCGCCTGTTTGACATGGCCTGGAAACAGGCATTAACCGAAGAAGAAACAGCTCCTAGTCCTTATGACGGCGCGATGGGTCTGATGATGGGTCTGTTTGAAGAGGCTCGCAAAGATCCCAGTGATGGTCTATTCATTCCGGAAATTACCATTAACGCGGTGTTGATAAGCTCGACCCGCCGCGCTTCACGCTTCAGCATCGGCAATTCGGCCGAAAAGGTCGATGATGAAATCGGCAACGCCGGCGGTAATCAATATATGCGGCCGCCAGGCTTCATCATTCAGAGGGTCTATGGCGGTGTCATCCGCCTTGCCAGCAAGGAGCCCAGATACTACATCTCTGGCGCACACACGGGCGCCAACATTCTGCGCCGCCGTATCTGGGATCGCACCAACCTTTCCAGTAACCCCTTCAGACCGCTCGAATCGCCGGCAGTTCACAACCTGCTGACTTTTACTGAAGAGATGATTTCGGAAAAGGAATACGACAAGTTTTAGCTTCTTGTCGTGCAGTTGCGAGTTCTCTCGGCGATTTCAATCTGACGCCGGTTAATAGGTAGTTTTGCCGCCTTTGCCGGCAATCGAGAACAACCAGCCATTCTGTGCGGTTATTCCGGTAGCCTTGTCGCGCAGGTAGATGTCGATAAAATAGTTCCCGGCTTTGAATTCTGAAGCAATCTGGGCGCTCAGTATGCGGGTCTCCGGGTCGAATCTGAAATCGACTTTTTTGCCGGTAACTTTGGCGTTGAGAACATACTTGTCGGGGCTGTAGTCGGCAAGTTCATCGAGACGGCAGGTAAAGGTCGCCAGCTGGCTGACCACCTGGCCGGGTTCGGGGTACTGCTGTGACACTGGCAGAGCCCGCATGCCGAATCTGATCAGAAATTTGTTCATGTCGTCGGTATTGTAGATAACCTGGCGTTTTACCAGATAGGGGGAGAGTCCCCGGTAACTGGCGCCACCATCGACTGTCATCGCTCCAGCGAATCCTGATTCTCTGACCAGCTTCAGAGAGCGGTCTGTATACACACCGTAAGGCCAGACCATGAATTTAACCTTGTTGCCCAGCTGTCTTTCGATAATGTCGCGAGAAGTAACCATTTCATGCTTGAGAAACTGCGCTTCCTGCTCGGGATTATCGTATCTGGAGGCCAGATTGGCATGCGTCATCGAGTGGCATTCAACACTCCAGCCGGCTTCAATAAGTTTTTTCAGTTGATCCCAGCTCATGGCAAGTTTTGAGCCGATAAATGAAGGGTAAATGCAGACGATGCCTTTGAAACCGTATTTTTGCATGACTGGAAAAGCATGGTCGTATACTGTGCGGTAGCCATCGTCGAAGGTAATGACCACTGCCCGATCGACCGGTTGCGCATCAGCAGCGAGTGCCGACAGCAATTCATCCGAGTTCAGGGCTTTGTAGCCGCGTTGATGAAGGTATTCAAGCTGTGTGGTGAATTTCTCGATCGCTAATGAAAACTTGTTGCTGGTAACCGGTTCGACCTGATGATAGCAGAATGCTGCGATGTCTGAGCGCGCGGTCAGAACCGAGCCTGACAAAACGAATAGCATTAGTAGCGAAAATAGTCTGAATCTGTGCATAACTCAATATATCATAAAACGGGCAAAAAAAAAGGCCACTTTGCTGTAGCCTTGATCAAGGAAAGGAATGATTGAAGACAACTGACGAATAAGTCGTGCAGTGTTGTAATATACAATGCAATAGTTGTGCCAACTTTTCGGGGCCTTTATCTGCCAAATTTAGTCCATTTTGTTCTCTGCAAACCCTCTATTGATAAATAATTATACAGAAACGCCCCGACAACTGTTTAAAAAATGAACATGTGCCCTGCGTAATCTTTGTGCACGGCAAAGAAAAAAGGCCACCCGCAGGGGTGGCCTTCTTATCCTGGATAATTACTTTCAGCCGGGCAGATTAAAATTATCTGGCAACTGAATGGTCGATACGGCGTGCTTGTAAATCAACTGCTTCTTGCCTTCTGATTCGAGCAGAACCACAAAGGTGTCAAAGTCTAGAATAGTACCCTGAATCTGGAAGCCCTTCATCAAAAAAATCTTTACGACTTCCCTTTTGTCTTTCAAATACTGAAGAATATTATCCTGGATATTTATAGCAGGCATTTCTCTTACCTCCGAATGGATTCTTATTGTTAATAGAACATTTTAGAGAAAAAAGCAATTCAATTTTCATGATGCGAACACTTTATCGCCTCGCCGTTCTTTCTTGACCATTTTCCAGAACCTGGACACAATGGAATCCCCAACTCTCCTGCCAGTTTTGCAAGATCATCCGAGGTCAGTTCCATTACCTTGCTCTGTTTGAGAATTCGGTCGATGCGCATTCTGCTGAAACGACAGGCACATGCATCGTTCAAAAATGCCGGAATTGCCGGCGCCAGAATATGACTGGAACATGTCACAATACCGGTTTGTGCGTCAAAATCGACATTGCCGCCAGCCGGGCAGAGGCTGTTCTTGTCGTCGCGGTAAAACATGCGGTTCAAAAAACATCTTGTGTGGTCAAGATACCTCAATAAAAAGCGCATGAGTATCGGATTGATTCTTTGCAGTCGCTTTTCGATAAACTTGTCGATCGCTTCAAAGTCTGTCGAAACATAAATGATTTCCTTGTCCTGGCGAACCTTTATCGTGCTTTCGATTCCGATGCTTTGCGTAAAGATTTTGAAGCCAAACAGTTCTCTGGCGAATTTGCGCATAAAGGCGCTGTCTTCGTTTCTGCCGGTAGTAATGGCGGAGAATTCGTTGAGATTACCGTTTTCATAGGTGTACCTGGTGAAGATGCGGTTGAAGGGGCGAAAAGGGTTCGCGATGAATGGGCGCAACATGCCGGGCATAAGCTCCTGCATCGCCTTCCAGTCAATGATGATCGCAGCAAAATTTGCTTTGTCATATTTCAAGACAGGTCTCATGTTCTCGACGACAGATTTATCGGCAAAGCGATGACTGCTGAGATACAATGCGCTGCCATCGGCCTGCATGAACAGGCGTGGTTTTCCACCGAACAAGATTTTTAAAGTCACTTTGTCTTCGTCGGTTTCTACTGTTCCACCGAATTGACTGAAAAAATCACAGGCCAGCGTCATCATGATTTTTCCGGTGATCGACTGTGCATCGATGCGAATGACCGAGTTTCGGCGTGGCCTGCGGAATTTTTCGATAAAAACAGTGACCGATTTGTCGGCAAAAGCCTGCATTCCCGGCAGATACTGCTGCAAATATCCGAAAAATCCAGGCCCCAGTGAGAGAATGAACGGGTGCCCGGTAACTGGTGGCAAGCCTGTAAACAGCGAATTTTCTGTCGTTTCGTTCTCTGGTTCTTCTTCACTGCTGCTGGTGTCTGTTTCGTTCTGCTGCAGGGCTGCGTCGGGAGTTGCGGCCGGCGTGTCTGCGTCCTCCTGATCAGGGAGTTTTTCCGATTCTGCCTGCTGGCCTTCTACGGTGACCTGAGGCTTTTCTTGTTCCCCGAACTGGTAGCTGCTGAAAAGCGGTTCTTTTAAGGACTTTTCGCCACTCTTGATATCAGAACAGAGCTTGGTAATTTCTATAGCCTTGTCGTAGTTTTTCTTCCTGATACATTCTGGCAATGCTCATCAGAATGTTGTTCACCTTGTTGCGATCGGCGTTCTCTTTAAATATGCCATGGTAATCGGCCAGGGCTCGATGATAAGACTTCAGTCTGATCGCAACGTACAAAGAACTGTCAGGATCATTGAGATTAGGGTCTGCCTTGTGCGCTTCCTTCAGATAGGTGAGAGCCTGCTCAAAATCGTTCATATCAAGATAAACACGCCCGATATGCAGCAGGATCTCGCCCTGCCCGGGCGCTATCTGAGCCGCTTTGAGCAGCAGAGTCAGAGCCGTGTCAAGCTCGCCCATGCGATAATGTGCCCAGCCGAGAGTGTCAATGTAAGACGCATTCTGCGGTTCCATGCGGGCTGCGGTCTTTGCCATGGCCAGCGCTTCAGGCAGCTTTTTATTCTGTTCGGTGTAGAGGTAAGCCAGGTTATTCAGGGCTTCAACCGCATCTGGTTTGATGGCAATGGCCTGCTCATAATGCTCGGCGGCCTTGTCGAGCTGGTTGGTGGCGTAGTAAAGGGTTCCCAGGTGGTAGTGCGGTTCGTAAACATTCTGTTTGATTGACAGCGATTTTTTCAGCTCTTCTTCAGCTTTTGCATAATCGCGATTCTTGAAGGCGGCCCAGCCAAGACTGTCGCGAAACCCCGGGTTGTCAGGGTTTATGTCGACGGCCTTCTGGCAAAGTTCCTGGGCCTGTTTTGTATTGACGCCATATTCTGCATAGAGAAAGCCGAGATTGTTGAGTGCGTGCGGGTTGTGAGGAGAAATCGCGAGAATCTTCTTGTAGACGGCTTCTTCTAACCAGAACGGTTCCTGTTTCCCTGAATTCTGATAGCTTTCGTGCAGGCCCATGTAGATGCCGAGAAGAGCATTCTGCAGCTTGTGATTGCCGGGATCGAGACTGGAGGCTCTTTCATACGAAGCGATCGCCAGAAACAGCGAAGTATCCATGTTGCCGAGAAAACGGAAGGCCTGCCCCAATACATAGTAGTAATGAGCTGTTCTCGGAATCAGGCCGAGGGCGCGCTTGAGGTCTTCTTCGGGCTTCATCGGCGCGAAATAATCATTGGGCCGGTTGCGCAGCAGGTGAAAAATTATACCCTTGATCAGCCAGTAATCCCCATTTTCGCTCAGTTTCTCTTCTGCTTCGATCAGCAGATCTTCAAAAGCCTGATCCATTTTATTGCCTGGATCCGGGTTGCGATCCTGGCTGAGCAGAAGGCCTGAGAAAAATATTTCACGCAGTCTTTCGCTGGTAGTGACTGTCTTTTTTCCGGCATTCGAAAAATAGCTCTGGCTGTGCTTGATAAGCTCTTCACGGCGTGGCGCATCAGAAAGAAGCAGAAGACTGAACCAGCGGTTGATGCCGTGCAGCTGCTGCAGAATCGAGCCTTCGTTTTCCAGAATGTATTTTTTGAGCAGATGAATGTTGAAATCGGCGGGTTTACTCTTTTCAAAGCGAATTTCTTCGAACCCGAACAGAGGAAGACCGAAGTCGAAGTTGACTTCGGCAAATGCCGTGACAGAAAATGTAGCCGATAGTAGAACCACTAATAAAACTGCACGTAAAAACTGGTTGCGCACTTTGTTGCCTCCGCCGCTCTATTTCAATTCCAGACCCGGATTCTCTTAAAGGTTTGCCCGCCTGACTGCACTTCGAGCTCGACTGTACCAGGCTGATTCATGTCGCTGCCAGCTGTGAATTCGACGACCTGCACGTTGTTGATGATCTGCCCAAGCTTTCTGAACCACTCGTCGAGTTTCGAACTGTCGGGAACATAAGAATAAAAACCATCGGTGCTGTCAGAAATGTTCTTGAGGGTTTTGACATCGAGCCAGCCGAATCCGAATACGAATACCGGTACATTGTGGGTCTGGCAGCGCTTGATTACAGCATCGAGGGAATTGATCGAAGCGTTGTCATTGCCATCGGTGGTCAGAATGATGAAGCGCAGGTGCGGTCGAGACTGCACTTTTTCAACGCCTCGGTCGATACCGTCGAACAAGGCTGTATTCTGCAGTGTGACGCGCTTCTGCAGGGCTGCAATAATTTCCTGCCGGTCGGTAGAAAGTTCGAGAATGTCGTGTACGCTGCCATTGAACTTCACTACTGCAGCGGTCAGCGGCAGGGTGATCTGGTTCACCAGATCTGCATAATTGGTTTCGATTGCCGTCAGATCCTCGGTGAACATACTGCCTGAATAGTCCATGACCGAAGCGAAGCTTATCGGAGCGGCCCATTCAGTATACATGTGCAGAGGTCTGACTCTGATAATGCTGGCGCCAAGATCCTGGCCACCGATGTCGGTCACCTTGATTCGAACTTCATTAGGATTGATGACTTTGAGCGGGCTGCCATCCTTGTCTGTCGCAGATACGAACAGCCTGAATTTTTTTGCATCGTCGCGCTCGAAGCAATGAATGCGCAGTGAGTTGGCAAAGTCGTCTTCTGGCTGCATCTTTGGATGATAGGAACTTAAAAACGAAAGATAGCGCCTCAGAGTTTCGAGAAAACTGTTGCTGGCTCCGTAGTTCGATGAGAGAAGATACCAGAGTATCCCTAACGAAAGAAGGACAAGAAGAAACAGGAACAGCAGGTATTTCCAGATTGGAATTTTGAGCCTTTCGCCTCCGGGTGCAACTTCGACCATCAGATTGCCTCGTTATTCGATTGGAATAGTGTGATTACTGTGTGGCAGTATCGGTTTCGAGAGCGCCACCGGGACGCTGACTGAGTATGTGTTCGAACTGTTCGTTATAATCCTGCAGAATTTTGAGAATGCCGCGCTTGATCGACAGCAGTTCATCGCTGGCTGCGCTGACTTCGTGATTCTTCTTGATTTCTTCTTCGATGGCGTCTTCGAGCTTTTTGACTTTCTCAGTCATCATTGGCAGGTATTTGCCGACGATCTCGCGCTGCTTCGGGAACGGCAACGATTTCCAGTATTCACTGTAAACGCTTCTGATCAGGTAGATACCCATGGTGTTGTTTTTGAGATAGTCGAACATCTGGGTGATGGTGCGCCCGATCGGCTGTGGTTTGTCCTGCTGGTAGCAGAGTTCGAACTGCACCAGTTCATCGTTATACTCGATTCCACGTCTGGTTTTACTGTCATCTGCAAACATTTCGTAGCGTAGCAGCAGGTAGACCATATAGTGCTCTTCAAGCTTTTTGGCAGGAATCAGACCATAGCTCGACCATAAAACCGGGTAAGCGTCGTTGGTGAGAATGGCATGGCAGTTTATTTTGGCGTTGTTCTGCCGGTAAAGGTTGTGCCACTGTGTGATTGCGCTGATATTGTAGGGCGCAATGCCATGCAGTGTCTGCAGTAGACTGATTTCATAAGGATTGCGGGTGGGGGCGACGGTTACGCCGATATCGCCCTTGCGCAGCGCGTCTTTGATTTCTTCAGACAGCTTGCTGTTCTCGTTGGCAATGCCAAGAGTGACTATATTCATGCGCTGCGGGCTGTTGTTGCCACGGTCGTTGAGGGTCATCAGCGGAGTCGCCTGATTCATCAGACTTTCGACCAGACTCTTTTTGAAGCCCTTGCGCACTGAATCCTTCCAGTGAATGAAGTCTTCGATGCCGCCAAACAGGCGCCGTTCGATGATATTGCGGCAGTATTTAACAATGTCCTTTTCGAGTGAGCTGCTTTCGGGGTTGGTGTATTTGTCCCAGTTCTCTTTCAGGTTGATGTTTACCAGAAAGTCGCCTTCGATATCGTTGTTCGACAGGTCGCCGAGCAGATACTTGTAAAACGGCTCGATGTCGCGATCTTCAAAAATATAGGTTCTGATAAAGTTCTGAACCTTCGAGTATGGCTTGATGCGGTCGAGGCACTGCTCATACTGGCGCTCGATCATGCCATCTTTCGAAATGCGGGTGAGCTTGGCCGAAAAAACTTCGACCTGCTTCTTGATCGATTGACTCTGCACACTGAGAAATTTGAGATAGTCTTCGGCACAGCCGATACAGAACATTTCGTATTCCATGTCAACCGCTTCTTTGGCCTCTTTGAGCAGTTTATCGCGCTCGTCGTTGAGGTCGGTCATGCGCAGCACGGTGCCGAGTTCCATCAGCTTGCCGCCAAGCCCGGCGAAACCGCTGAGCTTTTCCTTGAGGCGGTTGCTGATTTCACGATACTCGCGCTGTTCCTTGTCGAGTCTGACCTTGATTTCCTGAACTTTGCGGCTGAGAACTTCACGCGGGTAGCGCTGCAGATATTTTTCGAAGGCAGCCAGGAAGTCGACAGCGATGTGGGCGCCAAGATCGGGATTGTTGATGATCTCGATGACCTTTTCGAGCAGTTGCTCACCGGTTTTGATGGCAGCCTGTTCAAAATTCACCTTGACCTTCGCTCTGATTTCGTCTTTTTTGACGCGGTTCTGGTTCATTTCGTCGATCTGCCTCAGAATGAATGCCGAGGCCGATTCGCCATCGCGCTGCTTATTGGCAGTGCGCATGGTGTGGAACATCGGGTTGTCCCAGTATTGTTTTCGATCGATGACTTCTTTGGTCATCAGAAACAATGCTTCAGGCGTCAGGTCGACCTTGCCGGGGTTGTTCTCGGCAAATTCCTGCACCATCGAATCGATGAGAATGCGGTCGACCGAGAGGCGCAGCCAATAGGTCAGATCCATTGACAGCTTGTACGTGTAGAGATCTCTGATTACATCGAGCGGATAATAGAAGCTTTTAAACCCGGCAGAGCTGAAGCATTTGAGCTGTTTGCCCTCAAGGTCAGAGCTCGTCTGGCCAAGTATCTGCGATGCATTGTCGAGCATCGAATTCTGCGCCTGACGCATCTGTGTTGCCAGTTTGGTGAAAATGAACTCGGAAGCGATGGCATAATAAGTGGGAATGTCGTCCTGATTGCTGGTGCCGAGCAGGTAGCACTGGTCGAACGGGGTTTCTTCACATACGGCACCAAAAGTGGTTGCGTCATTGCTTTTGCCGACCGGGCCGTAGTTGACCATGAATTTGTTGCGGCGATCCTGGTTGATGATGTCTTTGGCACTGCGGCTTGGCGGAAAGTGTTCCTTGTTCATGAAATAGAAGGTTTCGACCAGCGAAGCGTAGCCGTTGCCTTCGAGGCGCCCGGTTGAGTTGACGTTAGGATCTATTGCAATCTGAGTAAACGCTTCGGGGGTAAGCATGATGCCGATGATGCTCGGCTTGCCGCGCCCGCCAGAAAGCTGGTAATAAGCCATTTTCATGAGATAGGCGATGTCGATGAACATGCCGGCGCCAGAACCACCGCAGAGTGAGCCGACGATATAGAATTCGGGGGTGAGTATCTGGCCCTGCTTGTTGGTCAGCGGAACGATGATGTCGTCCTGGTTGACGTTGCTGCGGGCCATGATGCGGCTCATCTTGGTCTTGATCTGCTGAAAAATTTTCTGAACATCGACGAATACGCCAAAACGGCCGGTAAACCTGAACTGGTGTGCGCCCTGGCTGATCTGGCCGATATGGTTTTTCAGCTTCTGTGGAAACCATTCATAGAGATAGTTGTAGGTATCTGAGTCGAGATTACCGGTTATCTGACCGGCATTCTGAATGTTAATCTGATGATATTCGCTTTCGGTCAGCTTGGCAGCAGTCTTTGCCTCTTCTTCGGACTGGCTGGCATCGAAGATATCGGTGTCTATGCACATCAGGTCGATGAAATCGGGAAGCGCAGGTTCTTTGTCGCCGGCCTGTCTGAAGGCCTTCTTTATTTGCGGGCTGCTGAGAAAGGTTTCTTTAAAGTTTATCAGCGACTTTTTGCCTGTACCGCCAAGGCCAACGATGAGAGCCGGGTTCAGCGCAATCCTGTTTTCATAGTTTGTACTCATTTTTTAAAGACGCTCCCGTTTGGAGATAATTTGCCAAAGTATAGTCTCAGGCTGATTCCTCTGTCAAGAAAAGCAAAAATAAACGTTTTTGCCAAGGTTTTACCTTGAATCGGAATCTGTTATACTGACATGTCTGAAAAGTCGTAAAACTAACTGGCATTGAATAAGGGAGAACCCGATGAAACCCCTTGAACTCAGCTGCATTGCCGGAGTCTGGAACACATCTCTGGGCATTCTCAATGAAACCCTGCAGGGTATTGGCAGCGACCTGCAGCTCTGGTTCCCGTGGGGCGGCACCTGGCGTGGTCGCGATCTCGACGGCGGACTGCCGCCGACCGATTTTCCCGATGACCTGGCCGGGCCCGGCGTGAGCCGATTTGGCGGACGCTTCTGGAAGACGTTTTCGGTTAATGGCACCGGCTGGCTGATCAGCGTGCGGGCGCCCAATTCTGCAACACCTGAAATGGCAACCTGGGAACTGCCCGAAAAGGCAGCCGAATCGCTGAAGATGTTGTCGGATTTTGTCAGGCTCGAATGCCTGCTTGGTCTGACCATGAAGATTCTCGAGAACCAGTCGCGTGAAAATATCGGCCACTGGGACAGAGTACGGCATCTCAGCGTAGCGATCGGCTGTGAACTTGGGTTGTCGCCCCGTGAAGTTGCTGATCTTGAGGTTGCCGCTCTGCTGCATGATATCGGCAAAGTTGGTCTGCCTGACGAACTGCTCGAACTCGCCGGCCCGCTCGACGAGGAAGACCGCAAAAAAGTCGAGGCGCATTCCCTGATCGGCTCAGCAATGATTCGCGAAATCCCAGGCATGGAAATGATAGCCGAGATCGTTCTCGGCCACCATGAAGCGATCGATGGCTCAGGTTATCCGCGTGGGCTCAAACATGAAGAGATTCCGTTCGGTTCATTGATAATCGCAGTCGCCGATTCATTCGATGCGATGACGCATTACCGGCCATATGCGACCGAACGCACCTATCTTGAAAGCTACAATGAAATGCGTGGCGAAAAAGGCAAATTTTCGCCCGAAGTTCTCGCCGCACTCGAAAGAGTACTGAAAAAACTGGGAATTCTTGACAGCAAGCCGCTTGTCGGCTCAAAAGAAGACTGGTAAATATTTTGGAGGAAAAATGAAGATCAGGATCCTGTCATTGGTTGTTGCGGTGCTTTTGCTGGCGGTTGCTCCGGTATCTGCTGATACTATGCGGGTTGGCGTCGTGCTGTCGATCGGCGGACTTGGCGACGAATCGTTCAACGACGCGGCCTATCAGGGAATCATGCAGCTGCGCAAAGAAGGTGACTGTATCGTAGAGGTCGTCGAGCCGGGCAGCATAAGTGGTATCGAGCCGGCATTGCGCTATTTCTGCGAAAGAGATATGGATATGGTCTGCGCTGTCGGAATTTTTGCCAATGACGCGGTTCGCCGCATTGCTGCCGCTTTTCCCGAGAGCCGTATCGTTCTTATTGACTCGGTCGTTACCATGCCCAACGTTCTGTCGATTCTCTTCGACGAAGAGCAGGGCTCATTTTATGCCGGTGCATTCGCCGCTCTGGCAAGCCGAAGCGGCGTCGTCGGGTTTCTCGGTGGTATGGAATCGCCGGTTATCGGCAGCTTTGAACGTGGTTTCAAAAACGGCGTCAAGTTCGTCAAGCCCGAGGCGACGGTTCTCTCGCACTATATCGGCAACACCCCGGAAGCTTTCGATATGCCGGAAAAGGCCTTCAATCTTGGTCTTGAAATGGCAAAGCAGGGCGCTGATCTTATTTATCACGCTTCTGGTCGCAGTGGCCTTGGTCTTATTCAGGCCTCACGTCGTGGCAACTTTCTGGTAATCGGTGTTGATTCCGATCAGAGCCGCAGCGCACCCGGCAAAGTGCCGGCCAGCATGGTCAAGCGTATCGACAATGCTTTGATAAAAGCCGCTGAAATCATGCGAAAAGACGCTTTTGCCGGTGGCATCTGGACCATGAGTCTGCAGGACAGAGGTATCGAACTCGTTCATTCGCGCTTCAATCGCGATCTGCTGACTGCCGAAAGCCTTACCAGGCTCAAAGAAATCGAAGATTTCCTCATGTACAAGACAATGAAATAAATTGGGGTACGACCCTTGCGGCTTGTTGCAAGGATTCTTATAATCAAAGCATAATTCGACTTCAACTGGTTTTGTTAGCAGGAGGACATGACTATGATGACCATGACATACGATCAGCGGCAGAATGTATCGACCATGCTGCTTGTTTCGATGCTCTTCTCTCTGTGGTTTGCCGTTGCTCCCATTGGGCCGGCGCATGCCTCTTTCCTTGGCAAGGTTAAGGATATCGGCAAGTCAATCTTCGTCAACGTCGGCGCAATCGCTGCCGGTCTTGGCGGCGGCGCTCTCGGGATGGCTCTCGGCGGAGGCCCTCTCGGCATGGCTGTTGGTGCCATCGGCGGCTATATAGTCGGCAAGAAGGTTCTGAACTGGACCACTTCCAGCGTTGCCAACTTCGCGACGGTCGCCGGCGCAATCGCAGGTGGCGCTCTCTGCATCGGTATGGGTTTTCCCATGCTGGCAGTCGGTGTCATCGGTGGTGGTCTGATTGCCCGCCTTGCTGTTACCGCTATTTCCAAGCTCTTCGGTAAAAAAGAAGTAATGCTCAAGCAGAGCGATATCGACCCGGCTGCTGCTGCCAAAGAGCAGGCAGAAGCCGCTGATTTCATGGCCAAAATGACCGGCACCTCGACGGTTCCGGTGGCAAGCCCGGCAAGTGGCAGCAAGACTACCAGTGCCGCCGCCGCACCCCAGATAACAACTCCCAAGGTTGTCGATTCGCAGACTGCATACAGCAACTATCTGGCAGCTTACAAACAATACATGGATGCCACCCAGAAGGGTAACGCAGCTGCTGCCCAGAAGGCTTACTCTGAATACAAAAAGAACCTCGATCTCTACAACTCACTGATCAAGGGCAAATAGTAAGCACAAAATCAGCTTTTTCACTCAAACAAAAAACCGGCTCATACGAGCCGGTTTTTCATTGCC
>Ga0116144_10000568_pt1 | contig 49540 bp, 38 predicted proteins | sample AD_UKC035_MetaG_FD_89746 | JGI IMG/M metagenome (GOLD analysis project Ga0116144, IMG submission 89746) | Active sludge microbial communities of municipal wastewater-treating anaerobic digesters from USA - AD_UKC035_MetaG | ecosystem: Engineered > Bioreactor > Anaerobic > Digestate | place: USA...
ATGCCCTCCGCGTGCGAGACGGACATCACCGGCGTGGTCGGCATGATGGCGATGGCATACGCCTCCGGCAAGCCGAGTGCGCTGGCCGACTGGAACAACAACTACGGCGACGATCCCAACAAGGGCGTGCTCTTCCACTGCTCCAACCTGCCCAAGGATTTCTTTGAGAAAACGCCCAACATGGACTACCAGGAAATCATCGCCGGGACAGTGGGGAAAGAAAACACCTTCGGCACCGTCGTGGGCCGCGTCAAGGCTGCCCCGTTCACCTACACCCGCATCTCCACCAACGATTGGGCAGGCAAGATCCAGGTCTACCTGGGCGAAGGCCGCCTCACCAAAGAACCGCTCAAGACCTTCGGCGGCTACGGCGTCTTCGAGATTCCCAACCTGCAAAAGCTGCTGCACTACATCTGCGAAAACGGCTTTGAGCACCACGTCGCCGTCAACATCTCGCAGACGGCAGATGCAGTCAATGAGGCGTTGAGTAAGTACTTAGGGTGGGACGTTTATTACCACAAAGGGTAAGGCGCCCCTGACGGCCTGAAACGTGAAACGTGACAACTCCACGTTTCACGTTTTCTTTTTCACAAGCCGGTTTTCTGGTAAAATACCCCCATAGCAGGAGGCGCAATGTCCGAAGAACCAAAAGCAGTTCACATCATCGTTCACGGCGACGTGCAGGGGGTGGGTTTCCGGGCGTTCACACAGCGCAGAGCACAAAGCCTGGGACTCAATGGCTGGACACGCAACAATTATGACAATACGGTTGAGATTTGGGCGGAAGGCGCGCAAACGCAACTCGAATCTTTTATCCAAAGCGTACAACAAGGCCCACCGAGTGGTTATGTAGAGCGCTTGGATATTCAGTGGCATCCTGCTAAACGCGAAACGACCCGATTCCAAATCCGGTATTAGGCTATGTTCAAAAAAACCGAACAAGTTGCCTGGGTTGTGCTGCTGCTCTCTTTCCTGGCCTGCATCGGTTTGAGCATTGGTATTCCCCTGAGTTTACGCTGGTATATTCTAAACGTCACGCGCCCCCTCAACATCCGGCTCCAACCGCGTGACGCAACGGTTACCCGACAAACGCCGGGCAGCGGCGTCAGGGCCATCCTTGCCGGAGATACGGAGATCTTACCCCATGACCGCCTTGAACTCTCCAATGACGCCGCCGCGTTCCTGCTGTGGTATGAAACCTCACCGGACAACGCCCCCGCAGCGCAACCGCTCATTACAGTGCAGTTCTATGGCGCCACCGACGTGACCGTGGAGAACGCGATCACCCCCAACTTCACCGTGAGCCGCCTGCCTCACCACGTCACACTGCGCCTCCAACAGGCCGCCAATGCGCGTATCACGGTGGAAGGCGGCGCGCGCACCGCACACATGCGCTTGAGCACACCGCACGGCGTCATTGAACTGGACAAAGGCGCGTACACCGTCGTCGTCACAGCAGAAAGGGTTGAATTTTCCGTGACCACCGGTCAGGCAGCCATTGCCGATCCCGCCACCGGCGGTCTGCTGATACTGACGGCTATGCAGCGCACCGAACTGACCGCCGCCGGCATGGGGGCCATCACCATTGGCGAACGCGACATCCTCCGTACCCGTAACGGCGACTTTGAAGCACCCCTGGAAGACTACTGGCACGTTGAAACCAGCGCGCCGCCGGAAGAATCCGGCGGCACAGTACGGCAGATAGAGGGGGGCGAGCGGAAACTCATCTTGTTTGAACGCTTCGGGCTACAATCCGCGCAGACGGGCATCGTCCAGGAAATCAACCAGGACATTCGTGGCGTCAAATCGTTGCGGGTGCGCGCGCGTATCCGAGTAGATAACCAAAACCCGGCTGTCTGCGGCTCGTTAGGAACTGAGTGCCCGGTGATGCTGCGCATCACGTTTACCGACCTGGAAAACAATTCGACCCGGGAGTGGATTCAGGGATTTTATGCCATGCCGGGGGATGATAATCCCTTCTGTTATATCTGTGATTGGAAAGCGGAGCAAATACAGGTAGCGCAAACCGGGGTCTGGTTCGATTACGAATCCCCGGATTTGCTGCCCCTGCTGCGCGCCCAAAATATTGAGCCGGCCAGCGTGAAGACAATCAAAATCTACGCTTCCGGGCACACCTACGGCGCCGCCATAGACGATATTGCCATCCTGGTGGGAGAATAAGTTGAACGCACACATCCCTTACCCCGTCGGCAAGCTACCCCAGGCCGACCTGATGCACCTGTTGACCCACAAGCTAGACTTTCACGATCCCCGCGTCCTTTTTGGCCCTGGTCTGGGACGTGACGCCGCCGTGATTGACTTTGGGGATCGTTACCTGGTCGCCAAGACCGACCCTATTACCTTTGCCACCGACGAAATCGGCTGGTACGTCGTCAACGTCAACGCCAATGATATTGCCTGCCTGGGCGCAACGCCGCGTTGGTTCATCGCCACAGCCTTGCTGCCGGAAGGCAAAACGGATCCGGCTATGGTAGAGCGCATCTTCATGCAACTCCGCGACGCCAGCCACGAATTGGGCATCAGCCTGGTGGGCGGCCACACCGAAATCACGTATGGATTGGATCGACCCATCGTCGTTGGCGCGATGTTCGGCGAGGTGCCGCCTGAGCGTCTGGTGCGCTCCGATGGGGCGCGGCCTGGCGACACACTAATTCTCACCAAAGGCATCTGTGTCGAAGGAACGGCCCTTCTGGCGCAAGAAGTCGGCGCGCGGCTAAAAGGGCAGGTGCCGCCGGAGCTTTTGACGCGCGCAGAGGGTTTCCTGCACACGCCGGGTATCAGCGTCGTGCGGGATGCCGCCATCGTGGCTCGGTCGGGCGTCGTTCACGCAATGCACGACCCGACCGAGGGCGGCATCGCCACAGGCCTGCACGAAATAACAGAAGCGGCCGGCGTCGGCGCGGTCGTCGAGGCCGCGGCGCTGCCGATTTACCCGGAAACACAAGCCCTCTGTGCGGCGCTTCACCTTGACCCGTTGGGCCTCATCGCGTCCGGCTCGCTGCTGGCGGCGGTGGCACCGAAGGACGCGCCGGCCATCCTTAGTGCGTTGCACAGCGCAGGGGTCGCGGCGGCCGCGATTGGCGCGGTACACGCGGAGCCGGGTGTGCTGCTGCGCGACGCGGACGGCGTGCGGCCGCTGCCCACCTTCCCCCGCGACGAGATCGCGCGGTTATTTGAGACGCTATGACCGGCAGGCCCATCCCGGACATCCCTCCTGATCGCGCCGACGGCAGCAGTTCGTGGGTCCACCTGGGGCTGATTTACAGCGGGCGGTTGGGACAAATTGCGCCGGAGTATCTAACGCCCCTATGGGTGGCTCTCATCGGCGGCGCAGCCTGGATGTGGGGCGCTCAGTGGATTCCAACGGCGACCCTCATCACCGTGTTCTTCGTTGGCGACTGGTTGATGCTGGCCCTGCTGCCTCTTACGCGCCGCTCCTGGGGACCGGTAACGCCGCCACTGCTGGGGTTGACCCTGGTGCGCGTTGGATTGTTCACGCTGGGCGCATGGTTTATGTCGAGCAATGGGGGACGCAGCCTGATAGCAACCGTGAACGTCGTCCTTAGCCTCACGGCCTTTTATGCCACCTGGATCGAGCCATTTCGCGTCGGCGTGACCCGCCGCCAATATACCCCGCCTGCCGGGCACATACCAGAGACGCTCCGGGTGCTGCACCTCTCCGATGTGCATTTTGAGAGGGCCTCGTTGCGCGAGGCGGCTGTTCTTGCGCATATCCGCGATCTGCAACCGGATCTTATCGTGCTCACCGGCGATTATCTCAATCTGTCGTCGGTCTACCAGCCAGAGGCCCAGCAGGGCGTCCGCCAATTTCTCAGCCGGCTGCGCGCCCCGTTGGGGGTCTACGCCATCACCGGCAGCCCGGTCGTGGACGTGAACGGTATTGTCCCGGAAATTTTTGCGGAGTTGACCAACATCCACTGGCTGAACGATGCTGCCATAAAAATCCCCCATGACACCGCCGCCTGCTGGCTGTTGGGAATCCGCTGTACGTATGACGAGGCACGCGACATTACGGCGCTGCAACAAGTGTATGAGCAGATTCCGCCGGACGACTGGTGTGTGTTGCTGTATCATACCCCGGACTTGATGCCCGCCGCTGCCAGGATCGGCGTCAATCTTTACTTATGTGGACATACACACGGCGGGCAACTCTGCCTGCCATTTTACGGCGCGCTGGCAACCAGTTCCCGTTACGGCAAGCGGTACGAAGCGGGGCTTTATCAGACAGGGCAAACCACGTTATATGTGAGCCGGGGGTTGGGCATGGAAGGGTTGGGGGCGCCGCGAGCACGGTTTCTGGCTCCGCCCGAAATAATTCTATGGGAATTTCAGGGTTGCCGAAATGAGAAATTGTAGTATATCTGGAAAAGAACCTGAGTGAGTTGCGTGATCGCACTGACTGCGGTGAGGAAAGTCCGGACTCCAGAGGACACGGCGCCGGGTAACACCCGGGCGGGGCAACCCGCGGACAGGGCCACAGAGACATACCGCGCCTGCCACCAGTGCAGGCGTAAGGGTGAAAAGGTGGTGTAAGAGACCACCGGCATTCCGGGCAACCGGAGTGGCCAGGCAACCCCCGTCGGGAGCAAGGCCAAGCAGGAAGGCAGGTGACGACACCGGGAGCGGTCCGTTTCCGCTTCATTCGAAGCGCCTTCCGGGTAGGCTGCACGAGACGGCCGGTAACGGTCGCCCTAGATAGATGATCACGGCATTTGCCCTGAGCAAGTGAACAGAATCCGGCTTATAAACTCACTCAGGCCCATTCTTCAAACCGGTCACACAAGCAAGAAAAGATATGCGTACGCAGAAAGACAAACACCAGGACACCATCCTCGTCATTGATGATGATAAAGGATTGCTGCGCCTGATCGAGATGACTTTACAAACACGCGGCTTTATCGTCAACACGGCCACCGACGGAGAAGCCGGCATGGAACTTTTCCAACAACGGCCGCCAGCCCTGATTATTCTGGATGTGATGATGCCGGGGATGGATGGGCTGGCGGTATGCCGGAAGATTCGGGAACAATCGTATGTGCCGATCATCTTCCTCAGTGCGCGCGGGCATGTGCAGGCGCGCATTGAAGGGTTAATGTCTGGCGCCGATGACTATATGCTCAAGCCCTTCAGCGTTCAGGAGTTGTTGGTGCGTATTGAGGCATTGCTTTGGCGGGCGCGGCAGCCCCGCGAGACCGATTCGACTATCCGCCGCTTTGGGAGTGGCTGGTTGGTCATCAATTTACAGACGCGTCAGGTTTTTGTAAATGGGGAGATGGTGCATCTCTCGCAAAAAGAGTTCAACCTGTTGGAGTACCTGACCAGCAGCCCCGGACGTGTTTATCAAATAGACCAGATTTTTGAAAATGTCTGGTCGTATGAAAGCGACGCCGATCCCAAAACGGTGCGGTGGTACATCTGGCGGCTGCGGCAAAAACTGGAGACCGATCCAGATAACCCGCGGTTCATCCTCACCGAACCGGGACAGGGCTATAAATTCAGCCGCATATAGCCGAAGCCATCGCCAGGGCGGCTTCAAGCAATTTGGCGTGTGGGCCCTCATTTTCAACACCTCTCCCCCACTTTCTTTTTGTTTGCCAAACTACTGATTTATGGTAAGATTATCCACTAGCCCGGACGGGGCTTTCTGCTCTTGACTTAACGCAAGGGTAATCCCAAAGAAGGAGGTATAGCCGTCTTGGTTGCAAACAAGTATGAGTTGATGTTCATTTTGGTGCCGGATCTCACTGAAGAAGCGCAGGAAACCTATCTACAGCGGGTTCAGGGGTATCTCGCCGAAGCTGAGGCTACGGTGTTCAGTTTCAAGGAATGGGGGTTACGGCGTCTGGCGTATTCCATCAAGGGGTATCATGAGGGACGCTATTATCTAGCGCACTTTTCCATGGACACGCAGCGGCTGGGCCGGTTCGAGCAAAGCTTGCAGTTCCTCGCCGAAGGCGTATTGCGAGAGATGGTCACGCGCCTGGAAAGTGATGCAGAGATGACCGATGCGCCGCCGGCAAAGCCGAGCAAACTGCCCACCTTTACCGAAGATACAGGTCGTGATGACTATCGTTCTGATGAGGCAGATTTCGAAGAGGACTAAATCCTGGTAATCGGTTGACGTCTTGTACTGAAGGATACTGGCATGACTCGTGGACTCAATAAAGTGATGATCATTGGACACCTGGGCCGTGACCCCGAAATGCGGTTCACGGCTAATGGGCGTCCAGTGGCATCATTCAATGTGGCGACCGCACGGGGTTGGACAAACAACGAGGGGGAGCGCCAGGAAGAGACTGAATGGTTCCACGTCGTCAGCTGGGGCGGGTTGGCCGAACTGTGCAAAAAGCGCCTGAAAAAGGGCGCACAAGTTTATGTGGAAGGCCGTTTACAAACTCGCAGTTGGGAAGGTCCCGAAGGTGAGCGGCATTATCGTACCGAGCTGGTAGCGCAAGAACTGATTTTTCTGAGCGGCCATGAAGATGCGGCGCCATTCGAGGATGAACAGGCCCTGCTAAGTACAGACGAAGACATTGAGTCCATGATGTCGTTTGAATGAATGAAGGAGATAAAGCTGTGAGTGATTTTCAAGATCGTCGAAGAGGCCGGCGGTTCGCGCCGCGCCGCAAGGTGTGCTATTTTTGCACAGAAAGTCGTGATCATGTAGATTATAAAGACGTGGATTTATTGCAACGCTTTGTCAGCGATCGGGGCAAGATTCGCCCGCGAAGACAGACCGGCACATGCGCCAAACATCAACGCCGGTTAGCGGCGGCCATCAAGCGCGCCCGGCACATCGCGTTGCTGCCGTTTGTAGCAGAACTCAGAAGTCGGTAAATATCTATAAGATGAATCCAACCGGGCATAGGGATGACCTATGCCCGGTCGTTATGTCGGAGATAAGGTATGGCTAAAGAACAAATAAACAAAATTGTGAACCGTCGGCAACTGGCGCGGCGGGAAAGAGAACAACACACGCAACGGATGCTGGTCTGGATCACAGCCGGCGTGCTGGCCGTCATTTTACTGATTATCGGGTATGGGGTCGTGACAGAGTTATTGATCAAGGCTCGCCGCCCGGTAGCGCAGGTTGGAACAGTCACCGTTACAACAAAAGATTATCAGAATCGCCTGAGATACGAAAGAAAGATGCGTAATTATGAGCTAATGCAATATCAGATGTACCTCAGCCAAATAGATACCACCGATGAAACGATGGCGTACTTTACGCAACAATTACAATACCAGATTTCCAATTTGCAAAGTCAACTTTCGCCCGACATGGCTGAAACATTCGGGAAACAAGTCCTGGATCGGATGATTGAGGAAGAGTTAGTGCGACAGGAATCTCAGGTACGAGGCATCACGCTCGACCAGGATACGATAGAGCGTGAATTGGAATTGACGATTGGCTATGATCGAGATGCAACGCCGGCGCCGACCAGTGAGGTTGTCACCGAGACTACCGAGCAACAACCGATGACTGATGCTGAATACAAACAGGCCTACCGCAATTTCAAGACGAACATCCTTGCTCCCAGCCAGCTTCAGGAGGCGGAGTATCGCAATATAATCGCTGTTGGTTTGTTACAAGAAAAGCTACTCACTGTACTGGCGCAGGATGTGATTTCTACAGCAGAGCAGATACAAGTAACATTGTTGGTCACGGATACAGAAGTGGGGGCGCAAACGCTGCGAGATCAGATCAATGAAGGCGCCAATGTGGTCAGCATGACTAACGACCTCAACGCGGATGCCAGTGATGTCAGTTATGGCTATGAGTTACCCTGGGTGCCCGCCGGATACCTAAGCGAACAGTTGTCCGCAGAGATTGAAAGCGTCGCATTTAATACCCCCTTAGGAAAAGCCTCTGACCCGATTTCTCAAACAATTGGCGGATTCTATGTAGTCTACGTCCAGGGGCATGAAGTTCGGGAGTTAAGCGAGTCATTCTTCGAAGATGCCCGACAGGCCAAATATGATGAATGGCTGGAGCAGCAAAAAGCGGCAATTGTGGAATATTTGAATTGGGAAGAAGCCGTTTTGACAGATTAGAAATCTGAAAAACTACCAATAAATACAGAAGCCCCACATTAACATGTGGGGCTTCTGCGTTGTCAATACAAACTTTGAGGCTCAAGCACTGATACGTCTAACATCAATCACGTTTTGTATTTTTTCGAGTTTTGCCAGAACACGAGCTAGCGTAGCAAAACTAGGAATTTCCAGGGTGATGTAGACTGGGACAATATTATAACGGTCACGTTTGCCCAAACTGACTCCTGACAGGTTGATATCCAAGTCGGCGATCACCCCGGTCATATCATGCAACAAGCCGGCGCGATCATAGGCGGTTGCAACGACTTGCACTGGGAAAGTTTGTTTAGCAACTCCCCAGTTCACCTCAATCAACCGCACTTGTTCTTCAGCACTCATCTTTAAGATATTTCGACAGTCACAGCGGTGGATTGTAACGCCTCTTCCCCGAGTCACGTAACCGACAACCTCCTCTCCTGGAAGTGGATTGCAACACTTAGCTATATGCGTCAACAAATCACCTGCGCCACAAATGTTGACCATGGCGCTTAAGGAATCCAAGGAAGGCGGCGGCGGTGGAGGACTGGGTTGCTGATCGTCGTCTACTTTTTCCTGAGCGCGCCGCTGCTCGCCCAAGTATTGTTCGAGCCGATTCGCCAATGTTTCGTTGGCCAAATCGTGAACGCCAATCGCTAATAGAAAATCATCCTCCTGCTTGTAGCGCCCGGAGAACAATTGGAAAGTTTCTTCAATAGAAATGACGATCCCCAGGCGCTTGATTTCCTTATCCAAAATGGCGCGACCCTGAGAGATATTTTCTTCCCGGCTTTGATGGGAAAACCACTGCCGAATCTTTTGCCGGGCACGGTGGGTTTTAACAAATCCTAGGGTATCGTTAAGCCAATCACGGCTAGGACCTCCCAGACGTCCCACAACAATTTCCACTCGTTCACCGGTACGTAGTTGATAATCCAGCGGCGTCCAGCGACCATTCACGCGCGCTCCCCGGCAACGATGCCCAATTTCGGTATGCACGGCATAGGCGAAGTCCAAAGGAGTAGCTCCAAAAGGCAAGTCAATAACCTTGCCTTTGGGGGTAAACACATACACGCGCTCCTGAAAAACATCCGAGGTTATCGAATCAATAAAAACACGGACATCATTATCTTCTTGGGCCAACTCATGAACGCTCTGCCGGATTGTAGCAATGTGCTTTATCATCGCCGCATCTACAGAGACGTTGTTAGGTTCTTTATAGTACCAATGCGTAGCCACTCCATATTCCGCAACGCGATCCATCTCGCGTGTGCGAATCTGTATTTCTAGCGCATCCCCTTCCTCACTCACCACCGCCGTATGCAGACTGCGATACCCATTGGGTTTAGGGTGGGCGATGTAGTCATCAAACTCACCCGGCACGGGTTTCCAGAGCTGATGCACAATCCCCAAGACTTGATAGCATTGAGCGTTTGTATCCACAATGACGCGCAATCCCTCAGCATCATATACCCGTGTAAAAGGCACATTCTTGCGGCGCATCTTGCGATAGATGCTATAAATATGCTTAGGCCTTCCCTTGATTTTTGCGGAAATCATCTCACGCGCTAATGCAGCATTGAGCAATTGAATGCGCTTCTTAAGCCCATCTTGCCGCTCTTCCCGGCGACTATCCAGCAAGCGCGCCAATTCATAATACATAGTCGGGTTCAAATAGCGAAAGGAAAGGTCTTCCAGTTCCGCTTTCCACACCCAAATTCCCAATCGGCTGGCCAGGGGAGCGAAGATCTCCAGTGTCTCGCGCGCCATCCGCAGTTGATTTTTGGGCAGCAACGCCGCCAGTGTGCGCATGTTGTGAAGGCGATCGGCTAATTTGATAAAAATGATCCGAATATCGTCTTCGGCCATTGCAATCAACAATTTACGCAAGCTCTCCAGTTCCTGCAAATCGCGCACACGTTCACTGTCCTGACTGACAAACCGCTCAACCGCCTTAATTTTGGTCACACCATTGACCAGCGTCAGGACTTCTTCGCCGAAATCATCACGTAACTGCTCTGGGGTGACATTGCAATCTTCCAGTACGTCATGCAATAACCCGGCAGCAATCACCGCCGGGTCAAAATGTAATTCAGCTAAAGCGTAGGCCACATAGAGGGGGTGTTGAATATAAGGCTCACCTGACATCCGAAATTGCCCGGCGTGCGCCGTTTCAGCAAATTGATACGCGCGGCGCACCAAATTACGAGATTCAGTGCCGGCAACACCACCGGGAAGGTGCGACAGGACATCGCCGAGAGATATATCCTGAACCTTGGTCATCTTCTTCCAACCTTATGTCACCATTCATCAATTGGGGTTCTCGAAGACAGTGGTTCTGCTGAGAAAAACAGTGTTGCAATTCGTTTCTCCGAAGTACAGCCATCATAATATTATTACTATTCTACCAACGCTGAAGCAAAAACAACCCCAATGTAAGGCACATTCATAAAACCGTCTCCACGGTATGGTTTCAAGCTCTCAATGTAGGCCTCTGTAGACGGTTCAGGCGTTCCCCCAACCATGCCGGCAGCAATGCCAATGCGGTGATTGAGAATGAGTGGATCTACGAGATCTATAACAAACGTGCCATCAGGGCTAATAATAGCGCTACCCAACGGCAGGGCAGACATAGTGACATCTACAATCACTATCGGTGTATTCGCAGGACCTTGTCCAGATACCTGAGTCGTTCCGGCTGTTAACGGCTCATTGATCCTAAACTTTGGCTCAGCCGCCAGAGATGCAGTTTGGATAGGGCTGACCGGCGTAGCCAAAGGGCTACCCGTAGGAATCGGGCTATCCTCCGGCCCCGGTTTGGTACACCCTAGGAACAAACCAGTCAGTGTAACTAGGAGAACAAGAATTTTAATTCTTTTCATAGAGATACAAATCCTTCAGGGAAATTTGGGTTATAAACAGGAAAGCCATCCAATGGATGGCTTTCCTTTAATGATAGGAACTTTACAACAACTACTGTAGGTTAAACCCTTCGTAGTTCTTGTTGTCCTGGTGCGCGTCCAAGGAGGTCTCCTGGACAATAGCAACGATTTCTTCGCCATTCGTCGAGGTGACAGTCGCGCCACCAAATTGCCCGGTTGGCAAAGACGTACCACCAGCCCAAGACCCACCCGTAGGCAGGTTGGAGTTCACCTGATAGAATGTTTCGGACGCCCCCGGAGCAATGCTCACACCCTGGATAGTGTAGGTAGTGCCGTTGAATGCATAGGCAACTTCAACTGTCGCCGCCGCGTCGCCGACATTCATAACCTGGATGCCTGTGCTGTTGCGCCGACCAGCCGCGCCAAAGATTTCCTTGGCCAAAGGAATACCAATCTTGGCCGTACCCGCAGAAGTGGGGAGAGCACCATAGGTGGTCTGCGCCAATGCTTGCGGTTGGGTAGCCGGCCACTTGGTTTCGTTAACGATCGCCGCAATGTTGGCCGGGCCACCGCCATCAGCTTGTACTGCAGAAACAACCGCAGCCGCCAGAACACCAGTGGGGATGGTATCACCACTATCCATCGTGTTCTCGAAGAAGGTGAAGGAAGCGCCTGGAGCCACATTGGCGGCAGATTGAGAGTAGGTCGTTCCAGGGTTTGCCGAAAGACCAGCTTCAGTATACTGCACAGTGATATTAACCGGCTCATCGCTCACGTTCTGAACCTGTAGACCGGTCGAACGCTTCTGCGCGCCACCAAATTGCACTTTGATAATCGGGGCAACCAGTTCAGTCGCGTACTCAGCTGGAGAGAAGCCCTTGGCTGCCTGCAACACGCTAACATCCTCAAACCCATGCTCAACGACCACACCTGCAATCGGTTCAGTGCATGTAACGGTCAAACCGCCCTTGGTGCGAGTGGGTGGCGCAACATTGGCAGCGGTCTTGGCATCGGCGGGACTGATGACAACCATCTCGCCAACCGGAACAGCACTACCAGAATTCCAGCTATAGACCGTACCATCATCAGCAATAAACTGCGCGTTGATAACGGCAGCAGCTTGCCCCGCGTTCTGAATGAAGAAAGTGGTTTCCTTGTAGTTTGCCGCAGCTGTACCGAAGTGATACTTCCACAGGGGGAACCCGAGAGTGGTAGCCGGTGAGCCAACGCCCTGATACTGGGCGGCTGCCTTCTGGCCGCTCAACGCAATGTTAACAATAGCCACAATGGGTTGATCCGCGCTAACCACGGCCGCACCACGGAAGCTATCCGGGGCACCGGACCACATATTGTCCAAAATGTTGCGCGACTCGCCCGCGGGCACATCGGTCAGGCCGCCCGTTACAAGAGCTGCATCCGCAGAGAATGGGCTGCCAGCTGCGCCAGCCACGTAGACCTCGGCCACCATATCGGCCGGGCCAGTGCCCACGTTTTGGACTTGCTGACCAGTCAGCCAACCACTGCCGGGCAGATCAACGGCTGGACCCTGCGCCAATGCCATGCCCGTACCGGCCAACATACATACAACTAACAATGCTGATACTAAACGGTTCTTTAACATGATTCGCTCCTTAATTTGAGATAGTGAAACTGATTTAGGTAAAGTGAGAATTTCTAAGTATGAACTTATAGTTACCTCCAAACATAGATTTTACTCAACTCTACGGATAAACTATACCGTAAGCCCTCCTGTTTTTCAATAACCCTTTAGGGTTAATCCCATCATGCCCCCCGGTTATTCCAGGTATCCGAGCATACGTAGTCGTTTTGTGACCTCTACATCCGTCAAGGTCTCAGTCGAAGGAGCAAGAGGTGGGTATTGCCCCACAAAATTCCATAAAGCATCGTTTAGTTGCACTGTCCGATCCGGTAAATACGTTGCTAAATCGTGAGACTCCGCAGTATCCGTGCGCACTGTATATAGTTCTGCATGATGCCCATTGTAGTCGATCAGCTTGTGATCACCCGCAAAAATTGCACGCACCGGCTGTTCATAGTGGTGAGCCGCAATGATGCCAGGACGCCGCACTTCCAGGCGCGGCGTAAGGGTGGCCGGCGCAATTGCCTCAGAAAAGGCCTGGTTGAACTCTGGTTCAGCATCCAACACCAGATCAGAGTCAACGCATTTCGATCTTATCAAACTGAATGACTGCTCGGTAGGGGTGGCCGTGTTTGCTGCTGAGAGAATGGTGTGGAACAGCCTGCGGGTAGAGACAAACGCCTCCACTTTTTCCCCAGCGGCAACGTCATCTTGGGGATTGCGAATGAGCAAGGGCACATGCACTAACGGCTGGTAGGCACCAAAAATGTGACTGAGGCGTTGTTTTTCCCCAAGATGCTCGCCATGATCAGAAGTGGCAATCAACAAGGTGCGATCTGATACCCCAGAAGTCTGAAGTTGTGTGACAAAGTCGCCAAAACAACGATCCTGTGCGGCAACCTCCGCATCGTAAACAGCATTCAACCCGACAAGCGCATCCCCATCTGACCACGGTGCAGCCAACCAGTTGGCAGGGTCAAGTTGCATCAAATTTGTGGTATGGAGTAATTTACGCAATATCTGCGCATCCGGCGCGGCGACGAAATCCTTCAAGGCCCAGGCAGGCGGTTCATAGGGAGTATGCGCGCCCATCAGGTTGATGAATAGAAACAGAGGACGCGCGCCAATCTGAGGCCGATTGATCAACAAATGCGCCGCCAGATCTAGGGAATGCTGTGTGTTGCGATATTTTTCACCGCCAAACTTCTTTAGGCCAGTTTCCATAAGGGGTTGTAAAATGTTCCAGGGCCACACTGGCGTGGTTCCATCATACCCCATCCAGTGCGCCAGTTTCCCTCGCAGTTGTTTGATCTGGCCTCGAAGAGAGGGATGTGTTGCCCTGGGTGGGTTCAGATGAGCATTCCATAAAGTAAATCGCATAAAGCTATAATTCTCAATGCGCTCAAAGCCGCGTTGGAGGCCATTGCGTTGCGTGCCGATGAGCGGGTTATTGGAAATGGCGATGGTAGCGTATCCGGCCTGTCGCAGTCGCTCGGCCAATGTAGGGATGGTGGATGGCAGTGCGGAATTCATATCCACCATAGTATGTTGTGAGGGATACAGCCCCGTAAACAGGGAAGCATGGGCCGGTAACGTCCAATGCGCCGGAGAAATCGCTTGTTTGTAGACCGTCGCCCCAGCCGCCGTCTTATCCCACCAGGGTGATGTAGCGCGCGGATAACCATATCCGGAGAGGTGGTCGGCGCGCAAGGTATCAAAAACCAGTAAAACGATGTCCATTGAACTCATAGTTTATTTCACCGTGGGACTGAAGAGCCACCTTTGGCGCGTAATTTTGTATGAGGCCGCCCAGAGAACCAACCTCTCCAGAAATTACCAGTTTCTGGAGAAGGTCGAGGGTTGGGGGAGCGCTGCAACGCCTGAAACTGTCCAAGTTTAGCTTCAGGCAAAACTCGTTCTGTCGTATAAGGTGAAGAAGCAGTAGAAGGCAGTTGGAACCAATCCCAGAGCAGTTGCCGTAGTTCCTGGGCCAACGCTGGATTCTCATGAATCAAATTTTCGGTCTCGTAGACGGATTCCGAATTCAGGAAATACAACTCATCATCCTCCGGGTGATCCACATGGTGGATCAGCTTCCATCCGTCGCGTTGAATGCAACGAAGATCGGTGCGGGGCGCAATGGCGTAAGCCCAATGCTGTGGATCTGTCACCTTATCCAACTCACTGTACGTAGAACGTGAAGATGAAATGGTAGGGGAGATTTGCTCTTCTAAAACCGGCGCTAGACTAACTCCTTGAATCTCTGGGGAGTAAGTGATATCCAAGAAATCCAAGATCGTTGGCATGATATCCATATTTTGCGCGGGCGTGTCCACAACGCTACCCGCAGGTACAACCCCAGAATAGCGCAACAGTAAGGGAATACGTAGGACTTCCTCGTAGAGGCAGTTGCCATGCACCCACATGCCGTTTTCACCAAACAATTCGCCATGATCGGAAGTAACAACAATCAGGGCATGCTCCAGTAATCCCTGTTGCTGCAAAAAAGTGAACATTTGTCCAATGTGGTAGTCCCAGAATGTGATTTCGCCATCGTATAGCGACAGCAAATGTTGCAAGTCGCGTACAACAGGAACTTTTGTACCGGCCATTGCCGCTTGTCCGTTGCCATAGGATTCTGGTGTCAATTCACCAATGTAATTCGGATCATACAATGTATCATAGGGTGTCGGGGGATAATACCAGCTGTGTGGGTCAGAATAATAAAGAAACAGGAATAAGGGTTGTGTAAGGCCATTCCAGGTATTTTTAAACCATGTAAATACATGATCATTGATAACAGCCGCCCCCCCCGAAGTGGATGTTTTGTGGTTATGAGCTACCCAATCGTCATAGATATCGAAACCGCGCGCAAACCCATATTCACCACCAAGAAAAGAGGTTGACGCAAAGCCGGCCGTATAGTATCCAGAGAAATGCAAGTATTCTGCAAGAGTAGTCACATCCATCGGCAACGTGCGAGTCTCCCAGTTCGCCGTGAGTTGGGTGGGGCTGCGGCCAGTCATCATCGCGGCGCTGGCAGGATAAGTCCACGGAGCCGGGCTTGTCGCCTGGGTAAATCTAGCCCCATGAGCCGCCACCCACTTATCCAGATTGGGAGTCGTGGGGGTCGAATAACCATACGCTGAAACATGATCAGCGCGCAAAGCGTCGGCAACGATGAAAATCACAGTTGGGCTGTCCTGCGTCCGTTTCTGAATGGGCGCGGGCACGACAGATCGCAAGGTACTCAAAAACGCAGCACCAGCAAGCAAGGCGGAACAGCGCAAGAATTCCCGTCGAGTAAGCAAAGACGACTTCTTTTGGTTCATCATATCCTCCTCTTTAAAAATGCCATACGTCGCGCTAGCCACTGTCGGACGCGCGCGACATCCTCGCTGGGAATCGCGCGCATCACCCACAGGCCACCGGCATAGAGACTGAAGCCCAGACCTGCGTTGAGCCACGCCGAAAGCGACGTAAGGGTCAACGCGGCGCTGATCCCCCATCCCAGAGCCAGCGCCAGAAAGACACGCCCCAATTGTGTGAGCAACGGCATAATTGGGACATAAGGTTGCGCGACGATCATGCTCAACCCATAGTAGATACCCATCGAAACCAGTTCGCCAACAGCGGCGGCGGTGAAACCCATGCGCGGCATCCACCCCAGGCAGACCAGGGTGTTGCCCACCAGTCCCGCCACCATAAACCAGGCCAGTAGCGATTGCCGCCCGGCCAGTACCAGCAGCCGCGAACTGGGAATGTTGAGCAGGCGAAACAAAATGGAAATCACCAGCAGTTGCAGGCTGAGGGTGGCCGAGATAAACGGGGCCTGGTAGAGTAAAAGCATGAGATCGGGCGCTACTATGATTATAATGGGGATTATCCCGAATGCGATCATCAATAAGTACAGCGTGCTGCGATAGTAGAGCCGCGCGAATGCTTCCTTGTCCTGCACATAGAGCCGGGACATCAGCGGCGAGATGGAGGTACGAAAAGCACGCGGCAGCATTTGTAGACCGGTGACGATGTTCATCGCCGCGCTATACAGGCCAACCTCGCGCTCGGTGGCTTGCAGGGAGATAAACACGGTACCCAGCCGCGCTTCCAAAATCACGGTGGCATTGATAAAGACAAACGGGAAAGCCCAGCGCAGACTCGCGCCGCAAAGTTTCCAGTCCAGGGTGAACCTCATGGCCGCCTTGCGATAGACCAACCCCGCGCCGATGAGACTGCGGGCCAGATTGGCGATCAGGAACACCCACGTCACAGTGACAATTGTGACATTTTGCGCCAACAGGATGAATACAATGCCAACAACGCGAAAAATTGCCAGGATAAACGAGGTCAGGGTGATGTATGCCATCTGCTCGATGGCAATGAAGTATGCCTGGCAGATGTCGTCCAAGCTGTCGGGGATCAAAGTCAAAGTCATCAGCAGAATGAGGTGCGTCGTGGCCGGAGCGTAAATCTGTAAAACGTTCATCAGCACGGCAAAGAGCGCGATAGTGACGACGGAGAGCAGCAGGCGCACCCATCCCAAATTGAACCAATACTGGCCGGCCACGTGTGGATCGTGCGAGCCTTTCGTGATCAGCCATTGATCCAGTCCCCAAAAGGCAATCGCCGTCCCGATCAGCGAATAGGTCGTCGCCAGCGAGAACATCCCGGTGGCTTCCTCGCCCAACTTCCGGGCGATGACGATGAACAGTGCCATCGAAGAGAGCCGCAGCAGCAGGATCGCCGCCAGCGACGCGATGGAGTTCTCAATCAAACGACGTAGCATTTTTTACTCCTTGACGCAATGGCACGCATACCCCAACGTCTGATCCTTGCGCTTATCAAGACGATCCAAATAGTAAAGCGGCAGCGGCAGGAGCAGCAGTGTGACCACGCGAATCAAAAGGGTGGTGATGATGCGCGCCGTCCGCGCCAGAGGCGCTTCGTCGGGGCGCGGCGGCCAGAGCCAGAAATGTAGGCGTTGAAGTTGGAATGAAAGGAACCAGAAATAGCCCCCCATCGGTTTGACGAAAACCGGCGTCAGGCCGCTTTGCTCAAACAAGTAACGCAGGCCGAAGGAGGTATAGCGGAAATAGTCATGCGGCTGCTGATGCTCATACCAACTCTGAGGCGCGGTCAGATACAATTCCCCACCAGGACGCAACACACGCGCCATCTCCCGTAAAACGACCTGCGGGCGTTTGACGTGCTCCAATACCTGGGTACAAATCACCGCATCATAACTGCCATCCGCAAAAGGCAGTTGCTCCAAATCGGCCAGGACGTTGAGCTGTCCATAGTCCCACGCATCATCGCCGACGGCTAAATCCACCGCCGTATAGCGCGTATGTGTAAAATATTCCTTGAAACGCCCTTCTCCAGCACCGGCATCAAGCACACGTGACTCCGGGACAAGCCGCTGTCCGGCATACGCCATCAGCGCCTCCATCTCACGGACATTGACCTCGATGCGCGTACGCAGCCAGGCCGGCAGGAATGAGGGGACCCGCTCGCGCCGGGTTATATTTTTATTCGTCTTTGCGCGCATAGGCCGTGATAATGACCCCCTTTCCAATTTGATCCACCCCATAGAAATAAGGCAACAACCACCACCGCCACAGCGGGAAAAACAACATTCGCTGCCACAGGGCGTTGAATCGCCCCTGCGCCTTAAGAAGAATGCGTAGGCTCAACGCGAAAGCGGTATAACGACCATAAAACGAAAATAGCTTTTGCGGCCTGAGTTCTTCCGCCTGTAACATCGCCACTAATGTTCGTTTGGAATACGTATACAGATGCCGGGGCACATCATAGCCAATCCAATAGGCCCCAAAGAGTTGTGCATCCAGGCTGTCCAGGTTGGGCACGCTGCAAATCAGATAGCCGCCCGGTCGCAGAATCCGGCGGATTTCCCGCAAGGTTTCACGCGGGGCATGGACGTGCTCCAATACGTCAAACATCGTTACCACGTCGAAATGCGCATCAGGGAAGTGCGCATCCGCGAGGGCGCCGGTCGTGACAGTGAGGTGGAGCGCGTCGCGTGCGTAGGCGGCGGCTTCCGCATTGGGTTCTACTCCCCATACCTCCCAGCCTGAATGGCGGCGCATCTCGGCGAGAAAGATGCCGGTCGAACAGCCCACATCCAGCAAAGTGCCCCCCGCGCGCAGGCGTGTCACGACACGGCAACGGTTGCGGTACCGCAAAGTCTGATGGAGGCGAGGTAGCCAGTGAGTGGGCGCCGGGCGATAAGGTTCGTAGTTGGCGGGGTAATATCGGGGCATCGCCGCTTGGGTGGGTCGGGGATTGAGGTAAGTCAGGCCGCAATGATTGCAGCGCACCACCGGAAATTCCCCCGGATAGCCGTAGACATAATCGCGCCCTTGATGCAGCAGCGTGGCATCGTCGTGACCGCACAAAGCGCACGAAACGTATTCGGTGGCAGGGATGGCCAAAGAGGTCATGGACGCGTGCCTGCCTGCGCGTGACGGAGCGCTTCGCACACACCCCGCACGTACTCTCTGGCGACTGCCGGACGGACTCCCCCCTTGACCGTCTGCTTGAGCGTCACCCACAGGGCATGACCGATGCGCAAGGTCATGTTCGCCATGAACCATAGCCCGTGTGTGTGCTTACGATAGAAAATCAGGCTGCTTTTCACCTGGTAGTACTGCTTCATTGGTGATTCAATCCCGCCGGTGCTGGCCGAGACACGATGCCACATCCGGGACTGTGTGGCTGTAACCAGCTTGAAGCCCGCCTGCTTCACCCGCAGTGAAAAATCCAGATCTTCATAGTACATAAAGAATTCCGGCGCAAACAGCCCGACCTGCTCCCATACGGTACGGCGCGCACACAGCCCACACCCACTGACGAAATCCACGTACTCTGCCCGTTGAAGTGGCCCCCGCAGATGTAGTCCTCGTTGTAAAATATACAACTTCTTCCAGAAGCGCATCCCGGCAAACCACAACGACTCCGGAGCGTCGGCATAGTAAATCATCGGCCCGGCAACGCCAATAGCAGGGTCGCAGCTCATCACAGTGATCAGTTCCGAGATCATATCAGGCGCGACGATCGTATCATCATTAAGCAGCAGCGTGTAATCCGCGAGGGATGAGCGAATAGCCGCATTGTTTCCCCCGCCAAACCCCAGGTTGGTGGGAAGCGCCAGTAAGTCTACCCCCGGCGGCAATTCGGCAGCAAAGCGTTCGCAGGAATCGTCGGTAGATCCGTTATCCACCACAATGACATGATAATTCGGATAATCGGACTTGAGGACAGAAGCCACGCATTGCAGCGTATCCTCCGGCAGATTCCAATTCAGGATAATGACATCCACACTCGGAAAATTAACATTTACACTCAACGAACGGTTCCTTTGTTGGAAAATTAAAGATAACCTAAGCCCTTCAGTCGTTCCGCAACTTTTGCAGCTTCATCATCGGCATAGAGTGTCGGCCGCACTGCGGCTGGGGTGGCATGGTCTGAAGCGAGGGCCTCTGGATGGTTGCAAATGGACGTCAGCACAACACCATCCATGTACTCAGGAACAGGAAGCCCTAACCAACATAAGAGGGTCGGCGCCACATCAGCAATCTGCGCGCCAGAAATAACACTCCCTGCCGGAATGCCCGGCCCGCACGCAATCAAAATCCCATCTGGTGTGTGTGTGGCGGTTAACGGCAGTGAACTAAAGTCCATTGTGCGGCGCTCCTCGAAGATAGGAGCCGAGTGAATATCGTAACGCCCGCGTCCCCAGTAGCCATAATCCGCCCATTCGATCACCAAATCGGGGGCGGCTTCGAGATACGGGCCTTCATACAATTCCTCCCGCGACCACACCCGGCGGATGAGCGGCGTGCCAGTCTGGGGATCGGTTAAGGTAGCGAGCTGCGCTGCGAGATCTTCGCGCACAGCAGTATACTCCACGCCCGGTTGAACGATACCGCTCGGCTCGCGTCCGGCAACGTTGAGGTAGATCTTCCCTCCGGCGCCCAGGGCGTAGGCGCGCGTCTGTGTCCATTCAATGGCCGACGCGAAAAGCGTGCCTTCCACATCCCCACGCACAGCCTCCATCCGGGTCGCCCCGAGTAGTTTCCGCAGCCTAACACGCCAAGCAGCAGGTAAGCGACGGTATACCGTCGCCAGGCGTCCCATACCGGTCGCCCGCCAGCGGCGGCGGGATGGGCTAAAAGTCAGATAACCGGCCTGCGCTAACCAACTATTGAGGTTGATGATCGCTTTGAGCGGGCCGAAACCATGATCGGACATCACAATCACAAGGGTTTCGTCATCCACGCGGCGCAAGAGTTCTCCGATGGCCGCGTCTGCCTGTTGGTAAACATTCCGGATAGCATGACGAAAGCGCGCGTCAGGGCCTTGGTCAGGTGCATCCATGCACTGCCAGAAGGCGTGTTGCACTTCGTCAATGGCGGTGAAGACGACCGTGCATAAATCCCAGGGCTGCGTATCCAACAGATGGAGCGTGAGTTGGGCGTGTTTGGAAACCGTTGCAACCAACTCTTGCGCATAATGCCGAAGTGGATCGGGGTGAGTGGGATCGAAATCGGGGATAAGCACATAGTTATCAACCAAACTCAGTAATTTGAGGGCCAATGAAGGCGGATAGACCAGTTCAGCGTTGACGACGGGAGCAAAGGGGCCGCCAACCATCACGCCGTTCACTGGACGCGGGGGAAAAGTCATCGGTACATTCACGGAGATAACGTGACGTCCATGCTCACCCACCGTCTCAAAAAGCAGCGGTAATTTGACGAATGATCCATTGGTGACTTGAAGCCGATAAGCGTCCGGTTGCCGCTGCACGAAGTCGTACAGGCCATGGCGGCCCTGATTGGCACCGGTCATAAATGTCGCCCAGGCTGGCGCGGAAAGCGGCTGCAAGGTGGAGCGCAAATTGCCGTAACTGCCCTGTTGGAGCAGGCGTTGCAGGTGGGGCAGATGGCCTTGTTCCGCCCAGGGCAGTAACAAGTCGAAGGTCGCGCCGTCCAGTCCAATGACTAAAACGCGATGGTGATTCATGGGAGACTCCACTCTCTTTTTCGCGTTCTTATCAAGGACAGCAAGTGACCGAGGTAAGTCAGGCCATTGTGCTGTAAATCATATGTAGACCAATACAATGTATATCCTCCGTTAGCGACGCGCAGGACAGTTTGCGGTTCAACTTTTAGTTGTTGTAGCAGTATTACCAGCGCGTGTGGATCATCGCGCCGACACACAAAAAGGTGCTGTCCCGCGCGCAGCGTCGTTTGCACCGCTGGCGAGTCCCCCGTGATGACCACCTTACCCAACGCCATGCATTCGTAGATTTTGTTCTGCACGGTCATCAAAGATTGGGGCGTGTCACCGAAGGCCCCTAAACACACATTGGCGGTAGCGATATGGCGCGTCAGTTCAGCTTGTGGTATCCAATCGGTGAATATGACATTGGTGAGCTGGTACTGCTGCGCCAGCTCCAGCGCGCGCGCTTTTTCCGGGCCATCGCCGATTAACTCAAACTGGATGTCCGGATCGTCGAGCAAGCATCGAGCAGTTTCGATGATGTAAGAAACGCCATGGTTGGGAATGAATGTACCATAGTAGAGCACCCGGAAGATGCGTGAATCACTTGTCGCAACCATGACAGGATAAAAAATACGGTCATCCGCACCAGTAGGAACCAGACGAAATCGCTCAGCCTTGAGGTGATGGGTACGACAGAGCCACTTCACATATTCATCCGTATCCTGGATGAGCAAATCGGGCAGGCGGCAGGCAAAATATTCTAAGGTGCGCAACAACCAAAGATTCAACCGGCCTTTCTGTGCCAGGCCGCGCTCCCAGGCGATCAAATAGATGGACATAAACACGTCCCACACCAATGGTTTGCGACGCAACCAGGCGAGCACGCGCGCCAGAAACACATCCAATTGCCCTGGATAACCGACGACAAGAACGTCATACGCCCCTACCTGGCGATATTGCCACAACAAACGTGCATAGGTCTTCAACACGCGGATCAGGAATGCAAAATGCTTCCATCCGCCGCCGGCAACCTTTACCCGGTCGTCAATGCCTTGCCACAAGGTTTCGTGACATTCTATCACTTCTACGCCATTGCGTCGCAATCCCTCAATCATGATCCGGTTGCGGGAATATTCGGCGCGGTAAGTGCCAAAATAACAAACACGCAAGGAACGGGTCATTGAAGCGCGAAAATAGCGACTCCTCCTTGATCATAGATCAATGTCAATGCATTCATCTGAAGTAACACTGCCCGTGAAAGTCCACCGCCGGCAAAATGGGGCCGCGCCCCCAGATATATGTGCGTGACGCCTGCTGCACGCAGATCGTGCAGCGCCGCAGCATCGCCGAACTCCAGCCGCTTAACTTGCTGTGAACGATATATGATCATTTCCTGATATGCAGCAGAGCCTAAATTGTTCAGCATTGTTCCTGCCGTAGTCTGGCGCTCCGCAAAATAAGGAAGCCAATATCCCCCATCTGCCCCATGCGGCGCATGGGGCAACCAAAAGTAGGTGTTGATGGCAAACATGGCGTCGGTGGGAACATTCTCTCGAATCCACGCCATGGCAATGACATCTTCTTGCGCAAGGAAATAGCGGAAAGATTCCACCGTAGTTGCGCGAGCGTAAGCTTCATTCAAACAAAAAAGCGACACCAATAATAGAAACCCGGCATTGCGCAGGATGCGCGGCAAACGCGGGTGGTCCAGGAACCATCCGATAGTGTCACCTACCACCGCCGCAAGCGGGAGATAGAACATAATCAGAATGCCGCTCAAATTGGTGACACGCAACCAGGAAATTTTTAACTGGTAGGCCACCCCCAATAAAGGCAACAGGACGGCCCAGAGTACCTGGTCGAGCGTCCGACTACGTCGGAGTATGACCACCAAAGCGCATACCACGGCAATTCCCATCAACCAACGTGGGGCCACGAGGTAGGGCACAATAGACCAGGTAAGTCCATAGTATGCCTCTTCCACCGCCTGTCGTTCTATGCCGTGAAGGGTAGTCGCGCTCCCTATGCGCGTAATGCGCCACATAAGTGCGCGCCAAAGCGCCGGGGAGACAACCAGGAGGGTCAATATGCCCAACACGCCTAAGGCTAATCCCCATGATTTGATGCGATGTATACGCAACGCCCAAAATCCCAAGCGCAAACAACCGATGGCTACCAACACTCCATAGAAAATCGCCGCACGAAAGTGCAATAAAAACACGCTGCCTGAAAGGAATGCCGCCAGAAGTAACTCCCGGAATGGCAAAATGTCGTCTTTGACGGCACATTCAAGCGCATCTACCGTCACGGCCCATGCAATTAACATGATGGCCTGCGCCGCCACTTGGGTAAAGCGCCCCCAGTTGAAGTAAAGGGCCGGGTGTTGCGTCAACAACCCGGCCACTACCGCCCCAATCAATGCGGCGCGCCGCCCGGCATACCGATCCAACAATAAATAAACTCCGACGCCGCAAATTCCATTCAAGAATTGCGCCATCCATAGCAGAGCGGTATGCGCAGGGATACGCGCCAACCACTGCAAAGATGCAGTGAGGGAATACAATCCCTGATGATATTGATCAAGGGAGACAGGAGAGTATGGTTCCAACGTCAGGGGCAACTGTCCTTTAATTGCGGTAAGCTGCGTTAGGAGTGTATGATGTAACGAATCGGTCCAGGCCGGGTAAGGATGGGCGCGTAGAATCCAAAATCGGGTGAGCAGTGTCGCTCCAACGATACCTAAGGCTAACCACTCGGATGGGGCAAAATCAAACCGGGACCGCCATTCATGGCGTAGATTCCAGGTAATAACACCCACGCACACCGCCAGGAGGGCCAACAATTTGTATGGACCAAAAGTTAAAAACGGGACAACCCAGCGCGCGAAGTAAAATAGTATTGGATAAAACGCAATGCCCAGCCCCAACGCTACCAACCAACACTGCAAGCCATCCCAGCGCCGCCACAGGCCACTGAAAGCCAGTATTGCCCATCCCGGCAATAGGAGCATCCCCAGAATCAGCGGACAGACCCACCATTCAGAAATAGCCATGAATGATTATGGCCTCCCCTTAAAAAACAAGTCGGTGTCCATCGCAGAATTATCCCAGAGGTTGCAAAAGGATGTAGTGCAAACCATTATTGAATCTTGACAAGCACAGGAATCATCCCGACGTCAAAGGTTGCCCCCCCCGATGCAATGGGAAGTTCCATCACAACATCACCATCACGGCTAATGAATGTGGCGCTCTTGGTTGCCGGAAGACTCACCGTCTGGGTCACTGTATTTGACCATAAAACGTAAAGTGCGTGGTTAGTCCCCAGGAACTCATACGCCTCAATGCCCTCCGGGACTTCCAGATAAACGCCTTGAGGATAGTGTCCTGCCAGTTGTTCCGCAAAAACTTGATGGGTTGTGTACCCATTAGTGGGCTGATGATCCACACTGATGAGCCAACGGTGAACGCGATCCGCAGCAGCCGGGTGTTCCACCACATCAAACCAGAAAATATTGTCTGCCCCAGCCACAAAACCACGCGTGAACTCCTTAGCGATGAAATTGCGCTGTTTCTCCACGCTCCCGTTAAGCGCCGGCACGCCGATGTCATTCACCCACATCCCGGTCTCTGTGACCCAGACACGTTTGTCATACACGCCATTACGTTCCATAATTTCACGGATTTCCTTAATTTTGTGCCCCATAGTGGGAAAGTCCACGAAATTGATAGGGTAATAATGTAAATTGGCTACATCAAAATATGGACCGGCGCCATATTGCAGAGTTTGAGTAAAGAAATCCCGTGCGACATTCCCACCAACCCAATTATCATAGGCGAGGCCGCCAAAAACAACCAAATCGCTACTGCCAGCGACCTTGATCTGTTCATAAAAGATCTGTAGCTGTTTGGCATACATTTCAGGTTGTAGTCCCCAGCAACCCGCCGTAGCGCCCCACGGATGAGGGTACATACCGTCAGGTTCATTGACAAATTCCCAAGCATCAATATACCGGCCATAGCGGGCCAGCAAACCATCCATAAATCCCTGGAAAGCGACGGTATCTGAAATCGGGCCACAATTGTCTACCGCAGCCCAGGCCGGAGGGCCATACACAAGCGCAAGAGGGCGCAGCCCCAAGTCCACCATGCGGTCTACCACCTCATCAGAAGCTTCCCAATGATATTCACCGCGTACCGGTTCGATATCCTCCCACGGCAAATAAATTCGTACCCAGCCTACCCCCATAGCTTTTGCCGCCGGCAGAGCATAGGTAAGGGTTTCCGAGGTAGGATGCACTGAAGCAAAGTCCGCGCCAAATTGAGCTACAGGAGGCTGACGACGAGTAACAAAGGGCAAAAAGATCCTATGAACTTGCCTGGCATCTACAGATAAAGTGTCAGCTACAGTCTCAAATACGGTGGGACTTACCGACGACGTGGCCGTGATGAAAAGGGTGTCGGTCGTCCCCACAATGATGTTCAGTGTGCCGCTGAGCAACACGGTGGGCACTTGAACTTGCACCTGGAATGTCATCGCCTCACCGGCCTCTAAACGTAACGGAAGCCAAAGGGTGCCAGAAGTCGGTGCGGCCTCTGTAATTTCCGCCCGTGATAGCAGCACCGGCCAGTGGTGAGCTGAAGTCGCCTCCAGCCCAAGCGTATCAGGGAGCAGCCCTTCATTCGTTACTACATGGGTAAAGGTAATGATTTCACCAGGATATGCCACAAGGTGATACCCGCCAGACAGCGCGATTTTTTGAGAAACTGCCTGGGTATTACTCTGCGTCAAACTGGCGGAAACCGGCTGCATAAGCGTCCCTTGTGCCAACAGGATCGCCAAACCAAGCAAACAGAGTGCTGCCAAAAAGGTAGAAACTATACTCAATGGTTTGACCCATCTCTTACTTTTACGGTTAACATCCATCATCTTTACCTCCTTAAATTGCGCTCCCAAACCACAACATATTCATCCTCATAAAGCGGCGAAGCCAACACCGCACAAATCGTTTCGTGCAGTTGAAGTGTTTCTTGCTCAGAAAGTACGTCTTTATGGAGAACTACATAGCGAACACCGAGAGCTTCTAAATTCTCCTCTGCAACAGCCATCACTTCAGAGGAGAAAGCATAGGGTGTGCGATCCTTATACAATCGCGCCCTCAGTTGGTAAATGAAAGGGTATTCAAAAGCAGCTAAAACATTTGTCGGTATTCTTGAGATATACCCCCCTACAATTGGCTGCTGGTGTATTGTCTGATACAACATATAATCGGCGGCTGGCCCTTGAGCGCCATAAAGATCTACAGGTACGTCCAAAATTGGGGATTCCCCTTCCTGCTTTGCCAACACCACATAATAAGGAGAAAGATTCAGCAGGTGATCATCAGAACGCAGAGGAATGATCAAAAACTCACAAAAAATCAAAAGCCCCAATAGCCCCACTGCATACCGCCTGGCCTTGCGCCGTTGACACCATTCAGCCACTCCATAACCAATCACTATCGCCAACGCCAACATCAAATACACTGCCAACCGACTGGGAGTACGTCCATACTTGAGAAAAGGTATGGCGAAAAACAAACGATAGGGCAGACTTACTAAGACTCTTCCGCCTATTTGTAATATTGGCCCTAAACATAAGATAAAGAACACGGCGCTAATGCCAAACCATTGATAAATCGCGGATGAACGGGCCGTTAGCAATATGATCAAAACGATTCCAAGAACAGTATAGCCCAAGAAGACCGTTTTCTCACAGGGGTTGCCATAGAAGTGGCTATAGATTTGCGAAATGCGTGAATTGATCCCCCATAAGTTCCCCCCCCCCAACCCTGCACGGATAGAGTTGTCGGGCAAAAAAAATCCCAATAGATCGGCGCTATTAGCCATGGAAGCGGCAAACTGATCGGTCTCTGTCGGAAAGTTTTGTTTGTGAAGTAGCATCGGCGTCGCCACAGGCAATATCATCACCAGCGCCGACAGACCGAAGCCACCCCAAACCAACCACCAGGCCTTATGCTTAAAATTCCCAATTCCTAACAAGGCCAGCAAACACGTTAACAAACCGGCGCCAAAGGCCAATTCCAAGCTACACCAGGTCGTTAACGCCAACATGAGTGCTGCGCCTATGGCATACTTGATATGGAGATGTCGTTGCATTTTAATGAGCAACAGCACCAATAAGGGAATAAACTGGGTACTGTAAACCTCCAGATTTCCAAAGAAAACCCGGCTCATACGAAAAGGACTAAAAGTGAATACAATTCCCGCAACAATCGCCGCCAGAGAATGTCCGGTCAGCGAATAAACTAACCAATACATCGTTATACCAGAACCTACAAAAGTAAACAATGTTAACAAGTTATAAGTCAAAGGCAAATTAGTCCCTAAGAACTCTTGAAAAGCCGCGCCCAGAATACCATTAAAAGGGGACAATGTATGAAAAGCTAAGGTAACACCATAAGGGTGATACAGCATAGGGGTATCATAAAGATTCAGATGCCCATGGGACAACGCCCAGTGGATCCACCACAAATTCCAAGCATTCTGAGATGTATCCCCCTGTCCAATGAAATGCGAATCAAAAACCGTAATTGCCGGATATGTTGTAACAACAAATAACAACAAATACAAGAGTGCAATACCCAGGCTCGCTACAATTTTTCTCCTCCAATCTTTAACGGGTGTCTCTTTTATGGCTTCCACTGGAAACATGAATTTCATTTCTCCAGTTCTGCCTTCCGCACTCGATACAACGTCTCTTCCAAAATCTTCCGGTTAAACCCGATCAAATCCGCCACCAGGCCAATTAAAAACGTTTGAAACCCCATAATCAGCAAAATTGCGGTGAGAATCAGAGATTGCACATGGCCTGCGCCTCGTCCCAGGCTATAAAAGTACAGGAAGCGCATCCCTCCCAGCAGCCCGCCGACCAGCATTAATCCCGCCAGGAAGAAAAAAACACGCATCGGTCGGTACATCGTGTAGATGCGCAAGATCGTCGCCATCGAACTCATCACATACTGTGGAATATTGCGCATCAACCGCGAAGGGCGGGTTTTGGGATTGACGCGGATGGGCACGTATACCACGCTCAATCGCCGTGCGCCGGCCTGAATCAACGACTCCAGCGTGTATGAATACTCGCTTAAAATTAACGTCCGTAACGCAGCTTCCTGGCTCAGGGCGCGGAAACCACTCGTCGCGTCCGGTGTGACGACCCCCGACGCCAATTGCACCACCCAACTGCCGAACTGTTGCAGCAGGCGTTTCACCGGCGAAAACTCGGCCACGCTTGCCACCCCACGGTCCCCCACCACAATATCGGCACGCCCATTCACAATTGGCGCCACCAGGCAAGCAATGTCCTCACCCTGGTATTGATTGTCCGCATCAGTGTTAACAATGATGTCCGCCCCCCGCAACACAGCCGCCTCCAGACCGGTGACAAAAGCATGCGCCAGCCCCGCATTGCGCGGCAGGCTTACAATATGCTGCACGCCCAATTCTTGGGCCACGGCCACAGTGCGATCCGTACTCCCATCGTCAATTACCAAGACCTCAATTTCATCAATACCCGCAATCTGCTCCGGCAAATCAAGCACAGTCTGAGGCAACGTTGCTTCTTCATTGTAACAAGGAATTTGAATTATCAATTTCATACCTGTCTCCCCACTCAACAGGCAATGATTATAACATGGCTAAAAGTATCTTCCAATACCCGTCAACCCTGACCATCCTCTTTCCCAAAACTCCACACACAACCCCAAAATATCCTTATTGTAGCGCGCTCCAGGTTGACCCTTATTGACCAACTTGTGCCGGGTTTGTGGCTTAAGCTGCCGGGAGGAAGAAGTCGTTCTGTTGGCGGGCGCAACCCGCCAGCAAAACAACATCGCTGCCAGTGCTCGTTGTTGGAACAAAGTTTACCGTTGGATTATCGGCAAATAGGTGCGGTAAGCGTTGAAAACCACCCAGGGGACAGCCGTATCATCGTCATCACTCAAGCTGTCTATCCATATACCACTTCCCCATTTACCTTGACCAACCAAAGCATAGCCCCTATGGCATGCGTCGGTTGATGCGGAAGTATGGATCTGGCGTATGCCGTGGATAGTATCCCATGTATACACATCTCTTTGGCAGCCAGACCCATCAATAGTTCGCCACCCGATGACGGGGGCATGGTCAACGCTGGTTATGAGCGGTTCCCCGTCTGCCCATGCATTATTCGTAATGCGCATAAGACTGGTGTGACGTGGGCTATAGACCCATATTTCGGGTTCGGATAGCTCGCTATTCTTAGCCGAAAAAACTACCAGGGTTGATGTGATACCCGTCATAGCGGGTACCCCCATGGTCTCGGTTACGTAAGATGTATACGGTATGCCATTGACCAGGTGTGGCTGCCCATATAGAGACCATGGTTGGAGTGTGTTAGTCAAGGGTATTTCTGTAGTAATAGGCGCTGTTGGCGAAAGGGCGAGGGATAGTATCGCTAAAGAAATGCCGGTGGTGGTTGTAATACCCACGACGACATGGGCGGTATCATCCGGATCTAACACCATATCCGGGAGGATCAAGTGCTGTTCATTATTCTCGGTTATAGCAAGGATCGTCTCTGAAATTGTTCCTGTCTTCCAATAAGCTATTGTCTGTTTTGACCCATCCGTCAGTCTATACACTGCATGCAAATCGCCCTGACTGTCAATTCCCAATTGCGGGCGGGAAGCATACACAGTATCGCTGCCACCGATATTCCCTTCTGCGTCGAGTGGTTGTAATTGTCGGTAGCGCCATTGCAGGCCTTCAACGCCATCATACATCGCATACACTGCATACACATACGTGCCGCGGGCGATCACTTTGGGCGGCTGTCGGCTAACCATTGCCAAATTGGTGACAGAATCAATCGAAACAGTATCAGTCACAATGCTGGCATAGAGAATGCCATTGATTATTGTATGATTACTAGCTCCACCCACATACCACACCACGAAGACTTGATCGTCATCTGTTACAGCAATGTCTGGATAGAGGTAATATCTATAAAACCCGTAAAAGGGAGGTGATGGCGTGATTTCAAGGCGCAAGAATGGATTCCCACCATGCGCCCGGTAGTATGCGATCTTGCAGGCATCAGAGTCACACTGATCAAAAACATAGTGCCTGGCGCCATTTGGGGAAATGGCCGCTGATACACTCCAAGCAAAACTCTCATCTGGAAGAGCGATTGGATGGGCCGGCGCCAAGCTCGGCACACAACTGCTGACCAACAGTATAGTCAGGAGCCAGAGAAATAGGGAGGATTCTCGTAACCTACACATCCTTGTCCTCGCTATTGTGATGTAGTTATAAAACTTTGAAGCATAAGATACCGCTCCATTACCGATGTTACTCCCAAATAGCGTGAAATGGTGAAAGTGTAAACATTTCTCTGTTCGATAGGTCCAAGCACGCAAAAAAGATTCGTTACCAGACATTTCCCGCGGTATTTCTGGAGTGATACGCTTCCGTAATTCTCATTGATGCCAATTCATGTTATAATCCCCCTATCTATGGAAGAAATACCCGTCACACTCAAAGGAACGCCACAAGGCATCTTGTTGACCCCCCGCGTGGACAATTGGGAAGCCATCTCACGCGGGTTGACCCTGGCCTTGCAAGATGCCGACGCTTTCTTCCGGGGGGGACGGGTCATCGTCGAACTGGGAGGGCGCACCATCACGCACGAGCAATTGGTCGCGCTGCGTGAACTGTTGGAAGCGCACGAGATGGACTTGTGGGCCATCCTCACCGATGACCCGACCACGATGCGCGTCGTGCGCTCCTATGGCATCCGCACCCGCCTGCCCGCGGCGGCGGCAGCCCAGCGCGAGCCGTTGGAGTCGGCAGAAGCGGAGTATAATGCTATGTTGGTGCAACGCACCTTGCGCTCCGGGCAGCGCATCCACTACCCCGGTCATATTATCATTATGGGCGACATCAACCCCGGGGCAGAAGTGGTCGCCGGCGGCAGCATTATCGTATGGGGACACATCCGCGGACTTGTCCACGCTGGCGCCCTTGGCGACGAAAGCGCCGTGATCTGCGCGCTCGACCTGGCGCCGGCGCAACTGCGTATCGCCGGCTATATCAGCCGTACGCCGGAAGAACGGCGCCGCAAACCACAGCCGGAAATTGCCAGCGTCAGTCAAAATCGCATTATTGCAGAACCCTGGACAGCAAGGGGGTAGAATGGCCGGAACCATTATCACGATTTCATCGGGAAAAGGCGGGGTGGGTAAAACGACCACCGCTGCCAACTTGAGCCTGGCTTTGGCTATGCTCGGCAAGCGCGTCATCTGTATTGACGCCGACATCGGCCTGCGCAACCTGGACCTGATGCTCGGCCTGGAAAACCGTATCGTCTACGACATCGTGAACTACATCGAGGGCCGCTGCCGACTCCGCCAGGCCCTGGTGCGTGATAAACGCTTCCCGGAATTGTTCCTGCTGCCAGCCGCGCAAACTCGTAACAAAGATGCGGTTGGCCAGGAGGATATGGCTCGCGTGGCGCACGAAGCCGCCGAACTCGCCGATTACGTCATCATTGACTCCCCGGCCGGCATCGAACACGGCTTCCGCATCGCGGCGAAACCGGCCAACCGCGTCCTCATCGTCACCAATCCCGAAGTGACCGCCGTGCGCGACGCTGACCGCGTCGTTGGATTGCTGGAAGCCGAAGGTTGGGCGCCGGCGCAACTTATCCTCAACCGCCTCAAACCGGAACTGATCCGCCGTGGGCAAATGCTCGACCCGGATACTGTCGTAGACCTGCTCGCCATTGACATCATCGGCATCGTGCCGGAAGACCCCAACGTGCTGACCGCCAGCAACCAGGGACAGCCGGTAGTGTTGGATGACCGTTCGGGGGCGGGCGCGGCTTTTCGGGATGTAGCCCGCCGCCTTCTGGGTGAAGAAGTGCCGTTTACACCGATAAAGTCGCCTTCATTTTTGCAGAAACTCTTTGGCTCACACGGATGAAGGAGTGTTGAATGAAACTTTGGGATATTTTCCGCCGCCGCGCCCCTTCCAACCAGGAAATCGCCGCCCAACGCTTGCGCTTGGTGCTCACCCATGATCGGGCCAACATCACGCCGGGAATGTTGGAAATGCTCAAGGACGAAATCATTGCAGTCATCTCCAAACACCTGGAGATTGACGCCCACAAAGTGCAAGTCAACTTCACCGAGGATCACCGCGAAACGCGTCTGGTCGCCGACATCCCCCTCCAACCCCCCCGGAAAAAGTCGTAGGGGAGGCGTAGCTGATGCGCCGTTCACCCTGGCAGTATTTTGACTGGGGGCTGCTCTTCATCGCCGTCGTCCTTACCGGTATCGGACTGGCGATGATTTATAGCGCCACGCGGGGGGCTACAGACCTGGCGGACACCTGGCGCAGGCAAGCAATCTATGCGGCGGCCGGAGTAATCGCCTCCTTCCTGGTCGCCTTTGTCAATTATCGCCTCCTTGAAAGCCTCCAATGGCCCTTATACCTCCTGACCCTTGCCACGTTGGCCCTCACATTGTTGGTAGGCAGCAGCGAAATCGGCGACGTGCGGCGCTTCATCTATGTGGGCGGCATGTCCATCCAACCGGCCTTCCCCGCCCTCATCCTGTTGATTATCAGCCAGGCCAGCTTGTTGGGACGTAATGCCCCCACCCCGCCCGGCCTGCCCGAATTCATTGCCTCCCTGGGGATGACCGGCTTGGCGGCATTGCTGGTCTTCCGCCAGCCCAATCTTAGCACGGCCACGCTCTATATGGCAACCTGGTTGGCCATGGTTTACGCCTCTGATATGAAACTGGTTTACCTGGAAAGCCTGGGAGGAATCGGACTCATTGCTGCCCCCATCGTCTGGGACAACATGCGTGGCTATATGCGCAACCGGATTTACAACTTCCTCGATCCCACCCGCGACGCCGGCGCCTATTACAACATCCAACAGGCGCTCATCAGCATCGGCTCCGGCGGGCTGATGGGTAAAGGGTTTGCCATTGGCACCCAGAGCCAGCTCCACTTCCTGCGCGTCCGTCACACCGACTTCATTTTCTCAGTTATCTGCGAGGAACTGGGCTTTTCCGGCGCTGTCCTCATTTTGCTGATCTATGTCGCCCTCCTGTGGCGGTTGCTGCGCATCGCGGGCAACGCTGGCGACAAAACCGGGCAACTCATCGTCATCGGCGTCGCCACCTACATCTTCTACCAACTCCTCGTCAACCTGGGCATGAATCTGAGCGTCATCCCCGTGGCCGGCCTGCCGATGCCCTTCATCAGCAGCGGCGGCAGTTCCCTCCTCTTCACCTTTGTGGGCTTGGGCCTGGTCGAAAGCGTCGCCATGCGCCAGAAACGGCTGGAATTTTGACCTAAGGTTGCCAGTTTCCTATAAATCGGCATAATAGGACCAGACGCATTTTAACCCGTCCCTATCTTAATCAGCGCTTTAACAGATTTGGCAGATTCCTTATCTCATAAGACCAAAACCGGCTCAATTCTGCTGTTGCTGATAAGAATTTCTTGCCCTGCGTTGAAAATGCTATCCAACGCAGGGCTACTTGAAGGAGAAGGATTGTATGACAGTACGCACACGTTTCGCCCCTAGCCCAACGGGGTATATGCACATCGGGAACCTCCGCACCGTTGTGTTTAACTGGCTGTATACTCGTAACCAAAACGGGAAGTTCATCGTGCGAATAGAAGACACCGACCGCACACGTTATGTCGAAAACGCCCTCCAGATCATCACCGACAGCTTGCGTTGGCTTGGCCTGGATTGGGACGAAGGCCCGGAAGTTGGCGGCGACTACGGGCCCTACGTGCAGTCTGAACGACTCGACATCTACAAAGAGAAAGCCGAAGAACTCATCGCCAAAGGCTACGCTTACCGCTGCAACTGCTCGCCGGAGCGATTGGCCTCCATCCGGTCGCAACAGCGCACTGAGGGGGACATGCCGATGTACGACGGCCTCTGTCGCGACAAACCCGCTGGCGACATCTCCCCCGATGAACCGCACGTCATCCGTCTCAAAGTCCCCCATGAGGGCGTCACCACCTTCCACGATGTGCTGCGCGGCGATATCACCGTAGAAAACCGGCTCCTGGACGACCAGATTTTGCTCAAAAGCGACGGCTTCCCCACCTATCACCTGGCCGTGGTGGTAGATGACCACATGATGGGCATCACCCACATCATGCGCGGCGATGACTGGATCCCCAGCACGCCGAAACGCATTTTGCTGTACCAGGCGTTCGGGTGGACGCCGCCGGTCTACGTTCACCTGCCGTTGGTGGTCGGGGCGGATGGCAAGAAGCTAAGCAAACGGCATGGCGCCGTCTCGGTCGAGGAATTCTGGCGACAGGGGTACTTGCCCGAAGCCATGCTCAACTTCATGGCGATGCTCGGCTGGTCGCCGGGGGAAGGCGAAGAACAAGAAATCTTCACTCGGGAAGAACTGATCGCTCGCTTCAGTCTCAACCACATCAACAAAGCGCCGGCCGTCTTTTCCTACGACAAACTTAAATGGGTGAATGGCGTCTATATCCGCAATTTGAGTCACGAAGATTTGCTGGAACGGCTCATTCCTTTCTGGGCCGAGGCTGGCCTCATCCCGCTGCCGGCGCCCACTGAAGTCATCCCTACCCTGGAAACACTGGTGCCGCTGGTGCAAGAACGCTTAAAAACCCTGCGGGATGTCGTGGAACTGACCGACTTCGTGTTCGCCGACATTGAAACGCCCCCCATCGAAAAACTGATCGGCAAGAACATGACGGCGGAGCAGAGTCTGGCAGCAATCCAACAAACGCAGTCCTTCCTGGCGCACCTTGTCCAATTCGACGCGGCGGAAATGGAAAAGCCACTGCGCCAGGTCGCCGCCGAATTGAATCTGAAGGCCGGCCAACTGTTCACCATCATCCGCAACGCGGTCACCGGCAAAGAAGTCACCCCGCCGCTGTTCGGCATCATTGAAGCCATCGGCCGCGCCACCACGCTCAAGCGGTTGGAACGTGCGGAGGACGTGCTGCGGGACTACCTCGCGGCGCAAACGCAACCAGCCTAAGCGCCCCTTTGCGCTCCAAAAACCGTTCCCGCCGATGATAAAATCGGCGGGAACGGTTTTCTAATTGCTTCGTTGTTCACAGGCTACGCCCACGGACAAACAACATCTTCTAGTGAATTACTCCCGTGACATTGGCGGCAACGACGGTAAAGCCGCCGCGACCCCGCTCCACTCCAACAGCGACAACGTTTCGGCGCGGCGCTCCGGGGCAACGCCGGCAATCGTCAACGCGGTCCGCACGTCGGCGTCTGCCAGAGAAAGCGTAGTCGCCAGACTGTTGTGCAACTGCTTGCGCTTCTGCGCGAATCCGGCCCGCACGACCCGGAAGAAGTGCGCCACGTCGCGGACCGGGACCGGCGGCTCAGCGTAGGAATCCAGCCGCACCACTGCCGACTCAACCGCGGGCGGCGGGAAGAATGCGCCGCGCTTGAGCTGCATCCCGATGCGCGGCTTGCCGTAAAACTGGGCGCCCACCGCCACCACACTCAAATCGCCCGGCGCCGCCGTAATGCGTTGCGCCACCTCGCGCTGCATCGTCAGCACCATGCGCCCTGGGCGGACGGCGGCTTCCAGCAGATGCCGCAGCACCGCCGCCGTGATGTAGTAAGGCAGATTTGCCACGACTGCATAATGCGGCAGCCATTCGCCCCACAATGGCATGGAGGGCGCCGGAGTAACATCCAGCAGCGCCGCGAGATCCAATGCCAGAATGTCCCCGTGGACAACCGAAACATTGGAGAAATCGGCCATTTCGCGGCCCAGGATGTCGGCCAGTGTCGGATCGGTTTCGACGGCGATCACCCGTCCGGCGTGCGCCGCCAACTCCGTTGTGAGCGTCCCCAGGCCGGCGCCAACCTCCAGAACCGTGTCCTCCGACGTCAGCTCGGCCAGCGCCACGATACGCGCCGGGGCGTTGGGCGCCACAAGGAAGTTTTGCCCCAGGGATTTGCGCGGCATCAGGCCATACCGCCGCAATAGAGTTTGGGGATCGTCCATTATGGCCCCACAAAATTGACGGAACTCGGCACCGGCGTCAAAAGATACACGTCTACCCATCGGTACCACAATTCCAAGTTGCTATCGTCATAGCCCAGATCAATGCGCCGCCCACCAATCGCGCCGCCCGTATCGGCGGCCAGGCCAATGCCATAGCCCGGCACGTAAACCTGGCTACCCAACCGAATGACCGACGGATCCACCGCCACAATACCGTGGCGCATCTGCAATCCCGTCGCCGTGCGCCCGTAGTATGGCGACGACGGAGAAACGCCCGCCGTGCCCGCGCTGTACGACGTTGCCAGCATACGGTACACCCGCCAATACTCCACCGTGCCGGAAGGAGTCGCCAACTGGCGCACGACGATTTTGGTGCCGTAGCCCATGACCCGATCCACCGGGGCCAGCACAACACTTTCCCCTTCCACGCGGCGATCCACCACCTGCTCGTTCTCGTAGCGCAGGCGAATGCGGCGCTCCAGGACCCCCGGCTCGCCTTCCTGTAGCAAGCCCTGCGTGTCAATTTCCGAGTTGGGATCGGGTTGCCAGATAGCGTCAAAGGGGATCGGGCTTTGCTCAACAATCACAGTTTCCGCGACCCGCACGACCTGAATCTCGCCCCCATCCCCCAAAGACGCCTCCAACGGCGGCGTCGAATAATCTTGTCCGTTGAGCGTTATACCCAGGTCGGCCAACACCTCTCCCACACGCGTACGATGGGTGCGCGTCCGCAGCAGATGACCATCCACCCGCACCGCTGCCGGAACAGAACGCTCAATACGGACGTGCATCCCATGCTGCACCGGAGTCGCCGGGTCGGGATACACCTGGTCGGCGCGATACAACCGCAACCCGGCCTGGAACAACGCCGCGCCCACCGTATTGGCATACGTGTAGAAACGGGTTTGCGTCCCACCTTCCTCCAACACCACCTCGGCGGCGCGCTCTACCACAATGCGGAAACGAGTGTCGGTGGGGTCGCCGACAGTAGGCCGAGCCACACGGAAGGTATCATAACTCTCTAGCGGCACGCCGGCCAGAGATAATAAATCGGCGGCGTTTTCCTGATGCGCATAGAGCAGCCGCTCGCGGCCATCCACCACCAAAACGACCGGGCGCGCGTGCTCAATCTGCACGACGCTGTGCGGGGATAGCGTCACCGCTTCGCCTGGCGTCAGCCGGTCTTCGGGGCGCAGTGCCATCTCCAGATCGGTCAACAATGCGCCAACAGTCGGTTGGTGGGTATAGACCGTGCGGGACTCGCCGTCCACCACCAGCGTCACCGGCGTCAACGTCGCCCGGTAGCCAGCGGCCAGCAGCGCGCTCCCCAACAGGGCCAGTCCCCACCCCAAAATTCGACTCCATCCTTGCATAGGTTTACCTGCAAACAAACCAGATTAAATAGGGGTGTTTTCGCGGACAGGGTACCGTCCGCGAAAATACCTCTTTAACACCCACAGGTGCTCTATTTGACAAGAAAGGGCGATAGGATGTCCTATCGCCCTTTATGTTTCCGAGACAATCTCCGAGGGGTGATGAGGGCCAGGCGCCCTGCGGCGCCCGGATGACCTCCTTACCGTTGCTGCCTTCCGACCCTGGCGGGGTTCGTAGGGTTCCGCCGCGCAGGACCCAACCCTCAGCACCCCTCGAACATCGTCTCAGTTCAGCCTCCTTCACAGCCCCTTGCTATGGAAGCTCCAACGCTGCTTATAGTAACGGAAAGCGGCGCATTGTCAAGAGCTATCTTGCCAACTCCGGCAAACATCCTATAATGTGGGCTTGGGAAAATGTCAACATCCCAAAGTCAGTGTGTGGAGGTAAGATCAATGCCCTTGTACGAATATGAATGTCATGAATGTGGGTTACGCTTCGAGCGTCGGCAGGGTTTCAACGAAGACCCCGTGGTGACCTGCCCCGAATGTGGCGGGGTCGTACAACGGTTGATCCATCCGGTAGGCGTCATCTTCAAAGGCTCCGGTTTCTACGTGACCGACAACCGCGCCAAGTCCTCAACCAAAATTCCCACCAAGGGAGAGAAGGACAGCAGCAGCGAGGAAAAGAAACCGGCGGCTGACGACAAATCCACCAAACCGGCGGCTGAAGCGACACCCGCGGCCAAACCCGAGCCGGCCAACAAAGACTGACCTGGTTTGACCCGAACCCTTTAACCGATGCGGCGGGGCATAGCTTTTCAGGCTATACCCCGCCGTATTTTTGTTAAAACTTTGGACGCGGATTTTCGCAGAGCCATGCAGATTTTCTTTCTTTTATCTGCGAAAATTTGCGTTAATCCGCGTCCTGTTCTGTCTACGTCGCGGCGGTCAGATGAACGACGGTGGCGCCATCGCCGCCTTCGTTGCGCGCCGCCGTCTCGTAGGAGACGACCAATGGATGCGCGCCGATGAAGCGCTGCACTTCCTGCCGCAGTTTGCCCGTCCCCTTGCCGTGGACGATGCGCACCCAGGGCAGCGCGGCCATCACCGCGTCGTCCAGATACCGTTCTAGCTTTTCGAGCGCTTCTTCTACCGTGTGCCCGCGCAGATCGATCTGGATGCCCGGAGAAGCGCCCCGCATGATGACCGGCTTGCGGCCCGGCGCCATGTCTGACGCGAGCGCGGGCGCCTGCCCGTGGTGGATCAACTCCAGGTCGTCCTGCGAAACCCGCGTGCGTAACGCTCCGGCCTGCACCACAGCGTCGTCCCCGTCCAGCGAAACGACCGTGCCCTTGATATTCAACGAGATCAGCCGCACCGTATCGCCCACGTCCAGCGTATCGTCGGGGGAAACGGCCGGCGCGGACGCCCACTCGCCGAGCAGCGGTTCAGGTGCGGGGATGACCGCGTCCAACTCCTCGACTTCGGCCTCCACCTCGTCCAACACCGGCGCGGCCTCCCGCAGCGGCGCGGAGAGCATCCGCGAGCGCAGGGCGCGCACTTCATCCCGCAGCGCCTCCAACTCCTCCTGGGCGATGGTTTCCGCCCGTTGCAGAATCTCGCGGCGTTCCCCTTCGATTTTTGCCAGCCGCGCCCGCAACTGCGCTTCCAGGGTTTCCGCCTCATGGGACGCGCGGCGGGCGTCGTCGCGGGCCTTCGCTTCCTGCAAGCGCAAGGTGTGTAGGTCGTCAAGCATATCTTCAGCCCGTAGCTCCTCGCCGGAAATCATCCCCTGCGCCTGCTTGATGATGACCTCCGATAGCCCCAGGCGGCGGGCAATGGCAAAGGCGTTGGAGCGCCCCGGCAAACCGACGGTCAGACGGTATGTGGGGGCCAACGTCTCCACGTTGAATTCCATCGAGGCGTTGCGCACGCCGGGCGTGCTGTGCGCGTAGAGCTTCAGCTCCGGATAATGCGTGGCAACGAAGACCGCGCCGCGCCGCGCCCGGAAGGCTTCCAGCAACGCGCGCGCCAACGCCGCGCCCTCGGCGGGATCGGTGCCCGCGCCCAGTTCGTCCAGCAGCGCCAGAGAATGGTGATCCACGCTCTCCAAAAAGGCGATGATGTTGGTCAGATGGGAAGAAAACGTGGACAGGCTTTGCTCGATGGATTGCTCGTCGCCAATGTCCGCCACAACCTGCGCGAAGCACGATAGCCGCGAGCCGGAATCCGCCGGGATGAACATCCCTGCCTGCGCCATCAGCGAGAGCAGGCCCACCGTCTTCAGCGACACGGTCTTGCCGCCGGTGTTCGGCCCGGTGATCACCAGCACGTGCGTCGTCTCGTCCAGCGCCACATCCACCGGCACGACTTTGTCGGGGTGCAGCAGCGGATGCCGCGCTCCGTGCAATTCCACAACCGTCCCGGCATACAGATTGCCGTCCTGCGGCGCGGGCGGCTCTTCGGGGATGGCGACAAGCTGCGGCTCCATCGCGCGGGTGGCGAGAGCGTAGCGCGCCTTGGCATTGATCAAGTCGAGCGTCGCCAGCGCGTCAAGGGTCATGCCGATTTCGTCGGACGCATGGGCGACTTTGGCCGTCAGTTCGCGCAGCAACCGGCGGATTTCATCTTCCTCGGCGATGCGCAATTCACGCAGGGCGTTGTTCAACTCCACCACACCCAACGGCTCGATGAAGAGCGTTGCGCCACTGGCCGAACGGTCGTGGACGACGCCCTTGATCTGCCCCTTGAAATCCGCCAGGACGGGAATGACAAACCGGCCTTCCCGGCGCGTGATCAACGCATCCTGAAGGTACGGCGTCACTTCCGGCGAAGAGATGATGCGGCGCAGCCGATCCTGGACGCGCTCCATAGTAACGTGCAATTCCCGCCGAATCCGCGCCAGTTCCGACGAGACCCCATCGCGCACCTCGCCGCGCTCGTCGAGCACCCGCGCGATGCCCTCGACCAGGTCGGGCAGCTCGTGGATGCGCCAGGCGATGTCGGCCAGGCCGGGATAGGGCGTTTCCAGGTGCGTGAGAGTGCGCCGCACGCGGGCCGCGCCCAGGAGCGTGCCGCGCACCTGCAAAAACTCCGACGGCTGCAACATCACGCCGACTTCCGCCTGCGATGCCAGCGGGCGGATGTCGTTGATGCCGCCCAGCGCGAAGTCGGGCATGGTCGTCGCCAGCGATACCGCCTCGCGCGTTAAGGCCAACTGCTCCTGCGCCTCGCGGAGGTAGGGCGTCGGCTCCAATTCCAATGCCAGCGCGCGTCCGCCGGAGAAGTCGGTGTATTCCGCAAGACGCGCCAGGATTTGTGGATATTCTAAAACAACCCAATAGCGATTCATGGGCTCCTTCTATACAGGCGTAAAATGTAAAACGTCAAACATAAGGTGTAGCCACAACCAAAAAATGGAACACGGATCAAATTTAAAAATCTGATCCGTTTGATCTGTTAAATCCGTTCCATCCGTGTCCGATGAAGATTCTCGCGGAGCGCGCAAATCTTGCCGAGTAACACTGTGATAATTTTACTATCCAAGCATCACGTTGGACGGACGCAAAATTATACGGTCACGGGGACATTCTCCCCGGCAGTTTCCAGTGTTTCCAGCGGGAAGCTCGCGTGGCAGTGCGGGCACGCTGCCGTATCCGGCTTGGACATATACAGCACCCCGCCGCACGTCGGGCAGGGCGCGGCCACGGGGCGATTCCACGAGGTGTACTCGCAGTCCGGCCAGCGGGAGCAGCCGTAGAAGGTGCGACCTTTCTTGGTGCGCTTCACCACCACGTCGCCCTCACCGCAGGTGGGGCACTTCACGCCAATCCGCTCCAACCACGGTTCGGTGTAGCGGCAGGTCGGGAAGTTGGAGCAGCCGACAAATTTGCCGTACTTGCCCCAGCGGATCAGCAGTTGCCCGTTTTCGCACTCCGGGCAGGCGCGACCGACGTATTCCACCTGCACCACTTTGGGCAGCGCATCGTCGGCTTTTTCCAGCGCCTTCGTGAACGGCCCGTAGAACTCGCGCATCAAAGCCACCCAGTCGCGCTCGCCCTCGGCGATTTCGTCCAACTGCGTCTCCATCTGCGCGGTGAAGTCCACGTTGATCAGGTCGGCAAACTGCTCCACCAGCATATCGTTGACCAGGAAACCGGTGTCGGTGGGATAGTAACGGCGCTTGTCGCGCGCCACGTATCCGCGCTGAAGGATGGTGGACAGGATCACGGCGTAAGTCGAAGGCCGTCCGATCCCATATTCTTCCAGCGTGCGGATGAGGGTGGCGTCGGTGTAGCGGGGCGGCGGCTGCGTGAAGTGCTGCTCCGGCAGCAGGCGCACCAAATCCAGCGGATCGCCTTCTTCGAGGTGCGGCAGCGGTTGGGATTTCTCCTCCTCTGCGCCGTTGTCGCCGTTACTTTCCTCGTAGACCACCAGGAAGCCTGGAAAGCGCAGCGTCGAGCCGGACGCCCGAAACAGGAACGGCTTTTCTTCCGCAGTCCCGGCGGCGATTTCCACCGTCAATGTATCGTACTGCGCGGCGGCCATCTGGCTGGCGACAAAGCGCCGCCAGATCAGGTCGTACAGGCGGAACTGGTCGCGGGAGAGGTGCTCCTTGAGCGCGTCAGGTGTGCGCAGCACACTGGTCGGGCGGATGGCCTCGTGGGCCTCCTGTGCAGCTTTGGCCCGCGTCTTGTAAATCGGCGGGGCGGACGGCAGATACTCCGCGCCGTAGCGTTCCCCGATGAACGCGCGAGCTTCCTGTTGCGCCACCGGCGCGACGTTGGTGCTGTCGGTGCGCATGTAGGTGATCAACCCCACCGGTTGGCCGTCGCCCACGTTCAATCCTTCATAAAGTTCCTGCGCGATGCGCATGGCTTTCTGCGCCGTCAGCCCTAGCTTGCGGGTCGCCTCCTGCTGCATCGTGCTGGTAGTGTAGGGGGCGAGGGCGTTGCGCGAGCGCTGTCCAGCTTTGACCTTCGCGACTTCGTAGAGGGCCTGCTCCAATGCGACCAACAACGGCGTCACGTCCGCCTCGGAATTCAGCGTCACGTCCTCGCCGCGCACTTTCACCAACCGCGCCTTGAACTCGTGCGCTTTGCGGCGGCCTTCGGTTTTTTGCGGCTTGAGCAGCGCATCCAACGTCCAATATTCCACCGGCTCAAACTGCTGGATTTCGCGCTCGCGCTCCACGATGATGCGCAGCGCCACCGACTGCACGCGCCCGGCAGAGAGCCGGCTGCGAATCTTCCGCCACAGCAGCGGGCTGAGGTTGTAGCCGACGAGCCGATCCAGCACGCGCCGCGCCTGCTGCGCGTCCACCAGATGCATATCAATGGCGCGGGGATGAGCAAAGGCTTCTTCCACCGCCGCGTCCGTGATCTCGTGAAATTCCACGCGCCGCACTTTTTCCGGCTCCAGGCCCAAGACTTCGTAAAGATGCCAGGCGATGGCTTCTCCCTCGCGATCGGGATCGGTCGCCAGGTAGACTTCCGCCGACTTTGCCGCGATGGTGGTTAACTCTTTGACCACGCTGCGCTTCTCGTTGGGGATGCGGTACTTCGGCGTGAAATCGTTCTCCACGTCCACCGAAAGCTGCGAGCGCAGCAGGTCGCGGATGTGGCCGACCGACGCCTTGACGGTGTAGCCTTTCCCCAGGAAGCGCCCCACCGTGCGCGCCTTCGTCGGCGATTCGACGATAACGAGTTTGCCGGTGGGCGGCGGCGGCGCGGGCTTAGGCGGCGTCGGCATCCCCTCATGCCGCGCCGTCCGGCCGATACGGAACATTTTGGTGCCACAGACGGCGCAGTGACCCTGCGTCGCCGCGTGACCCTTGCTGGTGAAGACCGGCGTGGGATCGGCCATTTCTAACTGCGCTTTACAACGCACGCAATACGCAAAAAGCTTCTCATTTTCAGACATAACACATCCTTATATATTGGGGAGTTCATCCATGAAACGTGAAACGTGATAATATCACAATGACAGATCATCGTTTCACACCCCACCATTCACGTCAGGACTTGCGCCAACGAATGGAAATTTACCGCAGAGTACGCAGAATTCGCAGCGATTTTTACGGATCCCCAGCGTCCTCAACGTTCTCAGCGGTGAAAAAGCATCCTCCTTGCGCAGGCCCTACACGTTTTGGCCGATCTCCGACCGCGTGGGTTAGACTCTCCCCAATAATCTCCTGTTTTATACTCAACGTCAACGCGCCAGAATCATAAGGGAAAGTTGGTGACTGTCAAGTAGCAGTATAAAACATAAAACGTGAAACGTCATGACCCCACGTTTCACGTTTTACGTTTGATGCAGCGCGCCTTTACAGCTTATCTTCGCGTCCGCCAGCTTTCAGTTGATCCACAATGTCGCGCACGCGCTGCGCTTGATCGGGGCGGGCGATCAGCAGGGCGTCCGGCGTGTCCACGATGATCAGGTCGTTGATGCCGATGGTCGCCACCAGCCGGTCGCCGTGCGCGAAGATCATGGTGTCAAACGTGTCCAGTGGAATCACATCCCCCACCACGACGTTGTTGTGCGCGTCGGTGGTGTGCAGCGCCATCACCGCCGGCCACGCGCCGATGTCCGACCACCCCAGGTCCACGGGAATGACGGCGACGCGGTCGGCGCGCTCCATGATACCGTAGTCAATGGTTTCTTTGTGGACGGACGGCCAGTGGCGCTGCAAGGTTTCCATATAGGCCGGCGTATCCAGGACCGCGTCCAGCGTCAGCAGCGTGTCGCACAGGGCCGGCATCCAGCGTTGGATTTCCTCCAGGATGCGATCCACCCGCCAGATGAACATGCCGCTGTTCCAGGAGTATGTCCCTTCCTGGAGAAAGCGCTGCGCGGCGGCGAGATCGGGCTTTTCGGTGAAGTGCTTGACGCGAAAGTACGGCAGCCCGTGGGCGACGCCCAGGTCCGCGCCCCGGCAGATGTAGCCGTAGCCGGTCGAAGGCTCGGTCGGCGTGATGCCCAACGTGACCAGATGACCTTGCCCGGCGATTTCCTGCGCGGCCAGCAGCGTCTCGCGGAACGCTTCCTCCTTCTGGATGAAGTGATCCGCCGTGACCACCACCATCACCGCCTCCGGGTCGCGCCGCCGCAGGTGGAGCGCCGCCAGCCCAATGCAGGACGCCGTCCCGCGTCCCATCGGCTCCACGATGAAGTTCTCGCGCGGCAGCGAGGGATACTGCGCCGCCAGGCCGTCCACCTGCTCGGCGGCTGTCACCACCAACACATGCTCCACCGGCAGCAGCGGCAGCAGCCGATCCACCGACAACTGGAACATCGTGCGGTCGCCAAAGAGCTGCAACATTTGCTTGGGATGCGTGTGACGACTCAGCGGCCACAACCGGGTGCCGCCGCCCCCGGCCATCACCAAAGCGTATAAATGTTCGTTAGACATAGCAATCTCCTTTACGAATTACGAATTACGAATTGCGAATTGCGAAATAGGAGATAGGGAATAGGAGTTAGGAGTTAGGAGTCAGGAGAGGTTGCTTTCTTGTCTCCCCCTCTCCCTCTCTCCCCCTCTCCCTCTCTTCCTTGATTTCCTATTTCCTTAAGCTGCGCTTCATCCAAAATGGGGACGCCGAGCGCCTGGGCGCGAGTGTATTTGCTGCCGGCGTCCGCACCGGCGACGAGGTAGCTGGTTTTCTGGCTGACGGAGCCGCTGACTTTGCCGCCCAGCGATTCGATCCACGCCTGGATTTCATCGCGCGGCTGCGAGAGGGCGCCGGTGATCACGAAGGTCAGGCCGGCGAACGGCTGCGGGCCGGACGGCTCCGCTGCCGGCGCTTTCACTTCCGCCGCCAACCGCACGCCGATCTTGCGCAGCTTCTCGATCAGCGCTTGATTGTGACCATGCGAGAACCAGGCTTTGACGTTATGCGCCGTGATCGGGCCGATGCCCTCCACCGTCGCCAGCGATTCCTCCGGCGCGGCGGCCAGGTCATCCAGCGAGGGGAACGCGGCGAGCAGCGCGCCGGCCGCGACGCCGCCGACACCCCGGAGTCCGAGCGCGGCCAGCAGGCGCGCCGCCGGGCGCTCTTTGGCCTGGGCGATGGCTTCCAGCAGGTTGTCGGCCTTCTTGTCCGCGAAGCCCTCCAGCTTGAGCAAGTCCGCTTTGGTCAGGTAATACAGATCGGCGGGGTCTTTCACCAGCCCCAACTCCACCATCTGCACGGCAGTGCGGTCGCCCAGGCCCTCGATGTCAAGGACGTGGGTGAAGTAGGTGAGCTTCTGCGTCAACTGCGCCGGGCACGCCGCGTTGAAGCAGTAGTAAGCAATCTCCCCCTCCGGTTGGACGACGGGGTCGCCGCACGCGGGGCAGGTCTGCGGCGGGGCAATCGCGCGCTCCGTGCCGTCGCGCAGGTCGGGCAGCGGGCCGGTGACGTAGGGGATCACGTCGCCCGCGCGCTTGACGTTGACCTGGTCGCCGATGCGGATGTCGCGCTCGGCGATGAAGTCGAAGTTGTGCAGCGAGGCGCGGCTGACGGTGACGCCCGCAATCGGCGTCGGCTCCAGCAGCGCGGTCGGCGTGACGACGCCGGTGCGCCCCACGGAAAATTCCACGTCGCGCAGCCGGGTGACCGCTTCCTGCGCCGGGAATTTGTAGGCGACCGCGGCGCGCGGCCGGCCGCCCACCGCCCCCAGCGCCGTCCACGTCGCCAGATCGTTGATCTTGATGACCAGCCCATCCGCCTCGTACCCCAGGTTCGGGCGGCGGGCGTGCATCCCGAAGCAGTAGTCACTCACGGCTTCCAGCGTCTCACAAGTGGCGATTTCCTCCGGCTGCGGGAAGCCCAACGCGCGCAGATACGCCAGCGATTCGCGCTGCGTCGGCGGCGTCGGCCCGTCCGCCGCGACGATGCTGTAGGCGAACAGGTGCAGCGGGCGCTGCGCGGTGATGCGCGGGTCAAGCTGGCGCAGCGACCCGGCGGCGGCGTTGCGGGGGTTGGCAAACGTTGCTTCGCCGGCGGCAGCCAGCTTTTGGTTGAGCGCCGCGAAATCCTTCAGCAGGATGAGCACCTCGCCGCGCACGACGAGGGTGGCGGGCGGCTGCGGGCCGTCCGGGGCCACCGGGATGCGCAGCGGCACGGCGGGGATGGTGCGCAGGTTGACCGTGATGTCCTCGCCGACGCGCCCGTCGCCGCGCGTCGCGCCCTGAACGAGTTGCCCGTTGTGGTAGTGCAGCACCACTGTCAACCCGTCGAATTTCGGCTCGACCACGAAGGTCGGCGTGGGGGCGTCGGCGGGCAGCAGCTTGCTGATGCGCGTGTACCACGCGAAGATTTCCTCGCGCGAGGTGGCCTTGTCCAGGCTCAGGATGGGCGCGGGATGCGTCACTTTGACGAAGCCTTCGGCCGGCGCGCCGCCGACGCGCTGCGTGGGGGAATCCGGCGTCACCAGGTCGGGGAATTCCGCCTCGATGGCGCGCAGTTCATCCACCAGCGCGTCAAACTGCCCGTCGCTGACGACGGGACTATCCAACACGTAATAGCGATAGCTGTGATAACGAATCTCTTCTCGTAGTTTCTCGGCCCGTAGTTGGGCGGCGTCTTTGTCCATTGATCAGCTCCTTGTTGGGAAATGAGTAATGGGTAATGGGTTGTGGGTTGGGGGTTGTGGGTTGTGGGAAATCAGTGCTCCCCCTCTCCCACTCTCCCCCTCCCCCCTCTCCTTGTCTCCCCCTCACTCTCCGGCAACCGTCAAATAATCCGCCGCGGCCCAGCCTTCGCGTTGCGGGTTGGCTTCGTCGCGCAGACGCCACCACGTCAGGTCGTCGGCGAATTGAGGGCCATCCACGACGAGGAAGACTTCGCCTTCCGCCGCGACTTCGATACGCTCGGCGGCGACGCTGGCAGACGCGCGGATGCTGAGGCCGGCGGCGCCTGTCCCAACGACGCGCACCCGCACACCCACGCCCACCTCTGTGGGGGAGGCGGGCAAGGTGGGCGTCGCCGTGGGGGTGGGCGTGGGCGTCGCCGTGGGGGTGGGCGTGGGCGTCGCCGTCCAGACGATGGCCGTCGGGCGCGGATCGGTGGGCACTGCCGCCGGTTTGGTCAGCAGCCAGAGACCGGCCACCAGCACCAGCAGGATGCAGGCGACAAGCAGCAGCAGACAGCCCCATTGCCACAGGGGAGTATGGTCGTCGGTATGGGTAATCACGAGTGTATTATAACCCAAGTCTTTGATGATGCGTGAAACGTGAGGCTTGACTCCCCTGGAAAAAGGAGGAAGTTTCACGCAAAGGCGCAAAGGCGCAAAGATTTTTAAGATCGGACTAAATTTTATAACGCAAAACAGGATTTTCAATGAAGAATATGAGGATTGCTCTGCATTTCCCTTAGCGTCTTTGCGCCTTTGCGTGAGATAGTCAGTTTCTTCAGCGGAGTCAGGCTGTCATTGTGAAGTCATCACGTTTTACGTTTTGGTTACTGTCACGCAGTCTTCGCCACCCGCGCACCGATGATTGAAATCATCGGCTGCTAGGCAAAGTGCGTTAAAAACGCACTCAATTCACCGTCCTGCGGCTGGTTGTCAACCCGTTTTAACGGGTTTTCTGTATCAGCCTGCGAATTCATTCGCAGGTGACTATAGCGGCGAAGACTTTGTGATACTAACCGTTTTGTGGATTACGCCGGTTCATCCAGCACGCGCCGAATTTCCTGCGCCAGCGTTTCGATGTCGAAGGGTTTGTGAATCACGTCCCGGAAGCCGGCGGCCCGTAGTTCGGCGATGTCCTCTTCCGGCGTGTAGCCGGTAACGGCCAGCACTTTCACATCCGGGTGAAGTTGCCGCAGGCTCTCCATCAGGGCTTTGCCTCCCATTTCCGGCATGACCAGATCGGTGATGATCAGGGCGATGTCGGCGTTCTGCTGATACACCTGCAATGCCTCCCGTCCGTTGACGGCCGGCAACACCCGGTAGCCCAACGTCGTCAACATACTCTCGCCGGCGTCGCGCAGCATAAGGTTATCCTCGACCAACAAAATCGTCTCGCCTTGCCCCGATGGCGCGGGGGGACATTCTGCCGGAATAGACGGCGCAGCCTCAGCCTCGAATACCGGCAGGTAGAGGCGGAAGGTTGTCCCCTGCCCCACCGCCGTCTCCACGCCGATGTAGCCGTCGTGCTGCCGGATGATGCCGTACACCTGCGCCAACCCCAGCCCGGCGCCTTTGCCTTCCTCTTTGGTGGTGAAGAACGGCTGGAACAGATGGGCGCGCACCTCCTCGGTCATCCCTGTCCCCGTATCGGCCACTGACAGGCACACCCAGGCTGAATTGGGACGAACCGATGGGGGGTTCTGCGGGGCTAGGATCATTTCCGGCGTGGGCGACGCGCTGTCGGGTTTGAGCACAAAGCATTCCAATCCAATGCGCAGTTGGCCGCCCACCGGCATAGCGTCGCGGGCGTTGATCACGAGGTTGGTCAAGACTTGCTGAA